>Ga0194059_1001503_pt1 | contig 9936 bp, 9 predicted proteins | sample SepL6211m_MetaG_FD_163426 | JGI IMG/M metagenome (GOLD analysis project Ga0194059, IMG submission 163426) | Anoxic zone freshwater microbial communities from boreal shield lake in IISD Experimental Lakes Area, Ontario, Canada - Sep2016-L626-11m | ecosystem: Environmental > Aquatic > Freshwater >... | reverse complement strand
GCTGTGGGGAGGCCTGGGGGGCCCACCTGGTGGTCAAGGTCAAGGAGCCCCAGCCCCAGGAATTCGCTTACCTGCGCCCCGACCTGGTGCTGTTCACCTACCTGCATCTGGCGGCCTATCCAGAGGTGGGGCGAGCCCTCCTGGAGGCCGGCACCACGGCCGTGGCCTACGAAACGGTCCAGCTGGAGGACGGCAGCCTGCCCCTGCTGGCGCCCATGAGTGAAATCGCCGGCCGCCTGGCCGCCCAGGTGGGCGCCCGCTTACTCGAAAAACCCCAGGGGGGCCGGGGCCTACTGATCGGGGGCTGCACCGGGGTGCGACCGGCCAATGTGGTGGTGATCGGGGCCGGCACCGTCGGCTGGCACGCGGCCCGCATCGCGGCGGCCATGGATGCCCAGGTCTACCTGCTCGATCGCTCGCCCCAGCGGCTCAGGGAGCTGGATGCGGACCGCCGCGGGCGCCTGGTGACCCTGGTCAGTAACGACGCCCTGATCGAGCGCCTGGTACCCCATGCCGATCTGCTCATCGGTGCCGTGCTGCTCCCAGGGGGCCGCGCCCCCACCCTGGTCTCCGAAGAATTGGTGCAGCGCATGGGTGCCGGTTCCGTGATCGTCGATGTGGCGATCGACCAAGGCGGCTGCATCGCCACCAGCCGCGAAACCACCCACACCGATCCGGTGGTGACCATCCACGGGGTTCAGCATTACGCCGTGGGCAACATGCCCGGCGCCGTGCCCTTCACCTCCACCGAAGCCCTGGTCAGCGTCACCCTGCCCTACATCCAGGTGATGGCCGGCCGGGGCCTCAGCGAGGCCGTCGTCGACCGGCCCGAACTGCTCTCGGGGCTCAATACGGTCGATGGCTCGGTCTGCCACCCAGGCGTGGCCAAGGCCCTTGATGTGTCGCCCCGCCACCCGATGGCCTGCCTGCGCTAACGGGGCAACAGAAGGCGGACCTGGCATCCCCCCAGGTCCGGGCTCCGGCCCAGGCTGAATTGGCCGCCATGGTTGGAGACCGTGGTGCGCACGACATAGAGGTCCAGATCTTCGCTGCCTTCGGGGGCCGCCCCTGGCTCGGGCTCCTGGCTCCACGGGCCGCTGTCACTGATCACCAGTTCCGCCTTGCCGGAGGTGGGAGCCAGGTGGATGGTGAGCAGGCGATCCGAGGGGGGGACTTGCTCCAGGGAGGCCAGCGACTGGCGCAGCAACAAGGTGAGGGCGGCCTGCAATTGCTGGGGATCGCCAGCGATGGGCAGGGGCTGCTCCAGGCCCCCACTGGTGAGCCGCACCTCCGCCAGCCGCAGGGGTCGCTTGAGATACAGCAAGACGGCCTGCACCACCCGGGCCAGATCGACGCTCTCGATGCGGGTGTCCTGGCTGCGCAACAACAGGCGCAGCGTTTCGGTGATGCTGACCAGGCGATCGATTTCGTGTTCCAGCCGGCCCATCAGGCCCACAGGACCCCCGTCCTGGCTGGCTGGCCCCGCCGCCGGCGCCTGGGCCTGGGCCTGGGATTGCTGGGCCAGCAAGCGCATGGCGCTAAGGGGCTGGTTGATTTCATGGGCCAGGCTGGCGGCCATTTGGCTGGTGTGTTGCAGATCCTGCAGACGCCCGCGCAGTTGGGTCACCATGGCTTGGGCGGCGGCAAGGTCGACCTGGGTCTTTTGGAGGAGGCGTTGGCTGCGATGCCACTGACGACGGTGGCGCCGCTCCTGAAGCACGCCCGCCGCAACCAGCAGGGCCAGTAAAAGCAGTCCGAAGGGGGCGATCCCCATGGGATCAAAGGAGATCGGCATGGAGAACCGCGTAACGGACCAAGGCGGCCCCACGAAGTCCCAGCCGGGCGGCAATCTGCCTGCGGTGGGTGTTCACCGTCTCCAGGCTGACACCGAGCTGGAGGGCCACGTCACGGCTGCTGGCGCCCTGGCCGATCCGTTGCAGGATCTGCCGTTGCCGGGGGGTCAGGGATTGGAGGCGTTCGGCAGGGATCGCGTCGAGCTGGGTTGCGGAGGGATTGGGAGTGGGCAGGAGCAGGCTGATCTCCTCTAAGAGATCGCCGCAGGATCCGGTCTTGTCCACGACGGCAAGCAGCATCGGCGCCAGATGCTCGGGGCAGAGAAAAGTGTTGGCCTGGCCGGAAATCACAATCATGCGGGCTTCCGGGTGGAGCAGTTGCAAGGCTTCTGCCACCCTCGTGCCTGGGGCATCTGGCAGGTTCAGGTCCAGCAGCAGCAGGTCGGGCCGGTGTTCAACACAGGCCTGGATCCCGGCGGCGGCCGTGTTGGCGACGGCAACGACCTGGAGACCGCTCAGCTGATCCAACCTTTCGGCGAGCAACTGGGCAATCATGGTTTGGTCTTCAACCAAGACGCATCGCAGCATGGCTGCTGGGGCCCCAGGGAGTGGCAGCACAGGTAAAGGTGTCTGGGGCAACAAAGGCGGATCAATCCAAACCATTTTGGGGGCACCACAAGGCCCCAACAACTGGAAAATCAAGACAGCTAGTCAAGTCCAAAACCGAAAAAGCACCAAAAGACTTTACAGTCTGTTAACATATCGAAAAACAGTTGGTTCTTGATTATCTCAACTGGGTCTAAGCATTAATTATCCATTTGTACTTCTACCTCCATGGCCTGCCGTCTCGTTTTCATTCTGGCACCACGATCAGCGTTACCCCAGCCAGGGGCCGGATGGCAAGAGCTTGTCAAAGCCCAAAACCAAAGCCTTGGGAGTGGTATCAACCTACGCTTATTTCCAGCCCAACAGGGTTGGAATGGCAGTCTTGACGATCTAATTATTGAAGGCAAGGCAGACGTCACCGGTAAAAATCCTTTTATCCATGGTTTCAGCCATGCTAATGCAGAACCTAACGAGCTACTTTGTGACTCCTTCATACCCTACGTTGAGCCCAAGCTGCTATGGCTAGCCGTTTACAAAGTGGAAGGTCAGCCCATGGACCCCAACGGAACCTATCCCTCCCAATCTCTTAATATTGACAAGGTAGAATGCCTAGATCAGTTTCCCCTACGGGAGGCCAGTAACGAAACCTGTTGGTTTTACCCGACGGAAGATGGTCGCTATTTGAGTTGGGAAAAACGGAGCAGCATCATTGCCCAACCAGGATTTCTGCCCGAACTCCAGGACCAGGATGAAACCCATGACTATGAACGCAGCGCAATCCACCTGCTCTGGTCCCTGATGGCGGATGACCAGTCCCTCACCTGTGTGGGCCTAACCTATAAAAGGCGGCGCATCGAATGGCCCCTGCTTAAGGTCGAGCCAGAGCCCTTCGCCACCTGGCGCTCCTTCCGGGTGGACTACAGCAACGAAACAGGCCATGTGGAAGAGTCCTGCATCACGGTTTTTAGTCCCTAGCCTCTCACATAAGTGCTTAGAATTACACAGCATAAATTAAATTATATAAATTAAATCCAGCCGGTAGCTAACCCTAGGACAGCGTCTTCGCTTCAGCTTTCGGCTTCAGTGCCCTCGGAATCTCCAGGGTCTTCGCCATCATCACCATCGATGCCATCGATTGCATCCAGGCCATCAGGTCCATCGAATTGCTGCATCAACAGGCCCCGCTGGTATTCAACCGAAAGGGCTTCCAGATGGGCTCTCGCCTGATCCCTCAGGGCCGGATCCACCTGCTCAAGGGTCGTTCCTTCCGGCACCCGCATCCGTAACACCAGAGCCAGGGCATCGAAGAGACGCACCTGATCGTTCTGCCAGCCCTGGTAATCGGTGACCAGGGCGATCAGGGCCTGATCGGGCAGCTGGCCGGTGCGCACCTGGTGGCGCAGACCTTGCATCTGGGCCAATCGCGATGAGGTGACCATGGCATGGGCCGCCCCAAGCGCCGCCAGGGCATCCGCCGCTTCCCTTTTCAGCAGACTCATGTCCCTCTGCAGCACCGCCTGTTCCATGGTCAAGGGCTCCCGCAGGGCTGGGTAGCCGGCGCTGGCCCCCGCGCCATCACTTCCCGAGAGCCCGGATCCATGGGGCTGGTCCGCCACAACCAGGGCAGAGCCGACCTTGGCGCGGGTGTCCTGGCTGCCGGGAGTCCAGATTGGAGGGGCAGGCTGGCTGGCGGCAGCCAGGGAAGAGTGGGGTGGATCTTCCGGTTTGACGACCAGGACCCATCCCTGCAGAACTTCGGCGAACCACCGGCGTAAACCTCGTATGGCCTTAGGCAAAGAAGAATTTTTCATCCGTCAATCATCGTTGGCATCGCCAAAATCTGACTGAAAATCTCTCCCCTGGCCAGGGCGGTCTTCAGGATGGCCCCAGGCGGGGATCCGCAGGGCCATGGCGGCCAGGGGCGACTGCAGGTCCAGACTAGGAATCCATCGCCACACTTTTTGTTTCGACACATAGCAGTGAGCAATGCTGCTCATTCTGTTTGGATTTCCACACGAATCGGCCTACGGTTGACCCAACCCCCCACCGAGGCGATGCCATGAACAGTTGGATCCCCGTTCCCTGCGGCGATGGCCTGAAGTCCGAGTTCCCATCGTCCTTAGGCGAAGCCGCCGTCAGCACCCACGATCCGATGGAAGTTTATTTCGAATGCATCACCACCTGCTCCCTCGACGATGGTGAATGCATCACAAGCTGCACGGAGGTGTTCCGCGAGAGCCACTAGGGCTGAACGCCAGGAGAAGGCGGCAGGAGGCGGGGACACCTAGCCTCAGAATGCCTTCTCCCTGGGTCGTGACGCCTGCCACCCTGATTTCGTTACCCCTGGTCTCCCCCACCCTGCTGGCCATCAGCTGGCCTCCTTCGGCCTATCTCTGGTTCAAGACCCTGCATGTGGTTGGGGTGGTCGTCTGGTTCGCAGGTCTTTTTTACTTAGTCCGCCTGTTCATCTATCACCGCGAAGCCGAGACCCTGGAAGCACCAATCAGGGAGGCCTTTGAAAATCAATACGGTTTGATGGAACGGCGGCTGGCCAACATCATCACCACCCCCGGAATGGTGGTGGCTGTCACCATGGCGATCGGCCTCCTCAGTGTGCAACCGGCCTGGCTCCATCAAGGTTGGATGCACGCCAAGCTGGGCGTTGTGGGCCTGCTGCTCGCCTATCACGCCTTCTGTTATCGCATCATGGGTCAACTCCAGCAGGGCACTTGCCGCTGGGGTGCCCGCCAACTCAGGGCCCTTAACGAATTGCCCACCCTGCTGCTGGTGATCGCCGTCATGTTGGTGGTGTTCAAGCAACAGTTTCCCACTGGCGCGGCCACCTGGTTTCTCGTGGCCCTGGTCGTGGCCATGGCGGCCTCGATTCAGTTTTATGCCCGTTGGCGTCGGCTGCGGGCCGAGCGGTTGGCCAACCAGGAGGCCGGCGGTGCTGCGGCCTGAGGCCCAGGCCCACCCCCTAGCCGCCGTGCTGGGCCATGTCACGGCGCAGAGCTGCCCAGGACAGTTCAATTTCCATTGCCACACCACCTACAGCGACGGCTCCCTCCATCCCGGCGAACTGGCCCGCCAGGCGGCCCACCTCGGCCTGCGCCAGCTGGCTGTCACCGATCACCACAGCCTTGAGGCCCACGCCGAAATCGTCGCCACCCTGGCGGACCTGGCCCAAGGGGGCGAACCGGTGCCGGTGTTCTGGCGCGGTGTGGAGATCAGTTGCCTCCTGGAGGGGTGCCTGGTCCACGTGCTGGCCCTGGGCTTCGGGGCCGACCACACCCCCTTGGCTCCCTATCTGCAACGGACGGCCACCGTGGGGCCCGATCTGAGGGCCGATGCAGTCGTGGCGGCCATCAGGGCTTCCGACGGCCTGGCCCTGCTGGCCCACCCGGCCCGCTATCGCTTACCCCACCAACGGCTGATCGCCGCCGCCGCCGACCTCGGTTTTGATGGGGCAGAAGCCTGGTATGACTACGACATGCAGGGGGTATGGAGCCCAACCCCCCTGGTGTGTGAGGAGATAGCCGCCGATCTCCATAAACGTGGCCTTTTGCTCAGTTGCGGTACCGATACCCATGGTGTGGAGCTCCGGGGCCGCTAGGGTTCGCTCACACATTCCTCTCTGATCTGATGGGTCTGTTCGATCGTCTTCGTGGCCTGGGCCAACCCTCCGACAACGCGGCCAAGGTGGCGGCCACCGCAGCCGAGGCCAACCCCTCCAAAACGGACAACGCCTTTTTCCTGGATGCGGATTCCTCCAGCAGCCTGGGGGATGTCAATTTCATGCGCCGCTCCAACACCATCCGCCGCACCTTCCCCGGCAACGCCGATAGCCCGGGTAACAAGGAGATGGTGGCTGAGGTCGCCTCGATGGAGGCCAATCTCCAGAAGATGACCCCTGGGCTGGCCGGTACGCCACTAGAGGAAACTGTCGAAGTGACCCTCACCTCTGGGGTCCCCAAGCCGGTGAAGAAGACGTTTGCCCAGCAGATGTCCAGCTCCGAACTGGCCCAGAAGCTCAAGGGTTCCGCCCTGGCGGTCAACACGCCCGGGGGTGCCGGCGCCCGCAAAGCCAGCGAAGGCACCGAAACCAACCCGGCCCCCAGCGGCGCAGCCGCCAGGGCCGGTGCCATCGACCCCTTCAAGGCGATGGCCCGGGACCTCAACAGCTGAACTCCAGCCCCGTTCAGCGCTTCTCGATCCAGCCCTCACTCTGGAGCACCAGTTCGCGCAGGTGTTCCAGTTGATCAGGCCGGGCAACCGTCCAAAGTTCCCGGTGATGGGCTTCCAGTAACCGCTCGGCCATGTCCCGCAGGGCCCAGGGGTTGCTGTTGCGTAAAAAATCCAGCACCGGCTGGGACGCTAGCCAGGTATCGCACAGGGCCCCATAGCTCCACTGCGGCACCCGACCGGTGCTGGCGCCGTAGGCGAACAGATAGTCGAGGCTGGCGGCCATTTCAAAGCCGCCCTTATAGCCGTGGCCAGCCATGGCCTCGATCCAGCGGGGATTGAGCAGGCGCGAACGCAACACCTTGTCGAACTCCTTCTCGATGCGGTGCAGGCGCGGCCGGCTCTGGCGGGAATGGTCCCCAAACCACAGGGACGGGGCCCGCCCCTGGAGCCGTTCAACGGCGGCGCTCAGGCCCCCCTGGAACTGGTAGTAATCATCGGAATCGAGCAGGTCGTGCTCGCGGTTGTCCTGGTTGTGGAGCACCACCTGCACGGTGCTGAGTCGCTGCTCCAGCCCCTGGCGATCGCCGGCGGCTTCGAGTCCGCCCTCGCTCCCCGCCTCGCTGTCGTAGCGCCAGCTGCTCCAGGCCAGGAAGGCTTCGCCCAGATCGCTGCGATTTTCCCAGTGGCCGCTGTCGATCAGGCCCTGCAGGCCCGCCCCATAGGCCCCGGGGGCCGAACCGAAGACCCGGGAGGCGTGGCCCTCGCGCCGGGCGGCGGCGGCCAGGGGATTGTCAGCCTCCTTTTCGTTGAGGTGGGCCACCATCTGGCAGGCGCTGTTCACCCAGCGCACCAGCTGGGGGAAAGCATCCCGAAACAGACCGGAGATGCGCAGGGTCACGTCGACCCGGGGCCGACCCAACAGGGAAAGCGGAATCACCTCCAGATCCACCAGACGGCGGGTGGGGCCATCCCACACCGGCCGCACCCCCATCAGGGCCAGGGCCTGGGCGATGTCTTCGCCCCCATTGCGCATCGTGGCCGTGCCCCACACCGACAACACCAGCACCCGCAGATCGTCGCCCTCCTCCTGGCGATGCAGTTCAAGCAACAACTCGGCGCTGCGGCGACCCAGATCCCAGGCGGCTTCTGTGGGCAGACCGCGCAGGTCGACGCTGTAGAAGTTCCGACCTGTGGGGAGAACATCGGGGCGCCCGCGGGTGGGGGCACCGGAGGGGCCAGCGGCGATGCGGCCCCCCCCTAGGGCGTGCAGAAAGGCCTGACGCTCGGCAGCGGCGCAGGCCAGCAAGCGCGGCAGTAATTGGTCCCGCAAATGCTGTAGGGCCTGGTCGCCGCAGGGGCCAGGAGCCAAGGGCACCGGGGCCTGGAGGGGATCGGGACCTGGGGCATCCGCCGGCAACCCTTGGAGCGCCAACGCGTGGCGCACCAGGTCCAGGGCCCAGGCCTCCAGCCAGGCCACCACATCGCCAACACAGCGCCCAGAACCGGCTGGAGGCTCGCCGGACGGGCGGGGGAAGGCCAGGGCCAGCTCGGCCCAGCGGCCCGCGTCAGCCGGGCCCAGCCCCTGCTCTTCCGGATCGCTCCAGGGGTCCAGATCCAGGCCCAGATCCTGGGCCAGGGCCTGGGTGAGGCCAGGGGTCCCGGCCTGGGGAGCCCGCGCCAGACACAGCAACAATTCCGCCAGGCGCTCCTGGTCCGGTAGGCAGCCGTAGACATGGAGTCCCAGGCGGATCTGCGCCTCCTTGAGTTCGCAGAGATACCCGTCCGCCGCCGCCAGCCGCTCCTCCAGACCGTCCTCCGGCCCCAGGGCCAACTCCATGCCTTCGAGCCGCTCGGCCAGCAGGCTGCGCAGCCGGCCGGCGCGCTCGCCCCCCAGCTGGGTGGCCTCCCAATATTCATCCAGCAGGGCCTCCAGCTCCTGGAGCCCCCCATAAAGGCCGGCCCGGCCCAGGGGCGGGGTGAGATGGTCGAGGATCACGGCCTGGGCCCGCCGTTTGGCCTGGCTGCCCTCACCGGGATCGTTGACGATGAAGGGATAGAGGTGGGGCATCGGGCCCAGGGCCCATTCCGGGAAGCAGGCCCCCGAGAGCCCCACACCCTTGCCCGGCAGCCATTCGAGGTTGCCGTGCTTGCCCACATGCACCACCACCTGGCTGCCGTGGCTCTGCCGCATCCAGAGGTAGTGGGCCAGGTAGGCGTGCGTAGGGGGTAGATCGGGGCTGTGATAACTGAGACTCGGATCCCGGTCGTAGCCCCGTTCCGGCTGGATCAACACCACCACCGATCCGCAGGCGATGCCCCGGATCGGGAAGGCGGGGCCACCGGGCCGCTGCTCCAGGTCCCGGTCGTGCTGGGGAGGCCCCCAGACGGCCTCCAGGATCTGGCGTCCCGCCTCGGGCAAGGTCCGATACCAGCTCTCGTAGGCCGCCAGGGGGAGATGGTCGAGGGCCGGCCTGTGGTCGCTTTCTGGATCGTTGCTGCGGCCGGCCAGCAGCCTGTCCATCAGGGCCGCCCCATCGGCGGGGATCGCCTGGGGATCCCCCAGGTCGTAGCCGGCCTCGACCAGCCAGCCCAGCATCAGGGCCGTACTGGCAGGGGTGTCCAGGCCAACCCCATTGGCCAGGCGGCCATTGCGGTTGGGGTAATTGGCCAGCACCAGGGCCAACCGGCGCTGGGCCACCGGGGTCTGGCGCAATTGCACCCAGGCGCGGGTGAGTTGGGCGATCCAGGCCAGCCGTTCGTGATCGGGGCAAAGCCGCTGCAACGCAGTCACCAACCGGGTGCTGGTGCCGGTCGTTTCCTTGAACGCCCCCACGCGGGTCATGATGCGGCCATCCAGTTCGGGCAAGGCCACCTGCAGGCTCAGATCCAGGGGGCCCAGGCCAATGCTGCTGTCCTGCCAGCTCTGACGGGGCCGGGTGCTCGAAAGCACCTGCAACACGGGCACCCCCAACCGCTCCCACAGGGGCGCCCCCAACCCCGCCTCCTCAAAACGCACCGAAGCGAAGCCGGTGGCACACACCACCGCCTGGACCCCTTCGCGGCAGAACCAATCCGCCACCCCCTGCTGCACGGCCGGTTCCCGCAGGCTGCTCACCCAGAGCGCCCGGGGGGCCAGCCCCTGCTGGCGCAGGGCCCCCAGGGTCGCCTGCATGAAGGCCAGATCCCCCGCCTGCAGCAGGGAGCGATACAGCAGCACCCCCACCCGGGGCCCCTCCTCCTGTTGCCAATCGTGGCGCTCCGGGTCGTTGCTCGGCACAACGGGGGGCACCGCCGGCTCGACTCCGGCCACTAGGGCGTTCCAGCAGGACAACACCTGGCGCAGATTCGCCGG
>Ga0194059_1001502_pt1 | contig 9940 bp, 8 predicted proteins | sample SepL6211m_MetaG_FD_163426 | JGI IMG/M metagenome (GOLD analysis project Ga0194059, IMG submission 163426) | Anoxic zone freshwater microbial communities from boreal shield lake in IISD Experimental Lakes Area, Ontario, Canada - Sep2016-L626-11m | ecosystem: Environmental > Aquatic > Freshwater >... | reverse complement strand
ACTACAAGAGAGAGAGCATCATGTCCGCGCCGAGTGACCGCCTTGATGCGCGCAAGAAGTTCCCTCTGGCTAAATGGCTTGACCACATAATCATCTGCACCTAATTCAAGTCCGAGTACGCGATCTAATTCATCTCCACGAGCACTCACAATGATGATGGGCGTTGTTGAAAACTCTCGAATACTTTTTGAGACGTCAAGCCCATCCATATCCGGCAACCCGAGATCCATGAGAATAACTTCAGGCATAAATTCTTTTGCAGCAGCAATTGCATCAGCCCCTGTTGCTGAATGATGCACACTCATTCCGGCATTAGAAAGCGAAGCAGAAACGGACTCTGCGATTGCCACATCATCTTCAACCAGCAATACCTTCACATCCCCATTGTGCCTCTTTTAGAGCAGATGACCTAACTCAAGGTCGAATATGGATTTGGACGAATCTTGGACAATCTCACACCATTCCCTGTAGTTCAACCCCCTACTGTGATGAACGAGGGCTGCAGGCCCACAAAGGAGCACATCATGAAGGTAGGCATAGCCACCACCCTCTCTATCGCAGGAGTACTGGTCGCAGGAGCTGCCGCTTTTGCAGTTAATTCCAACGTTCTCAGCACTACATCGTCGACTCAATCAGCCGTCGTTGATTCACCAACAACACCAGGAATCAATGCAGTCACCACAAATCCTGGCCAAGTCGCACAGCAATCGACGAAAGTTGATACCTCAGTTTTAAATAACACCACGACGACCTACACAGTGGGTAGTTCAGGATCTGTTGTCATCGATATCGGTTCGGGCGCCATGGTTGTCACAAACGTGTTGCCATCAGCTGGTTGGTCAGCTGAACCAGCACAGGTCCTTCCAAATAGTGACGTGAAAGTGCCTTTTGTTTCATCAAATACACGTATTGAGTTCCTCGCCCATCTTGTAAATGGAAACGTGTCTGTCAGTGTCACCTCACAAACCATCACACCACAAAACACAATCAAGCCCGCCGTAAACACCCCCAAGCCAAGCGTTCCCTTCTCAGGTGATGATGATCACCAAGGTAACGGTGGCGAAAACGAAAGAGATGATGATTAATCATGAATGATCCACTATTGAACCCAGCTGGCGTAATACCCCCAGCACCACAGGTAACTCGCACACCAAAAGCAGCTACTCGCAAAAAGCACCCAGCTATATCAGCTCGCATCTTGGCTGCTGGTCTCTCAGCTACAGCCTTGATTGGTTTGACAACTGGCTACACACTTTCCCAGAAGGTGGCAGCTACTCAACCAGTCGTGTCGAATAACACTGTCATCAATGCGTCACTGAACAGCCCCATTGACGCCGGAGTAATCATCCCTACTTCACGAGTCGTATACGTACCAGTCCCGGGAGTAGCAGCCGCAAAAGCTGGAACCCCAACTGTTAAAGCACCAGCACCAGTACAAACAACCCAGAAGAGCAGCGGTTCGAGATAACAGCATCATTATGACGACCACATCTGTCACCACAGCTCGTGTGGAACGCATGGCAATGGGGGTCACTTGTGTGGCAACAATTGTTGGCACGGATGCACTGAACCTTGCCGGACAGTGTCTTGACCTGGTTGAGGAATTTGAATCTCTCTGGAGTCGATTTATTTCAACGAGTGATATCTCGCGATTGAATACCGCTCGCGGACAATCAGTATGGGTGGACCCACGCAGCGTGCGTCTTATTCAATTCATGATTGCGGCGCACGCAGAAACACAAGGACTGTTTAATCCAACTCTTCTTCCGTTGCAGATTGCTGCCGGCGACTCCCATTCGCTTGTCAATGATCGCACCACTGAAATTGCACCGAATTCTGTTGTGTATTCGGAACTATCCGGAATCACATTGTTTGAAGACAACAGAGTGTCTCTACCAGTCGGAATGACTCTCGATGCTGGAGGCATTGGCAAAGGGCTCGCTGCTGACTTGATTTTGGCCACTGCCCTTGAACGTGGCGCAACGGCAGCCTGCATCAATCTTGGCGGAGACATGTCTATCAATACCGGCGACAACATCGGATGGGATATTGAGATTGTGTCGCCCTTTAATCCAGAGCAGATTATCGACACCGTTCGCATTTCGGCGGGCGGAGTTGCGACTTCCTCTGTTTTTGCACGACAAAGAACTGGCGCTGGGATTCACTCCCACGTGTTCAGCGGCTCCTCTGCACACGACATTCAGCACACCGTTGGGGCAACCGTCATTGCTGATTCGGCCGCATGGTGTGAAGCGTGGGCAAAGTATGCAATTCTTAGCTCACCCGCAGAAGCAATAGCCAAGTTGGATCAGTTAGGCACCGCAGGAATGTTGGTTTCAGCTGACGGAGTACTTACACGTACAGAATCTTGGAAGACATTTACTCATGACTAATCATCTTTGGTGGAATCTCACTCGCGCGTCAGCAAATATTGCAATGGTGCTCATTTTGTTCACCATCTTGTGGGGTGTGTTACTTGCAACTCGTGTTCTAAAGCCAAACGACAGGCCTGCATGGTTGCGCGATCTTCATACTTGGCTCGGCGGTCTTGCACTCGTCTTCACAATCATTCACATCTTGACGTTAATTGCAGATTCGTACATCTCTTTCACATTCATTTCGGTTTTGGTGCCTTTTGTCAGTGCATGGAAACCATTCCCGGTCAGTTTGGGAATTCTTGCTTTTTATATTTTGGCTGCTGTACAAATCACCTCGCTGATGATGCGGAAAATGAGCAGAACAACGTGGCGTCGAATTCATATGTTGTCGTACGCACAATTCGTGCTCGTCATGACACACGTATTGACCACCGGAAGCGACATAGGTAAGGCGTGGTACGCGGGCATCACAATGGCTATCGCCATGATGGGTGCGGCCATCTTTGGCATTCGCGTCATCTATGGAAAATTCTCACCTGGGGCTTCGCGGGCGAAAGCAGAATGATTCTCCAATAGAGACGATTCAATAGTGGGCCAGGCAGGGCTCGAACCTGCGACCAAGGGATTATGAGTCCCCTGCTCTAACCAACTGAGCTACTGGCCCAAAAGTCGACCGAGGTTAGGGGTGCGACTGGCTCCGGGGGTGGGGCTCGAACCCACGACAAACGGATTAACAGTCCGTTGCTCTGCCAACTGAGCTACCCCGGAAGGGAACCCAAAGGCTACCAGCGAGGACACCCAGTGCCCAAGGCCATAGCCCTAGTCAGATTCGAGGTAACTGCGCAATCGCTGGCTGTTATTTGGATGGCGAAGGCGGGCAAGGGTCTTTTGTTCAATCTGGCGGATTCGCTCACGAGTGACGCCTTCTTGCTTTGCAACATCATCGAGAGTTTGTGGTTCGCCACTAGAGATACCAAAACGCTTATCAATGATGCGACGATCTCGGTCTGGCAAATGATCAAGTTCAAGAGACACAGCGTGGACGAGTTCACGACGTTGCACTACATCTGCTGGAGAATCCGTGGTGTCACCGCCAAACTTGTCACCCCACGTTGTGGAATCTTCATCACTACTGACTGGTTCGTCAAGACTGATTGTGACAGAAGAGATTTGTTTTAGTTCTTCGATCTTTTCAGCAGGAATCAGAGTTCGTTCTGCAAGCTCTGCATACGTTGGTTCACGCTTCAACTCGACATTGAGTTCACGGTCGGCCTTTGTGATGCGATTCAACATTTCGACAACGTGGCTAGGAACACGAATGGTGCGGCCTTGATCTGCCATCGCGCGCATCATTGATTGACGAATCCACCAGGTGGCATAGGTAGAGAACTTGAAACCCTTTTCCCAGTCATACTTTTCTGCTGCACGCATCAGACCAATATTGCCCTCTTGAATAAGGTCAAGAAGTTGCAGTTCACGACCGTCATACTTGCGAGCAATAGAAACAACGAGACGAAGGTTCGCCGTAATGAGATGTTCGAACGCTTCTTCACCTTCACGCATGATGATGCGTAATTCTCGACGCTGAGTTGCAGACAGAGAGCCTTCAGTTGATCGAGCCTTTGCTTCCTGCATCGTGCGAATTGCTCGACCAAGTCTCTTTTCGTCATCGGCGGACAACAATGCCACCTGACCGATCTCGCCGAGATACATGCGCACTGCATCGCCAGCGTCTCCTGCAAGCACTCGTGGAGCCACGACTTTGGACGGGACCAGCTTGAGAGTGCGTGGTGCAGGGATTTCAATTTCACCCGAGATATCAGGCTCAATTTTGGCAATGGAGATTTTTGCTTCAAGTAACACTGATTCGATATGACGAATCATTTCTGGATTCAGTTCCACGTTTCTAAAAACATGAGCCACCGTATTTGGGTCAACTAATCCGTCGTCTGACCGCGAGGCAAGCAATGTGGCCCACTCAGCAGCATCCACAGACGGATGCGGCAGAACAATGGTGGACCGACGGGTCATAGAGACGCCTGAGCCACCTGAGCGAGCCACTGCAGCAAGATCACCGCCGCATTAGGAGCTTTGTCATGTTTATTCAGATCCTCAAGGGCGTTGCGCACCATGCGGTCATTCTGGATTTGCTCGATATCAGAGCCAAGCCGGCGGCGAGATAGTTCTCGTCGGACAGCAGCCGATATAAGTGCCCGCGATTCGACAAGAGGATCAGCATCAATGTCGTACACCGCTGCCCTCTCAATGATGTCGGCCGCATCAGGCTGCACCGATTGCAAGGCCACGTGGACATCGCCGTCGGATGCCGCGATGGCGCGAAACGCCTCGCGAGATGCATCGTCGGGAAAGAGCTCCTCAATGAGCCACGGTGCAATGGTGTCCCATTCATGAATGAGCAGCGACAAGGCAACGAACCCAGCACCTTCTGTCGCTTGCTGAACGGGGGCGGCAATAACGACGGGTGCAGAGCCTCCCCTGTCTGCGATTTTCACCAAATCGGCAGCCGAAACTCCGGTATGGCTGGCAACTTGACCTGCATACAACCGACGCACGTTTGAATCGGGATGCTCGTTCACCAATTCCATAGCTTTCCCTGCAAGTCGAGCGCGAGACTCTGGTGACCGCAGCGGATTTGCATCGAACAATCTCTTCAAACGGAAACCAAGAAACGGCATCGCATCATTAATGGCACGCGTTAATGCTTCGGGATCTGAACTTGCAAGCTCGCCAGGGTCTTTGCCTGCTGGGAACTGTGCGACAGATACTGAAATGTCATATTTCTTTTCCCATGCGTAGAACTTGTCGGTTGCGCCTTGACCTGCAGCATCTGCATCAAAGGCCAGCACAACGTTGCGTGCGTAGCGCTTCATGAGTTTCACGTGATCTTCGGTAAGCGCGGTACCACACGTCGCAACCGCAGTAGCGAGTCCGCTGCGATGAAAACCAATGACATCTGTGTACCCCTCGCACACAATGACGCGGTCTTCTTTCACCACGTTGCCTTTGGCCCAGTTCAGGCCATACAACGTCCGTGACTTCACGTACACCGGAGTCTCGGTGGAGTTCTTGTACTTCGCTGGGTCTGTTGAACCGGGAAGAATTCGACCACCAAAGGCGACCGCTGCACCATTTTCATCAAAGATCGGAAACATGACTCGTGCGCGGAAAGAATCTTGTAATCGGCCCGCTTTGTTGACGAAACCAAGCCCCACCTCAGCCAACATTGCTGGTGTCGCACCGAGCGAAGAACTAAGAGCATCCCATTCATCGGGAGCCCACCCAAGACGAAACGACCGCGCGACATCGCCAGACAGTCCGCGTTCACGCAAATATTCACGCGCTGCTCGGGCATCAGGAGATTCAAGAAGCCGTGCGTGATACCAATCGACTGCACGCTCCATCAATGCTTGCAATTCTTTTCGGTGCTTACGCTCGCCGTTACCAGCTCCCGATGTGTAGTGAAGCTCAATTCCGGCTTTGCTTGCTATGCGCTCTACGGAACCAACGAAATCTAAATGTTCCATTTGTTGAACAAAGGTGAAGACATCGCCTTTGGCTCCACAACCAAAGCACATGTATCGGCCCGTTTCATCGTTGACACTGAATGATGGTGAACGTTCGGAGTGAAAGGGACACAGACCAACCTGACTGCGGCCCGTGCGGCGAAGTTGAGAATACGGCGAAACGACGTCAGACAAAGTGACAGCGGACCTGACCTTTTGAATGTCGTCCTCAGCAATGCCCATGGCACGACATTAGTGCGCCGTGAGAGGACCTAGGACTGTGCAGATGGTGTGGCGCGAAGCGAGGCAACAATCGACACCACAAGGATCATGGCGATGACTGATAACGACGCCGCAATGGGCATGTGCCACCAATATGACAAGACCATCTTGATTCCGACAAACGCCAGGATGACCCCAAGGCCAGTCTGAAGGTACTGGAAACGATCACGCATATCTGCGAGAAGGAAATACAGCGCTCGTAATCCCAAAATTGCGAAGGCATTTGATGCAAAAGCGATGTATTGCTCGTTGGTCACGGCTAGAACGGCTGGCACGGAGTCAACAGCGAAGATGACATCCGTAATCTCCACGAGAACCAATACCGCAAGAAGTGGCGTTGCCAATCTCTTTCCGTTTTCCTTCGTGAACAATTTCTGCCCGTCAAGCTTGTCTGTAGACGGTACGAAACGATGAAATATCTTCATCGCCTTGCTCTTTGCGGGGTCAAAGCCATCGTCATGGGTCTGAAGCAATTTGATTCCCGAATACAACAGGAACAGCCCGAACAGAATCAATGTGATTTTGAAAGTATTGATGATTGCCACTCCGGCGAAGATAAAGCCGACACGCATGGCTAGCGCTCCAAAAATTCCCCAGAAAAGAACTCGGTGTTGATACATCTTTGGCACTTGGAAGTGCGTAAAGAGAACAGCCCACACAAACACGTTGTCAACACTGAGGCTTTTTTCGATTAGGTAGCCACCCATGTATTCACCAGCTGCTGCTGAGCCAAACTCCCACAACATGACAAGCCCAAAGAGCAATCCAATGCTGATCCACACTGCAGACTCAATGGCTGCTTCTTTTGTATGAATCTCATGTGCGTTTCGGTGTACTACCAAAATGTCAATGAGCAGCATTGCGCCGATGAGCGTCAGTAAGAGCGGCCAGTGCCAGCCTTCGATAGTGAGATCTACCTTGCCTGACGATGTGCCAGACGAAACGAGTGCTGCAAGATATGACATCGGACGAATATTAGTTGACTACTTCGTGTCAGCCTTGGCGCCACCAATGACAGCCTGGGCTGCCGACAGACGCGCAATGGGCACGCGATATGGAGAGCAACTGACATAGTTCAAACCTGCGCGATAAAACAGGCCGATTGACTCTGGGTCACCTCCGTGTTCACCACAGACGCCCAACTTGAGTCCACGCTTCACCTTGCGACCACGTTCGGCTGCGATAAACACCAATTCACCCACACCGTTTTGGTCAATTGTCTCGAATGGATTGCGCTTCAATAAGCCCGCTTCTAGGTAGGCCGGCATCATGCGACTTTCAATATCGTCTCGACTGAAACCAAATGTCATCTGTGTGAGGTCATTTGTTCCGAAGCTAAAGAAATCGGACACTTCAGCTAGTTCACCTGCCCGAAGGGCTGCACGAGGAGTCTCAATCATTGTTCCGATCGAGACCTTCGGGCGCTTTTTGGATTTCTCACCCTTTTTAGTCTTTGGAGTCGGCAGCGAATTGATGTCTGCAAGAACATCTTCTACCCAACTACGAGCAAGAGCTAATTCTTCACGTGTCACAGTTAGTGGAATCATGATTTCCACGATTGGTTCGTACCCCTTTGCAGCCACATCATCTGCTGCTTCCATCAGAGCGCGCACTTGCATTGCGTACAAGCCAGGTTTGATGACGCCGAGACGAACGCCACGAGTTCCCAACATCGGGTTCACTTCGCTCCACTCGTGTGCGGCACGCAATAGTGTCTCTTCTTCTGCATCAAGCCCGATTGTTGCCTTCTTGATTTCGAGTTCGCTGACATGTGGCAAGAATTCATGAAGTGGCGGATCAAGCAAGCGCACCGTTACAGGGAGTCCCGACATTTCTTTTAATAGTGAAATGAAATCTTTTTTCTGAACTTTGCGTAATTCTTCCAATGCAGCTGCTTCTTCTGCCGGAGTACTTGCAAGAATCATTCGTCGAACCACCGGCAATCGATCAGCAGCCAGAAACATGTGCTCCGTACGGCAGAGCCCGATGCCTTGTGCGCCAAGCTCGCGGGCTTTCTTTGCATCTTCGTCAGTATCGGCATTGGCGCGGACATCCATCTTGCCCTTACGGACTTCGTCAGACCATTTCAAAATGGTGTCAAATTCCTTTGGTGGTTTTGAAGCCATCAAAGCGAGTTGTCCGAGCATTACTTCGCCAGTTGTTCCGTCAAGCGACAACCAGTCACCTTCTTTGACAGTGACACCATTTGCTGTAAATGAATTACCTGAGATCTTGACATCATCTGCACCAACGATGGCTGGAGTACCCCATCCGCGTGCAACGACAGCTGCGTGACTGACTAGACCTCCACGCGATGTGAGAATGCCCTTTGCAACCATCATTCCGTGCACGTCTTCTGGGCTTGTCTCTGCGCGAACCAAAATGACATCTTTTCCTGCCAAAACTGCAGCCTCTGCATCATCTGCAGTAAAGAACACCTGGCCTACCGCCGCACCAGGAGACGCGGCTAAACCTTTGGCAATGCCCTTCGACTTTGTTGCGAACTGCGGATGCAAAACCTGATCAAGATGATCTGCCGCAACTCGCATGATCGCTTCAGTCTTTGAGATCTTCCAGGCCTTCTTGCCCGTGCCTGTTGGCTTTGTCATTTCAACAGCCATTTTCAAAGCAGCGGCACCGGTGCGCTTACCGACTCGCGTTTGCAGCATCCATAATTTGCCCTGCTCGATTGTGAACTCAGTGTCACACATGTCTTTGTAATGACGTTCAAGCCGAGCAAAGATCTCCATCAATTCGGTATGAATTTTCGGGAACTTTTTTTTCAGTGCATTGAGATCTTCAGTGTTGCGAATGCCTGCCACAACATCCTCACCTTGGGCATTGACAAGGAAGTCGCCGTACGGTTTTGAATCTCCTGTTGCTGCGTTACGTGTGAATCCAACACCTGTTCCTGAATTTTCGTCGCGGTTACCAAACACCATCGCTTGCACGTTGACTGCCGTACCCAGTTCGTGGCTGATTTTTTCGCGAACTCGGTATGCGATTGCTCGCGGACCATTCCACGAGCGAAAGACAGCCTCTACAGCGCCACGTAATTGCTTGGCGGGGTCTTGTGGGAACGGCTTACCAGTTTCCTTTGCAACCGCCTTCTTATAGACCTCGCAGAGTTCTTTCAGTGCCGACGCAGGAATGTCGGCATCGGTCTTTGCGCGGGCGACTTCTTTAGCTTTGTCTAGTGCGTGTTCGAAAATTGCACCATCGAGACCAAGAACGATGCGGCCATACATAGAAATGAAGCGACGATATGAGTCATAGGCAAAACGTTCATTGTTTGTAGTTGCAGCCAGAGCGACAACACTTTTGTCGTTCAGACCAAGATTCAAAACCGTATCCATCATTCCGGGCATCGAGAACTTGGCACCTGAGCGAACCGACACCAAAAGTGGATCCTTCGCATCACCAAGTTTGCGACCCATCTTTTTTTCTAAAGTTGCCACATGCTTTGCCATCTCGTCTGTGAGTGTCTTTGGCCATCCGCCATGCATGTAGTCACGACACGCATCAGTACTAATTGTGAAACCGTGCGGAACAGGCAAGTTCAACACACTCATCATCTCGGCTAAGTTCGCGCCCTTTCCACCAAGAAGGTCTTTGTATTCCATGGGTGGACGACGGTGTTTGTGATCGAAGGCATAAACGTATGACACACCGAAAGTCTAGGCGCACAGGGCTTTACCTCTCTCCTCAGTACTCTTGTGGCATGAGAAGCCCCACACGCCATGCACTGCGCAATGT
>Ga0194059_1001501_pt1 | contig 9940 bp, 9 predicted proteins | sample SepL6211m_MetaG_FD_163426 | JGI IMG/M metagenome (GOLD analysis project Ga0194059, IMG submission 163426) | Anoxic zone freshwater microbial communities from boreal shield lake in IISD Experimental Lakes Area, Ontario, Canada - Sep2016-L626-11m | ecosystem: Environmental > Aquatic > Freshwater >... | reverse complement strand
ATTCTGGTTCCCGCGGTCCGCCCGGACCTGTCAGGTCCGGGCGGACCGCGGGAACCAGAATTGATGGTCTGCAGCAGGTTTTCGAGCGCTGCCAGAGGAATCTTCTCCTTGGGAGTGTTTACGAATGCGGGTTCCTCGGGGGCAGCGTCCGAGCTCACGGAGGCGTTCTCACGCATGAGCTGGCGCAGCGTCTTGATGGAGGATGCGGGTGCCTGGACCTTGGATCCTTTGGCGAGCGCCGCAGCCTGCGCCGAGATTGCATTCTGAGCCGCCTGAGCCGCCTGAGCACCACTCTCTACCGAGTCTCCATGGATCGCGGGTGCCGCCGAGGCCGCAGCTTCGGTCGAGCGCGTCCGGCGAACGGGTTTCTTCTTGCCGTTGAACATGGTTTTATATGTACAGAATATATTATTGGAGTGGATTAAGACGCAAAATGCTCCAAAATTATGGATCCGCGCGTGGAACTCGTGGGGCTCAGACGCATGGGGTCCAAAAAGTGGGATCGTACGCGCTGGGCGATACCATCGGGGAGGGGACGTTTGCAATCGTCCGGTTTGGGACGCACATGAGCAACGGAGAGCGCGTCGCCATCAAGTGCGTTCCCAAGCGCAAGATCGCAAAGATGAACATGGGACGCCAGATCCGCAACGAGATTTCCATCATGAAGATGATCCAACACAAGAACGTGGTCCGGCTCAAGGAAGTCCTCATGTCCAGCTCCACGGTTTATTTGGTCATGGAATTGGTCCGCGGAGGAGAGCTGTACGATCTCATTGCCAAGGGACGCATGAGCATGGAGAATGCGCGCAGGTACTTCCGCGAGCTGATGCTGGGCGTGGCGTACTGTCACGAGCAGAACACGTGTCACCGAGACCTCAAGCCCGAAAATCTGCTCATTGACGAGCACGGGACCCTCAAGATTGCAGACTTTGGGTTTGCCGCCCTGGTGGAGTTTGAACCGGAACGAGAACGAGCCTTGAGCGGAGCCTCCAACGGATCAGTCTCAAGCGCCACGTCTCGGTCTCCTCCGCACAATCCTCCGCCCAAGCCTCCGGCCAAGGTTCGTGAAACAAAAGAAGAAATTGTCAAATTTGATGACTACGTGGCAGAGCCCGCGGCCCAGAACACCGAATTAGACGCACGCATTGCGCGGCGCATGAGCACCGTATGCGGGACGTGTGCGTACATTGCCCCAGAAGTCCTGACGCATGAGGGCTACGACGGTCGATTGGCAGACGTATGGTCGTGCGGAGTCATTGCGTTCGTCCTATGTTCAGGATTCCTACCTTTTGACGACCGCGAGGACGACCACAAGAAACTGTTTGAAAAAATCCAAAATGCGCAAATCACGTATCCTCCATGGCTGACACCGGAACAAGTGGACATCCTATCACATCTCTTGGAAAGAGATCCGCGCCGGCGATGGACTGCCGCACAGGTTCTCAAACACCCATGGCTTTCCCCTAAGGAGGAGGATCCTCAGACGGAAGACAAGTTTGAGAAATTCATGGACCCCAGCAGCGGGAACGTAATCTTTTCGGGTAAATCTGTACACGGGCCTTCAAAGGTGATTGAAGATACCCGGCTTGCGCTGCTGCGCATCGGATGGGATGCACGCGCGTACCCCACAACATCGGCAACGGTCCTACGAGCAACCCGTTTGTCATCGGCGGGAACGCTTGGTCTCTCTGTGGATATCGATGTGCCTGTGCCCAGAAGCGTCTCCGAAGGCGAAAGTACGCGTATCGTGGTTCACCGTAGACTGGGGGATTTTACAAAGGATCGCAACATATTTGCCCAATTGGTGGATTCACTTGCCAATGTCCTCACGTAATTAACTTTGTGTTGCAATCCTCACAATCCTCTCTCAACCAGTGACGCCCCATTCTGCACCGTCTGAATCGTTTACATGGTTGTCTACATGGCCTTCTACATGGTCACTGCAATCTCCAAACATTTCTTGGTTCAATGCCCACATCTCGCGCGAGAGGACCAAGCTATCAGTGTGCTTCAGAAAAGGCTTCAGTGCATTGGACGCGTTGGACGCGGCGAACGCATTGCACTCATCAATTGCTGCCTGGACTTTGTTGTCAACATCTTCATTGCGGTTGAATGCTGCAAGTTGGGTGGCGCATGAATCACAGAGTCTTTTCAAGTCTCCGATGCACGAAAAGCCAAATGCATCATGGCAGTCAAACTTGCGGCCGAAGCAGCAATCCGCAACTTCAATGACGGCTTGATTCCCACACGTCTCACAGATGAACCGCGACTTATGAGTAATTGGATTTGGATTTTGATGTTGATTGTGTGCTTCAGACTCAAGTTTTGATTCCTCTTCCAATTTGGGCTCCGCGATGCGTTTTCCAAAAACAAATTGTGCAAGAAAATTAAGAAACATTTTTTCCATGAATGTGTTTATGTCTGATTCTGCAAAAATAAAATATTGGATGGTTTACATTGTGAAGCAGGGTCCCGTCAGAGGGAGGTCAGGTGTTGCAAGGCACCGGATGAGCGACGCGATCAGGAAGTTTACTTAGAGTTTCTTAGAATTTTCTTGTCGATAATCGTTGTATGTGTCCACGGAGCTCACTCCGTTGGTCTCTCTAGTCCGTTTGATTGTCAGGGATGGATCGTATGTCTGAATTTTGTCACGTTGTTGATGTTGATTACCTTAAGTTTAGCCGCCTCCTCGTTCCTCGTTTGCGCTGTACATATACACACATTATCCTGACCGTAGTGGAATTGTCCTGAAGCAGTTGGTTCTCGTTTCATTCATGTGAAATGAGTTCATCTTCAACTGTGGAGGGACGTAGTTAGACGTTTACAAGTTGTTAGACCACATAGAACACATTTTTTATTTTGCTGCTATGCCAAGAACCCAGTATAGATATCCACACTAATGTAAATTACACCACCGTGTCTCCCCCATAAAAACATTCCGCGCAGGACAAGAGTGACGAGAATAACAAGTGATAAAGACAATACGGCATCATATCCGGACAAGAAAGTGGGCAAGGCATGAAATACGGTCCGTAGTGCGAGCTCTGGCAACACGTGTTGTGAAGGCCCTGGTATTTTAGCGGGGTGTAAGGTTGGGCACGGGCCGTCACCATTAGTTTCGATGAATGGTGCCAGACAACAGTGCCGGTTCCAAAATGGAGCTCCTGTCTGAGGCGTTGCAAGCCGGGCTAACCCCTGGGGACGAGCAACGGCCAAAACTGAAACCGAATCAACGATCAACAATTAATAATTAACAATTAACTTTCAACCTCAAACTGTTTGGGACCGATAGCGTCACTTTTTTTTAAAATCCTCTTGCAACTCCCAAGCTGTCTGTCCATAATGACAGATCCAGATGTTTCCAATTTGCTTGTGACAAATTTGGATGAAATGACAATTTCTACAGATATTGATTCGGACGCTGCTTCTGACGCGTCATCGGAATGTGTCTGCAATGACTGCAGGGAGAAAGAATCCACAACTCTTCGCACTCTCGAAGAGCTGTGCTACATTCCAGAAGATCTGTGCGTGCTCTGCTCTGCAATCATCTCACCCGTTGCACATCATTGCTGGAGTTGTGGCATCGGCGTGTGCGTTGCGTGCGCCTCTTCTGTGTCGTGTGACCCGTGTCACGTGTGTCGTGCGCCAAGGTCAAAGACCTTCCAGGGCATGCAAGCCTTCTTAAAGTACAATCTGTGCGTGGGAGAAAACGCCGAACTCACCGTGGCAAGATACCTCCGCAAAGATCCCCTGGGAATGCAGAGTTGCATCTTTGATCTCCACCGCACAGATACTGCCGTCTCTTGCTTCCCGTGCGACCCGTCCACGGGAACGGGATTGGGTTCCGGTCCATCTTCGACGCGGCGCTACGACCTCAAGACATTCCTGAAAGAATCACACACGGTATATGCCATTCTTCACGTCACCAGCCGTCCTGGGACAGACGTATGCTTTGAAGCAGCCGTGAAAGCAACGGGGAAGGGAAAATCAGGAGTAGGACTGGGGGCAACCTTTGAGTCTGTCTCTCGCAAAGACATCCACTCCATCCTGAAGGCGCTGCGGAAGAGGACGTGCGATCCCATCCACGTTGTTCCTTGCGCACAGCCGCGCGAGCTTCGCTTACTGGAGACGACCATTCGCCATCTGCGTCCGGAACCGCACGTCGTGGGAGCCATCATTGTCACGGACGGCACAAATAGGGTCGAGCGTGATTTCAAGAAGGACGGGCTCACGTTCCAATGGGATTACGGCTTCATGGACGACGTGTGTCACATCATGCGGTCAGATCTGATGGTGCGTGCAACGCTGTTCACAAATGTCTCCGAAGACTCGGACGAGGAAGATACGGTTCACATGATAGCATTCAAGGGGCGGTACGCGTACGAGGCGGTTAAAAAATAATATGAGATACATGTATTAGGAAAGACTTCTTGTGCCCGATCCGTCTGGTCTACCATGGCTCCTCAACTCCCCCTGGAAACGGAGGTTCAGATCATGCAACGCGCACACGAGCTCTCCATGCGCGAGGTGCACCAGGAACTAGATGAACTGGCGTGGACGGTCCGAGAGGTCGTGGAAGAATTCTTTAATATTGCAGACGACGATGAAGTGTATCCCTTAGACGTAAAACATGTCTGGAGCTGGATCCTAGAGAAATCCGAATCTCCCAACGCATTCTTGGACACGCCAACGGGGCGATTCCTACTCCCCAGATCCGGGTCGCCCGTGCCACTGGATGTTTGGCTAGAATTGGTGTTGCAAGTCTGCAACGTACTCGTCGAAACCGCAAGTCTCAGCATACACACCTATCTGCCCAAGGAGGATCTTCACGGATGTCTCTTGACGCTCGACCAACTCACGTCCATTGGACTTGCGGACGAACTGTTTGCAGTCTACTGGGAACCAATGGTTGCGCTGTACCACCTTAGGACTCCAATCGTATCTCTAGACCATGGGCAAATGGAAGTCATCAATAATGTATCAAATTAATATTCGTCAAATTCATCGACGTCGCTGTCCTCATACTCATGCACAAAATGATGCTTATACAGATTGCCATCAATATCTCCCAATGTCTTTGTCACCGCCGCTGCCCACGATGCCCCGTGCTTCCATACGTACGTCCTCAAGAGGCTTTCGTATTGAGCATGCAGATGGGTGTATGCGCGATGGTTTATTTCAAAAAGTGCCTTTGTAATCCGCATGACTGCAGCAATCTCCTCCGCGTCAACATCAATTTCTCCCAGAATGTACTGCTGTGCAAACCTGGAATCCGGTCTGATTGGAATCTTGTACACGCTCATGGCCGCCTTCAACGACGCGCGTCTGACTTCTGGATCTTTTCTCTTTTCTTGGAATGACTTCACAGACTCGGCAACGTCCGATGCGGTCCACAGGATGCGCTTTGATGAAGCCTCGGGCCATACCGATGCCTTTTGTTTCTTGGATTTCTTCCGTTTGGATGCAACCGGCGTCTGAATGAGGTCTTCCACGTCCACGTCGTCTTGGAAACGTTTGATGCGCCACAGGCTTTTTGAGTCTGGTGGGTATTCAACTCCAGCGCGTGCAAAGGCACTCTCAAGTGACTTCATGCGCATCACGTGCTTGATGGCAACGGCCCGTCCAAACTCTGGAATTGCAAGATCCGCGGACGCGCGCTCATCCTTCTTGAGAAACCCTAGAATGTCCACCCCCACAATCTTGAGGACGTCGGTCTGAAGGTCGTGCAGTTCGAACATATGACAAAGAATTGCCCGCGCCTTGAGTCTCTTAAGTCTCTTGTGCGTCTGCACAAAATTCATGACTGCCTGATACGTCTCTGTAGATTTAGAGTTTGATTTGGCGAAGCCACTGAGAACTTCCCCAGCACGCACGGCCGTATGATAGTGGCTCGTAACGTGACGCGCATGTGTCTCGGGAACTTTTCGGTCAGAGCTAAAATGGTCACCAAACACAAACACTCGCAACGGTTCCGGCACAGACTCTTCCGTGATTCCTTTCTTCAAAAGTTTGGCGCGCCGAGACGCTGCTGCCGCAATTTTTACGGCTTTTTTCTCTTCGTCTAGCCGCCTCCTTTCCGCGTGACGTTCCTCCGCGAGCGCGTTCACCTCGTCTCGCAGGTACAAGTACATGGGGGAGGAACGCTTGTGTGGATTGCGAGCCGTCTTGCAGCGGATCTGTCGAAGATCAATCTCCTTGCATCCCAATTCTAGGGCACGCGTCTTGTGGACGAGGACGGGATCAAGTCTCATGCAACATGATGCGCACGAGATTGTGCACCGGACTCCCTCCACCACTGAATCCACGGGTTTTGCACATGAATTGCACAGTGCGTATTCAGAATCTGAACTCTCAGAACTCATTTGCTAAGAGTTGCAATGATTATTTCTGGCCACATTGAAACAAAACTGTTTAATACCGAGACACAATTTCACCAGTCGGTAAGTGAAATTGAACCGTCTTGAAGCTTGACATTGGGATCGCAAGTGTTTGTGGCCCAACGTTCCTCTGAAACACCAAGATAAGCGCAAGGCTTATTACAAGAAGAATCAGAATTTTATTCAGCTGCATCTGCGTGTCCGTTGTGCGTTACGCATCACCAATATTTTTGAGTTGGAATTTGTTAATTTCAACTCACCCCACGTTTCATAGTACAGCAAAGGACCCTTTGGCTTGCGTTTCAACACCAACTTATATTGGATCTGACCACGGTCCGTGAGCTTGCGGTACTTGTACGCGTATTTGGCCACATTGTTCCCAAATTCAAGGACCGTACAGCCTTCTGAGGGATAATTGACAAGTTTCCAGCGCGTCCATTTCTTCAACAAAATCAGCTGTATCTTGTGGAAGTGGACGTGTCGTGAGATGGACCGATTCACCAGAGAAACGTCCAAGATTCTCTCCAACCTTCGGTTGGTCTTGAGGTCAATGAGGCTGTCAAGAATAAAAATTACTAGATCGTCTGCAAGGCCCGCCAACATATCACTGGTAGAAATATATTTTAAACAAATCTAAGCAACTCGTGTTCTTTTTGCCGCTGGCGACAATGGGTCATCTTCTTCTACCGCTGGCGGAAGCGGATAGTCTGAAAGTAACCCAAAGGGAACATCTTTGTCGATTATGTGTGGACTCGGCCTGACTAGGAATAACGAGTTGTCCAAATTCTCATCGGTGGAATTTGTGAACATGGCCGTCACTCCCAGACTGAAATTGATATCTGACACGTCAACTTTGAACGTGAATTTCCTATCAAGTTTGTCTTGTCGACCAAGAACAAACACTCCCATCCGAGACAGATCACGGATCTCCCGTGTCCCGTGATTGAGAGCAACGCCTATCATGTTCTCGTGTCCAGCAAAATTGAAAGGTCCCCTGTTCAAGTAGAATCGACCCGTTGCCAAGATGGACCATTGATTGCGCTTGGCAATGATGGTTGCCTCCACCGGCTGAGGCATATTGAATATCACAGACCGGTCCGCCAGAGGTTTCCCCACAACAGCGTCACGCCATTGATCTGCGTTTTGTGATATGAGCGCAATCAGCTCCGCTGCACTGCTATGTACAAGAGTGCGCACAGAATTATCGACCCCTTGCATGATTTCTTCATGATGTGCCATGATGAAATTGATCTCATTGGTTCGCTTCAGCATTTCGGGTTTCAATTCGGATTCGCGCGCGTCGTTCATTTTGTAACGCGTACTTATAACGAGTACAAAATGTTTTTTTTCAGGAAAATGTTATGTCTGTGCTTCCGCATTGATGTTGAGTTCAACTGTTAATATTCAGTTGGTTTTGGTTTAAGACTGGAGTGTTTAAAATGTTCACTATAAAATATCATCCCCTCACAATAATCTCCATCATGTCTGAATCCATTCCTGATTTTGTTGCGCATCGCGCGCGTGATGATCCCGAAATGTGGGAATTCATTGTCGAAAATGGAAAAAATACAGCATACAAGGTTTCAACTCACGGCCGTGTCGAAAACGTTGAGACCAGCACTTTCATGACAATTGGACGCGACGGTGCAAATGCTGACAGGTACAATAAAGTTGTCATGAAAGTTGACGGAAAAGTTGTCACACGACGAATCTGCAATCTTGTACTCGGCATCTTTGTTGGGCCTCCCGGCGAAGAAGAGATTGCCCTCCACATCAATTCGGATCTTGCAGACACAAATCTGTGTAATCTGCGGTGGGGACCACGGCCCATCAAGGAGAAGCCAATTCCTGTCAAGAAACCATTATTTGACCCAGATACCGTGATTCGCCATCGTGACCGTGATGCCGATGAAATCTGGAAGCCAGTTATCCACAATGACAACCCAACCAACTATGAGGTCTCTAGTTATGGCCAAGTCCGTAATTCAGTGCGTGGCAAACTCCGGTCCATTTCCGTTGACCAAAATGGTTACAACAAAGTGAACATGCGCGTCGGTGGGAAGGATGTGACGGGACGAATCTGTCGTCTTGTTCTGATCGCATTTGTCGGGAGTCCAGCTGCACGAGAAACTGCCGATCATATCAATCGCGTTCGAAGCGATGACAACTTGTTCAACCTGCGATGGGCAACTCCAGAAGAACAAAATGAGAATCGATCACTTAATTCCACGCGCCCAAATGCATACTTTGGTGTAAAGGCTGTGGACGTGAACGATGACACGAACGAGAATTTTTTTGTATCGATGGAGGAAGCGTATGCATTCATCGGTACTGCCAAATCAGGAACACTCGCAAAAGCAATTGCATCAGAGAAAGCTTTTAAGGGATTCCTTTGGAGCTACAACCCAATCATCACCCCAGAACCTGGTGCCATTATCAAACCTATTCCTGGGTTCGCAGGTTATTTGGCATCAGCAGATGGACTCATTCGAATCACAAGAGGTAATACGTGGAGAAAAGGGAACATCAAGAGTGGATACTTTCGCGTCTGCGTTGGAGGGGAAAATGTCCGTGTTCATAAACTGATTGCACGAGCTTTCATCGGCGAATATCCTTCGACGGATCACGTTATCAATCACAAAGACGGGAACAAGCTCAACAACCGTTTAGAGAATCTTGAGTACATATCTCGGTCTGAAAACGGGAGGCATGCTTTTGCAGAAAATCTCAGCATCCCAACTAGGAAGCGTGTGCACCAGTACGCGCTTGACGGAACTTTGGTTAAGACTCATGACTCTCTGACGGGTGCGGCAGAGGAACTTCAGTGTGACCAAGGAGCAATCTCCAGATGTTGTGCTAAGAAGCGAAAGAAACATGCTGGATTTGCGTGGGAATTTGCGTCAGATTAGGCTCAGCGTACAATCCCGATAACATTGGTACAATGACAGAATTCATAAAATGATTTCTTGATTATTTTGACCGTCACACTTTCATACCATTTTCCTTAAAAAAAATATTGATGAAGTTCATAATACTAACTATGCCTGCTGGCGGAGGTGTGATCCAAATTGCTGCACGGGGTAGGCAGGACGAGTTCCTAAATTCGTCGCCCGACATGACTCTTTTCAAGACGACGCACGTGCGTTACACCAACTTTGCGGAGGATTACGAAGAAAACGACTTCTCGGCGGGCACCGTTGGCTTCGGCCAGAAGGTGAGCACCAGCATCAGCCGGTACGGCGACCTGGTGTCGGACCTGCTCCTGGAGGTCAAACTGCCGGCGCTGAGCAACCCCAGCTCCGTGACGGACGCTTCCGGCAACGCCGTGGACGACGAGGACGTGGGCGTGTACTGGGTGAACGCCATCGGCTTCGCCATCATGTCGGAGGTGCAGCTGGAGATCGGCGGCACGGAGGTCGACACCCTGTACCCCGAATGGATGTACTTCTGGGAGGAGCTGACCCAGCGCCCGGGCGCCCGCCTGCACGAGCAGATCGGCAAGTTCGCGTGGTCGGACTCCGTCGAGGACGACATGATCGAGTTCGCCGCCCAGGCCCGGTACC
>Ga0194059_1001500_pt1 | contig 9941 bp, 7 predicted proteins | sample SepL6211m_MetaG_FD_163426 | JGI IMG/M metagenome (GOLD analysis project Ga0194059, IMG submission 163426) | Anoxic zone freshwater microbial communities from boreal shield lake in IISD Experimental Lakes Area, Ontario, Canada - Sep2016-L626-11m | ecosystem: Environmental > Aquatic > Freshwater >... | reverse complement strand
AGGTCTGATGGGCGCATACCCTCAGCATAAAAAATATTAGGGTGTAAAACGTTTTTGTTTTGATTGATGTATTCAACAAAACCTTTAACACCACCCGAGAAAGCAAAATCTTCCTCTTGACCTGTGCGTTGATCAATTAATTTAATATGAACGCCGTTATTCAAGAAAGAAAGTTCTCGAATCCGTTTTACTAGAATTTCATAGTGGAAATCAACGTTTCCAAAAATGGTTTCGTCTGCTAAGAAGTGAACCTCGGTTCCCGAGAGCTCCGTATCGCCAGTAACGGTAATTGGAGAAGTGGCTACACCATTCTCATCTTGAATATTGCGGTTTTGAATAACCCCGCGTGCAAACTCCATGTAATGGGTTTTTCCATCACGACGAATGGTTAGTTTTAACCATTTTGATAAAGCATTTACACAGCTAACACCTACGCCATGCAAACCACCTGAGACTTTGTAACTATTTTGATCAAACTTACCGCCCGCGTGCAGCTCGGTCATTACGATTTCAGCTGCGCTTCTTTTTGGCTTGTGTTTGTCGTCATACTTAATGCCGGTTGGCACGCCGCGCCCATTATCAACAATTGAAATGGAGTTGTCTGTTTGAATAACAACGGTAATTTCTGAACAGTAGCCTGCTAACGCTTCATCAATTGAGTTATCTAAAACCTCAAAAACAAGGTGGTGTAAGCCGGTTCCATCAGAGGTATCTCCAATGTACATACCTGGGCGTTTACGAACAGCTTCAAGACCCTCTAAGATTTGAATCGATGATGCGCCGTACTGCTCTACTACTTTTTTTTCTTCAGTCATTTTTTTCTAAGTTAAATACGCATTGGCATCACAACATACTTGAAATTCTCTGAGCCAGGCAGAGTAATCACAGCGCTACTATTTGCATCACCCAAACTAATTTGGATTTTTTCATTTTTTAAATTAGATAAAACATCAAGTAGATAACTTACGTTAAAACCAATTTCAACCGCATCACCACTATATTCAGTCTCAATTTCTTCTTGAGCCTCTTCTTGTTCAGCATTGGTTGATTGAACAGTAATACGATCGGGCGATAAAGAAAAACGAACACCTTTAAATTTATCTGTGGTTAAGATGGCAGCTCGTTGCAGTGCGGCTTGCAACACCTCGCGGCCGACCACCAATGAGTTTTTATGCCCCTTTGGTATTACCCTTTGAAAATCAGGGAACTTACCCTCAACCAGTTTTGAAATTAACTCAATATCGCCAAATGTAAATTTCACTTGGTTTGCAGTAAGGCTAATTTCAAGCAACTCTTCTGAGTCTTCTAGTAAATGTTGGCACTCTAAAATAGTTTTACGAGGAATAATAATTTCCTGTCTTTGTCCAGACCCAGATGGTGGCTCCGTTAACTCAACCTGGGAATAAGCAAGGCGATGACCATCGGTAGCAACAGCCACAACTTCTTTACCCTCAACAACCAACAACATTCCATTTAAGTAATAACGAATATCTTGTTGAGCCATGGAGAAGTGAACTTGACTAATCAGTTGACGAAAACTTTTTTGCGACATTTTCCAGGCCGCAGTGACTTCACCAACACTTTGCATTACGGGAAACTCTGTAGCCGATAGGGTTTGCAAAGAGAAGCGGCTCTTTCCACTTTGAACAACCATTCGGTTGTCTTTTAAATTTAATGAAACCGGTCCTTCTGGAAGTGCCCTCAAAATATCTAATAATTTTCTGGCAGCAACTGTAGTGGTGACATCCTCAGTACCAACGCCAAAATTAGCATTCGTTGTAATTTGAATTTCAATATCTGTGGAAATAAACGAAATCTTCTCGCCAACTTTTTTAAATAATAGATTTGCCAAAATTGGGAGTGTATGTCTACGTTCAACAATCCCACTAACAACCTGAAGTGGTTTTAGTAAGTTATCGCGAGAAGTGTTAACGAGTTGCATTGCTTTTAAATCCTTGTATATATCTTAGTAGTAATAGTAATAAGGCTTCTTATTTCAGTGGATAAGTCAAAAAACCCATATAAATCAACACATTAAACCTTAAAAAACCTGTGGAAAACTGCTGTATAAATGCTGCATAAAAAGGGGACAACTTTTTTTCAACACCCTATTTTTGCATGAAGCGGAACTTTTCCACAATTTATCCACATACAATCCCCAAACTTATCCCTAGGGTTATTCACAACCTTATCCACAAGCAAAACCTAAGCTTTTAAGGTTTGCTCAATAACATGGATCTCGTGGTTCAACTGCCCATCGTGCGCCCGCTCTTCAGCAACCTTACGAACAGCATGTAGAACGGTGGTGTGGTCACGACCACCAAACAACTCCCCAATCTCTGGAAGGCTCTTTTGGGTTAATTCTTTAGCCATAAACATGGCAATTTGACGTGGACGGGCAATATTTGCAGGCCGCCTCTTGGAATACATATCTGCCACCTTAATACTGTAGAAATCAGCAACTGCTTTTTGGATGTTTTCTACCGAAATCTGGCGATTTTGTATTGAAAGTAGGTCTTTAAGGGCTGTTTTAGCAACATCAATCGTGACTTCGCGCCCATGAAAACGCACAAAAGCCAAGATTTTCCTTAGAGCGCCTTCAAGCTCACGAACGTTTGAGCGCAGGTGTTTGGCCACAAAGAACGCCACATCTTCACTCATTGGGATGCCCTCACTAATCGCCTTTTTCATCAAAATAGCAACACGCATTTCTAACTCTGGGGGTTCAATTGCCACAGTTAAACCAGAGTCAAAGCGAGAGATTAAGCGGTCATCAATCCCAGCCATCTCTTTAGGGTAGGTGTCGCTGGTGATGATGACTTGCGCCTTGTTGCTTAATAAAGCCTCAAATGCATAAAAAAACTCTTCTTGGGTGCGAGATTTGCCACTAAAAAATTGAATATCATCAATTAACAAAAGATCAAGTGAGTGGTAATAGCGTTTAAAGCGGTCAAAGGCCTTTTGTTGGTACGCTCGTACAACATCCGATACATATTGCTCGGCGTGGATATAGCGAATCCTTGCGTTCGGCTTTTCTTTTAAAAGGTGGTTACCTATTGCGTGAATGAGGTGGGTTTTTCCGAGCCCAACCCCACCATACAAGAACATTGGGTTATATGAGCTGCCAGGATTGTGGGCCACCTGAATTGAGGCGGCTCTTGCTAGTTGATTTGCTTTACCGGTAACAAAAGTATCAAACGTCAGGTTTGGGTTTAATTTTGAGTGGTCTTCAATCTCAAAAGCACTTTCCTCTAGGGAGGCGCTTGCTTCCTGGGTGGTGCTGATTTGAGGGGCGATATTCTGCACTTCGAAGGTAGATGGGGTTGGAACTAGGGGGGCTCCCGCATCTACAGCAAGAACAAAACTGACATTAATAGGGAGGCCAAAGTACGCAGAAGCCAACTCCTGAAAGCGGTCTGCAAAAGTCTTTTTTATCCAATCAAGTTTGAATCGGTTGGGCGCACCAATAGTAAGTGAGTGATCACTCTCTTCAAAAGACATGAAGGTTAATGGCTGTATCCAAGTTTTAAACTGTTGGGGAGACAGCTCGCGGGATAGGACGCCAATAGCGTCATCCCAAAAACCCAAGGGGCTAATCGTGTTCAAGGCGGGGGGATTGTGTAAGTTGCTCATATTTTTGGAGGATCCATTGTAGCCAGACACTAAAGTTATCCACAAGTCAGAAAATCGTGGAAAAGCTGTGGATAACTTGTGCACAAAGAAATAATCCTCAATAAAATTAATGATTTAGATAAAAATCAAATAAAAATAGAGAAAAACACCTATATATTCGTCAAGATAGATTGACCTTTTGCTCTGCAACAAGGAAAATACTTGGTTTTCCCGGGATCTATCATGAAAAGAACATACCAACCCTCAGTAACACGTCGTAAACGTACCCACGGTTTCCGTATTCGTATGAAAACCAAAAGCGGGCGCGCTGTATTAAATGCACGTCGCGCAAAAGGTCGCAAGCGTTTGGCCGTTTAATTTAGCCATTGAACAGCGCAAGGATTTCCGAATTACTAAAAGTACGCCCCAAGACAAGTTTGTATTGGGGTATATATGCTGCATCCCCTCAAGAGGGTGTTAGCCCAGACTTGGGTGTAGCGGTAGCGAAGAAATTAGCAAAAAGAGCGGTTGATCGCAATCGTCTAAAAAGGATGATCCGCGAATTATTTTGGGCGGCACAAGCCACAACATTGAATAAAGATGTGGTGGTTAAGCTTAAAAAACCAATTGGTCGCGAAACCCGTGGCAGACTTAGAAAAAAAGAAAAAGATCTTCTGCGTTCTCAAATATCAGGGCTTATTTAAGGTGCGCGTTTTAAATAATGGCGCAATTAAGTTGGTGAAAATTTACCAGCTGGTTTTGAGTCCTTATATGGGTATGCACTGCAAATATGTACCCAGTTGCTCACAATATGCTTGCGACTGTTTTAATCATTATGGTTTTATCAAAAGCTTCGGCCTGATGGTCTGGCGGATTCTACGCTGCAACCCATGGTCACGAGGCGGTTATGATCCTGCGGTAAAACAAATATCTCATTAATACTTAAGTGAATGCAAATGGACTTTAAAAAAACAATTCTTTGGGCTGTATTCTCGATGTCGGGTCTCATGCTCTACAACAATTGGCAGGTTCATGAAGGTAAGCCATCTTTATTTGGCGGCGCCCCCGTAAGCGCCCCCGTCGCGACCGATAAAGCAGCGGCTGGCAATAAGGTAGATGTGCCGACTCAAATATCTGGAGCCCCAGCAATCGCTGCTGCACCAACAGTAAGCCCTGGCGCAATCGAAACCACTGAAAAATTTGTGCTGCAAAATGATGTATTGGTATTGGAAATTAGCGCTAATGGTGCCAATGTTATTGATGCAAAACTATTAAAAGCCTTAACTGCTGAAAACAAGCCTGTCGAGCTGTTCCAGTACACCCCAACTCATAAATACTTTGCGCGCTCTGGCTTGATCGCTTTAAACAATAATGATTTGCCAAACCATACCAGTGCCTTTAAGTTAGTTCAGTCAGGTAAAGATGGGTCGGGAAGACCATTTATGACGCTGATTAGTGAGCGCGGTGGAGTCAAGCTAGAAAAAACCTTCATCCTTAACCCGGGAAGTTATGTGGTGGATGTAGGTCATCGCGTTACTCAGTCGGGCTCAAATCCCACTCCTTTGGTGCTATATACAGAGATCGTCCGGGATGCTACTCAAGAACAAAAAATTGGTCCCTTCGACGGCGCATTCTCTGCCAGCACCTTTACAGGCCCTGCGGCATATACCGATAAAGAGAAATTTAATAAGCTTGAATTTACAGCAATTGATAAAAATAAAATTACCATTCCGACTCAAGTAGCCGCAGGTGATCCAGCTTGGATTGCAATGGTGCAGCACTACTTTGCTAGCGCTTGGATTCCGAGCGACAAGTTTGCGCGCGATATTTATGCTGGACGAATTGATAATGGCTTGTATCGCATTGGGATGCAAACACCGCTTGGTGTAGTTGCCCAGGGAAGTGCTGTTGTAGAAAAAGCTCGCCTTTTTGTTGGTCCACAAGAAGAAAAAGTTTTAGAAACGATTGCCCCGGGCTTTGAGTTGCTGAAAGACTATGGCTACCTAACTATTTTGGCAAAACCCATTTTCTGGTTATTGGAAAAAATCCATGGCTATGTTGGCAACTGGGGTTGGGCCATCATTCTTCTGACCATTTTGATTAAGTTGGTGTTCTTCCCGCTCTCAGCCGCAAGTTATAAATCGATGGCCCGCATGAAAGAAGTTCAGCCGCGCTTAATGACCATGAAAGAGCAGTACAAGGGCGAGCCCCAAAAGCTCAATCAAGCAATGATGGAGATGTATCGCAAAGAGAAGATCAACCCATTGGGTGGATGTTTGCCGGTAGTAATTCAGATCCCCGTGTTTATTTCTTTGTATTGGGTACTACTGTCCTCCGTTGAGATGCGCGGCGCACCATGGATTTTGTGGATTCATGACCTTTCAGTTCCAGACCCTTACTACATCTTGCCGGTCATCATGGCTGTTTCGATGTTTGTCCAAACCAAACTCAACCCAACGCCTCCAGACCCAATTCAGGCTAAAGTAATGATGTACATGCCTATCGTCTTTTCGATCATGTTCTTCTTCTTCCCGGCAGGTTTGGTTTTGTATTGGGTGGTTAATAACTTGTTGTCGATTGCACAGCAATGGCAGATCAACCAAATGTTTGGAAAAAAACACGCCAAGTAATTTTTTAATGGCATAACTACAAAAGAGTGAACAGCATGATGACTAGAAAGCTGCCCATCATTGCTGTTGCTACGGCCCCTGGTAAGGCGGGTGTGGGTGTAGTACGCATCAGCGGCAACAATTTAGAGGCCATTACCAGGACCCTCTTTCAAAAAACATTAAAACCAAGACAGGCCAATTTATTGACCTTGCGCGATTCTGGTGGTCAAACTATTGATCAGTTAATTGCCATTTATTTTTCTGCTCCCGCCTCATTTACTGGTGAAGATGTTTTAGAGCTGCAGTGTCATGGGGGCCCCCAACTTCTTGAATTGGTGATGAAGCGTTGTCTAGAGTTGGGCAAAGACATAGGGCTAGTCATTGCCGAGCCAGGCGAATTTACCCTACGTGCTTATCTCAACAATAAAATCGATCTAGCGCAAGCAGAGGCGATAGCCGATTTAATTGATGCACAGAGTGAAGCCGCAGTGCGTGGCGCAGCCCGCTCTTTACAGGGTGAATTTTCAGATGACATTAATGAGTTGATTGAAGAGATTACTCAATTGCGTATCTTGGTCGAATCGACCTTGGACTTTCCCGAAGAGGAAATTGAGTTTCTAGAAAATGCCCAGGCACGCGTACGTTTGGAGGCGGTGAAGACAAAACTTCAATCTTTGCTTGCAGGCGCAAAACAGGGAAAAATTTTGCGCGATGGGATCCAGTTAGTTTTGGCGGGCGCCCCTAATGTAGGCAAAAGCTCGCTTCTGAATAGGCTGGCTGGTGAAGAGGTGTCAATTGTTACCCCCATCGCTGGCACCACGCGAGATCGGGTGAAAGAAAGCATCACCATCGAAGGCGTGCCGATGCATCTTATTGATACAGCCGGCTTGCGAGATACAAACGATGTGGTGGAATCAAAAGGAATTGAAAGATCTTGGGATGCCATACGCCTAGCAGATTTGGTGATTTTTATGGCCGACATTGATTCGAGTGACACCGACAGCAGATTAAAGGACAAAATCCTGGCAGAATTGCCGCCCAAATGCCCAGTTGTGCATGTGATGAATAAATCTGACTTATTGCCTGTAAATACATTATTAATGCCAGAGAGGGCAATTCTGATTTCCGCCAAAACGGGTGATGGAATCCCCGCCCTTAAGCGAAAAATTTTGGAGATGGTGGGTTGGAGTGGTCCTCAGGAAGGGGCAATTGTCGCCCGTAGGAGGCATTTAGACTGCCTAGAACGGGCTTCTGAACATATTGTAAAATCTGAACAATTCGCAGCAAATGGCAACAATTCACTGGAATTATTTGCTGAAGAGCTCTCTTTAGCTCAAAATCACCTCGGACAAATTACCGGAAAGCTACTTCCAGACGACCTTTTGGGGAAAATCTTTAGCCAATTCTGTATTGGGAAGTAAAGGGTTTGTTCTGTGTTGTGTCAACACTATAAATATGACCGAAATGTTAAAATCATGGGATTAAAAAATTAAAAATTCATCTTCATAGGGAAATACATGACCACCGACACTATTGATGTAAATGCACCAGCATACGTAAAAAACACTCGCTTAATTGAATGGGTAGCAGAAGTTGCGGCCCTGACAAAACCGGATGCCATTCGTTGGTGTGATGGTTCCCAGGCGGAGTATGACGACCTCTGCGAGTTGTTGGTAAGAGCGGGCGTATTTAAGCGCCTGAACCCAGCAAAGCGAAAAAATTCTTTTTTAGCCCTTTCCGATCCTGACGACGTTGCTCGTGTAGAAGATCGCACCTACATTTGTTCGGCTAAGCAAGAAGATGCTGGCCCAACCAATAACTGGGTAGAGCCAAGCGAAATGCGCGCCACTCTTCAGCCTTTGTTTGACGGCTCTATGCGCGGTAGAACAATGTATGTGGTGCCTTTTTCTATGGGCCCGATTGGATCGCCAATTGCACATATTGGTGTTGAGCTCTCCGATAGCCCGTATGTTGCAATCAACATGCGCCTGATGACTCGCATGGGCAAAGCGGTAATTGATCAGTTGGGTAAAGACGGCGAGTTCGTGCCTTGCATTCACACCGTAGGTAAGCCTTTAAGCCCTGGCGAAAAAGATATGGCTTGGCCAAATAACAAAACGAAATACATTGTTCACTATCCAGAAACTCGTGAGATTTGGTCGTTTGGCTCTGGCTACGGCGGCAACGCCCTATTAGGTAAGAAATGTTTTGCGCTGCGCATTGCCTCCAATATGGGTCGCGAACAAGGATGGCTTGCTGAGCACATGTTGATCTTGGGCGTAACTTCGCCTGAGGGTAAAAAATATCATGTGGCTGCGGCGTTCCCATCTGCTTGCGGGAAAACCAATTTCTCCATGATGATTCCCCCGGCCGGATTTGATGGCTGGAAAGTAACCACGATTGGGGACGATATTGCTTGGATCAAGCCACGCAAAGACCCGGTTACTGGAAAAACCCGTTTATTTGCCATCAATCCTGAATCTGGATATTTTGGTGTTGCGCCCGGCACAAATCGTTTAACAAATCCAAATTGCATCGACTCGCTAAACCAAGACGTTATTTTCACCAACGTTGGTTTAACAGATGATGGTGATGTGTGGTGGGAAGGTCTAACTGAAACTCCCCCAGCGCATTTGATTGATTGGCAAGGAAAAGACTGGACTCCGGCAGATGGTGCTGCAGGACGTAAGGCCGCACATGCCAATTCACGCTTTACGATGGCCGCTACAAATAACCCAGCTGTTGACCCCAAGTGGGATGATCCAGAAGGCGTTCCAATTGATGCATTTTTGTTCGGCGGACGTCGTTCAACCACCGTGCCTTTGGTTAGTGAGGCGCGTGATTGGATTGAGGGTGTTTATATGGCTGCAACTATGGGCTCTGAGACAACCGCTGCAATTACAGGTCAGGTTGGCGTAGTTCGTCGCGACCCGTTTGCAATGATTGCATTTGCTGGCTACAACATGAGCGATTACTTCCAGCATTGGCTGAACATCGGCAAAAAACTGGAAGCAGACGGCGCTGTATTGCCTAAGATTTACTGCGTGAACTGGTTCCGTAAAGACGATAGCGGCAAATTTGTTTGGCCCGGGTATGGCGAAAATATGCGCGTACTTTCTTGGATTTTGGGCCGTGTTGACGGAACTGCAAAAGGCGTAGAAACTGTATTTGGTATCTCCCCTGAGCATAATGATTTGAATTGGCAAGGCCTAGATTTCTCAGTAGAAAAATTTGACAAGGTGATTACAGCCGGGGTCGATGACTGGAAAAACGAACTGAAACTGCATACAGAATTGTTCGAACATCTTGGCGACCGTTTGCCAAAAGAATTATTAGAAATGCGCGCAAAAATCGAAAAGCGTTTGAACGCTTAAGCTGCACCAAGCGTTTTACCTAGATTCGTTTAATGACCAAACCCCAGCACCATGAAATAGTGGTGATTGGGGCCGGTATTTGCGGCGCAACTATTGCCAATGAGTTGCTAGATCGCGGCAAGTCTGTATGTATTGTCGACTCCGCCCCATCCCCCGCTACAGCTTGCTCAAGCCACGCTTATGCAATTGCTCATCCCCATATTGGAAAAGGCTCCCCCCGTTTATTGCGCCTTACCCGCATTGCATTTTTGCTGGCTGAGGCTAGATGGGGGGTAGATTGGAAACCTCACGGCATTTTTCAGCCCACCAAAAAAGAGAAGACTTTTAATCAACTAGAAGTGGCTGA
>Ga0194059_1001499_pt1 | contig 9947 bp, 9 predicted proteins | sample SepL6211m_MetaG_FD_163426 | JGI IMG/M metagenome (GOLD analysis project Ga0194059, IMG submission 163426) | Anoxic zone freshwater microbial communities from boreal shield lake in IISD Experimental Lakes Area, Ontario, Canada - Sep2016-L626-11m | ecosystem: Environmental > Aquatic > Freshwater >... | reverse complement strand
TCCAAATGGCGGCTGCACAAATGGCGGCTGCACAAATGACGGCTGCACAAATGGCGGCTGCACAAATGACGGCTGCACAAATGGCGGCTGCACAAATGACGGCTGCACAAATGGCGGCTGCACAAATGGGGGCTGCCCAAATGGCGGTTGCCCAAATGGCGGTTGCCCAAATCCAAATGGCGGCTGCACGAACGGCGGCTGCACGGATGGCGCCTGCACACAAGCATGGGACGCCAAATTTGCACACAATCAGCAGCCAATTGAAATGGAAATGGAAATCATCATCCGTGCCATGCATACCTGCTGCTGTGGTTGCACAGGCTGTCCCGAAGACACCGTATGAGTTGACATCAGCCGTTTTACCCAAGAGATATGCTGCCTTGAGACTGCGTGATGTCTTTGCATTGGTACTTGCGGTGATTGCAGCGCTCGATCTGCTTGATCTGGACAAAAAGGGGAGTTCAAATTTTGCAAACTGCGTCTTGGATACAGTAGTGGTGCCGTTATAAGGCCAGTTTATATAGGGTCGGATGAGGTATAGGGCCAGCGAAAGCTCTGTGACACGTAGAGGCCCTATAGAGGCACCACCACTGTACAGAAAACGGGACAAAGAAACTTACTTGATGCCTTGTCCGCAACGTCCTTGTCATTGTCGTTGTCGTTGCCTTTGGTCTCCTCAACTCCATGATCTGCAAAATGAATGCAAGAGAAGTGCATTTCAGGTGTCAAGTCATCAGCGTTTTCAAAAGTGCAACGTAGCAGCAACCCTCTTTGGCTTGTAAATTGCATTGCGTTTCATGTCTTGCCGTTGTTGTCCTGCTCCTGCTCCTGCTCCTGCTCCTTCTCCTGCTCCTGCTCCTGCTCCTGCTCCTGCTCCTGCTCCTGCTCCTGCTCCTGCTCCTGCTCCTGCTTGTCGTCCTCGTCGTCGTCCTCGTCGTCGTCCTCATCGTCATCCTCGTCGTCATCCTCATCGTCATACTCGTCCTCGCCCTCCTTGTCCTCGTCCTCCTCGTCCTCATCCTCGTCGTCATACTCCTCGTCGTCGTCATACTCGTCCTCGCCCTCCTTGTCCTCGTCCTCCTCGCCATCGGGCCCATTATCTATAAGCATTTATAAGAATTTAAAGGGATTCACATAGATGCAATATAGAGCACAACCACAGTAATCCTAAGCAAGAAATTGGCTTAATTGGCTCACCCGTTTGCGTTGGAATCTTCACATCTCCTGGAAGAAGCTCCACAACGTCTTTCTTGAAGAGGAACCAGCTCGGGGATTCCTGAAGAAAACCGTAGGCCTCCTCCTTAAGCCCCGTGTCGAAACATGCCTCCTTATCCCAGCGCACGGTAAATTCGTTGTCCGTACCAATTTGGGTGCCGTTGCGCATTTGAACCTTCCCGATGCACCATCTCAGGTCACTTTTCCTTTTGCTTTTGCTGAACTCCCAGCACATGCAGATTAACCGATCTACAAAATCTGATCTCTCGGCGCCGTCTGATTGTTTTTCCGGGTAGTGGAGCTCAGCAAGAGCGCTCACTTCAATTTGAAGGATGCGCATCTCGAATCCAAAGTCCACGGCCGACGTGGGCTGGCCGTTGCGCTGGACTACCTTAACCGCGCTGGGCGTCGCGGGTTTGGTTGATGCATTGCGGACGTTCCGTCTCTTTGACGGTCCGGATGTGTCCGATGCCTGTCCTTTTGTGGGCTCCGCGTTGGTTGCGCGTCTCTTTCTGATTATCCGCCCGCCCGCCTGCGCCGCCGCCTGCGCCACTTGATTCGATTGGGTCTGTGTGGTTGCCTCTCCTAGCTCCCACCAGTCCTTCCGGCCTGCCGGTGACTTGATTTTCACAAGTCCCAGGTGTGCCGCGGTCGACACCTTCTTGTTGTCGCCGGCCTACGAGTATAGTATTGGTGTTGTTATAGGGCCAGTTTATATAGAGCTGCGGTCTGGACATAGGGCCTATGATTGGACACCATCTCTGTAATTTCAAGGAAGAAAGGGAAATTATGATTGCTGGTACATTTGCAATGGTTTTGTCACAAATTAGTGTACCTACCTGATTGTAGTGTCTCTTCATGTTTCGAAGGCTGGTGCGCAGCTCGTACCCATAGTATTCCAGCGCCTCTTCCACGGCGGGGTTGTGGGTGCCGCCTTGGCCTTGGTATTCAGCCACCAGCCTCCCGATTTCTTTTGTGACGAATGCAGTCCGATGAGTGTTCGGGCCGTATCGTGGAATCCCAAGACATGCCCGGCCGATCTGGACGTAGTACGTCGTCACAGTGTGGCTTGCGAGTCTGCGGCCGTTTTTGTCTAACACGACTGCGTGAGGGTCGATACCTCCTGGGCCGGCCTGCGCCCCCAGTTCTGCCCTCCCGATGAACAGGTATGCCACCCACAGAGGCATGGACTCCTCTGATTTCATGTGACCGTACTGATACCCGTTGCCTCTGGCGAGAGCGGGGATGTTCTTGCCGTCGTGCGCTAACTTGGCGCGAAGAGCGTACTTCCCTGTCATCGTGTTAGACATATAGATACACAGTTGTCTGTTACGTCAATCTTGAGCCAAATAAGTGTGTATGTCACGTGGATTTTATGCACTGCACCTGTCTCTTTGTTGAGACTCGTGAACAGATTGCGTGCCAAGATTGGATCAAGGTCGCTGGGACGCATGGGGACTGCACAGACGTCGTCGAGATGGCGCAGCAGGAAGCTGAGGTTCGCCCAATGCTCGCAATTGATCCCACGTGTCCGCATGGCCTCCACTATCTTGCCGATGCGAGGGGCCTCTGTAAGATGATTCTCGTTGTCGCGAACATCACTGTTGAGGTCCCCGGGCAGAGCGCCCTTGAGCAACTCAAGACACTGCGCGTACCAATCTTGTACGGTCTATTGGCAAAAGAGAGACGGGTGGGAGAACGTGTAGCAGCAATAATGCAAAACAATGCGGAAGTGGGCTACAGTGGTGGTGCCGTTATAGGGTCTCTACGTATCGCAACCATTTTCAGACCCTATATCCCATCCGGCCCTATAATGGCATCACCACTGTTGACAATCTCGCAAGATTATCTGGTGTAAGGTGGCCGCGCTAAGCACTTAAAACCAGCCTCAACGCGATGTCCCCTTTCAGGAAGAACATATCTTTGAACAGTTCATTTGATGGCGGGGCATCACTGTCAAACATATGCCTCTCACCACTCCGCAAGCGAAGTAGATCAACATCCACAGAAATTCTTTTGAGAGACACTACCCGGATTTGAACCGGGGAACAATTGCTTCAGAAGCTACTGCACTAACCACTTAGGCTACAGTGCCGCGCAGAAATTACCATCCGTCTATTATATATAAAGAGAGTAACCCATGCGTCATCAGAATCAGAGGCCCTATATCCTAACCGGCTCTATATAAACCGGTACTATTAAGGCCACACTACTGTATTTCCTTGCACTCACCAGAGGGGGTGACAGCGACGACAGCACTACAACAAGCTCTCGTAGAATCGGTTCCCACAGGGTCCTCATCTCCGTTGCAACCATGTTTTCCAGGAGTGCGTCCGACTGGGGGTTGTCTGGCAGGATTTGTCCTTGTTGCACCTTGCGCATGGCCACTTGGTTGACGTGTTCGCTCTTCGACCCTTCGCATCGGGCTTCCTGAAGGTCATGAAAAATAATTGTCACAGTGGTCGTTGTATCTCCTGGTGAATGAAGGGCACATATCTAACGTAATGTAGTTGTTAACGTTCTCACCGTTGCGTAGTTTGAGAGGTCTGCAACGTATGTCGGATACCCGAGGTTCTGCTGTCCCTCTGGTATTGCGTCCCGCAATATCACCATGCGGAGCACGTTCATGCAGGAAGCCGCCGCGGTGCTGACGGTGACCGGCTGGAGCGCCTTACCACCGTCCTTGCGGTAGTGATGAAGTGCCTCCATCATGGAGACTTGAGCTGCTACCCATTTCTGATGAATGTACAGCGCCTCGAACGCGGGCGTTCCCTTGACTGAACTTGGGTCTATAGGGTTCTCTACCCCTGGAATATTGTGATTTATTTTTCCAGCCTCCTCCTTGTTGATGCTCCCAAGCGCGCAAATGATTCCCGGTGGCCTCCCAATGATAAAAGCCGCAAATTGGAGAATTCTCATGGCACATGCCAGAGTGTTTACGGGCATTCCTGAGGTGTTTTTACCTCTGGGGCACCAGTCTAGTTTAAGACGACTATCTGGCGCGCCGCCGCGGTCGTCCAGCAGGAAGACGTTCTCAGCTTTGAGATGACTCAATCCTAAGAACTCCTTGAGGGACATGTTGCCAATGTTGTCGGCCTCGACGTTTCCCGCTGCACCGGGCAACAAGAGTTCGCCGTCATAGAGGTCACCGACCTTAACCGAAGCAACAATATCCCATGACATGATGCGAAGATCGCCAGCCCACTTGGCTGGTTTGTTCTTTGAACTCCTTGTCGTCTTTGTGGCTTCAAAATATGATAATTGTTTCTCGGGCGTTGAGCAACGTCCGCCACCCTTTGAACGACTTTTCTTACGATTGTTTCTAGCTGGCCCCGTGTCGTGGAAGATGGCCTGCAAAGGACGTGGAACGAACATATAATATAGCAAATGTACGAGATCCACGGTCGTAAACTCAGAAAGTATAGATGAAGCTGGGGTGATACATGGTCTGAAAAAAGTTTTTCTCACCGTATCTATAATCTGTGCGAAAGCGATCACGTAGATAGCAACGAGGTTGAGCGCAACACGGCGGAGGCTGGAAATGTCCAGGTCACAGATGTCCTTCTGTTTGTATGTCAGCTTGAACTTGTTTGTGCGTTGAAGGACGCTAGGGTCGAACGTGTACGGTAATCCCTCCACGAGAATCTTTTGTCCCTCGTCTCGCCGTGCAGAGAGCTCTCCGTGTTTATCCCCGGTACGCCTCAGCTTAAGGTCGTCCACGATGCCACGCAATGTGAGGTACGTCAAGAAACGATCCTCCGCGATTGGCTTTTTGGCGTTGTTTTTTGCCTTCATTTCATCGGCCCGCACACGTTTTGTTGCCACGTCCTCCATTTGTTCGGGTGACAGCCTGTCGGTGATTGCTGTTAAGAGCCTCATTCCTGAAGATATGGAAGATGCGAGTAAAAAGTTGTTGCAAAATCCAAGGAAATTACAAATTCGGCCTACAAATTTGATAAAATTTGGAATTCGACATACCTTTCCAACAAAATCGAACAACTCTCCCAAATTTGACAAGAGGGTTTGAACTGTTAAGAATTTTATGACAACGAGAACGGTTGGAATAATTGATATGGGGCGGGGAAGAACATTTTCCCCAGGGTTGACCTGAGGCTTGCTCCATACCATTCCCTACCATGTGTCCTTCTAAAGGGGACCGCTTCCCCCGGAATCCACACAAGAATCTCTCTCAAATGGACCACCTTAGATATACAGACGCTTGCAGAGTATTTCAGTGGACTATGTACAAACCCATTGGTAAAAAAATATTGGGTCTCATTAACATGGCTTCAAAAGATAGAAGCCGCTACTTCTGTATTGATGTTGATGAGGCATTTGAAGCAAGTGGGGAAAAAATTATCAATTCCATTCTCAGGCGCTATCCAACCGTAAATTACATTATGGTGCGTGGGCAACTTGGTTGGAACAAAAAGGAAGTCAATGGAGGATATGTGCCCACCGATGAATTTAGATGGAAACATGTGTGGATTCAACGGAGTCACAATGCTTTGGACAAGGATTGTGTTATAAAAAACTTGCTAAAAGATCTACCAGGTGTTGAGGTGACCAAGCGAAGTTTGGATGACACTTCAATTGCCAATAAGTACACGCAATTTGTACGATCATGGGGAACATTCAACCGTTCCGCAGTCCACAAAGCACCGGAACCTGATAATATGAATAAGCGTGTCCGCGAAATGACTGATTCAGAGAAAAATGATACCATCTTACAGCAGAATCAAGAAATCGAACGCCTCAGGAAAGAAGCTGCGGACTCAAAAAGTGTCAGCAACGTGAATTCAAACAACACCGTTTCCAACATCAATTCAAACAACACAACAACCAATAACATCGTGGTCAAGGTTGTTAATCCATACGGTTTTGAGTCCACAGGGCACATCTCAAAGGAAGAATGGAAGAATCTTGTTGCTGAGGGGGTGAAGGAAGGTTTAGCACATCTAGCCTGCCAGACAATCGAAAAAATTCACAGTACCGAGGAGAACAAAAATTTCTACATGACACATGCAAATGACGAGAACATTAAAGTTCGTAGACATGGAAATGTATACGAAGATGTTCTCCTTGAAAGATTTGCGCGAGATGCGCCGTATCACTACGCAGAGTTGGTGAGGGAAGCCTCAACTGAAGACTCTTCGGACATTGATAAAATCAAGAAAATATGGGCGGACAATCGAAATCGGAAAATCTCTACACAAAAGGTTATGCGCAAGGTCCAAAAGACAGCAATGGATACTCTGCCAATGATAGAAGGTTAAAATACGGGGTAGTTTGCGGGGAATGAAGATGTTAAAAATAATACGGAATTATACACGGTCGTGTACCTATGAAAAATAGAGCCGTGTACCAATACTGCAAAAGAATGTCAAAATGACCAAATTTATACTGGGAGCCAATACGTTGTCCATCACCAAGACCGTGTACGTTCAAGTTTTCTACGCGTGTTCTATTTATGCTTAAATTTATAAATTATTCCTTTTTTACCTAGTGCCACAATAATTGCTCCAACGCATGCCCGTGTACCAATGATAAATATTGACATTATTTGAATGCTTTGTACGGACTTATTTCAGTTCATCAGGAGGTGTATATGAGAGTGCGTATCTACCTGTTGTACACAGCACACATCAAAATCAACGCCAACTCAATTCTGATTCAGAATTTCATTTTGAAATTTTGATGATACGCGCTGATCAATAATTTTGGATGAAAATCAGAAAACTGGGTCATATGCTCACGAGACCACATGCACGAGCAAGAAAAAGCACGGCGGCATTGGAGTCCTCAGAAAGGAGCATCCCCGTGGAATAATTGATATTCTGACGCGCTAGGGCGGGGAAGAAGCTTTTCCTCAGGATTAATTACAATAGCTTAACAAAACACATTCATACACTACGTTCAAGAAAGCCACAAAATTGCAAAGATGATACAAAAAGTGAAGCGCATGCTTACATGTTTGATTCAAAAGCAACACCGAAAGCTAACAATTTCAAAGGCAAATCGAGAAGCAAATCTCATTGTTCACAGAGGACGCGCATTCACACGCCTGTTGGCAAAGCAGCAACGACAACACAGTCAACGCATTCTGGATGACGGGCTGTGGAAAATTTCTGCAGTCGGTGGAGATATCAAGAAGCGAGTCTACGCGTATACGCACCCGATTCATGGCACTTGTTTTAGCGCGGCTGCTGCCGTTTTAAGGACAACTGATGCTGCGTTGAGACCAGGCAAGTCTACTCTGCACACGGTTCCGAGTCTAAGCGATCGCATCGCAGAATCAATGGGAGGTCAGAATCGCGTTCTCATCACAACGTCTGGTCCGTCGACCAAATTTTTGGAACTGAGGACAGAAGTCATGGAGAAGGCCACGTGGGCGGAGATTCCAGACGAACGCCGACTGGGTCAGCGGTTCCATCTTTCGGACTTTGTAGTCAAGCGACATGATTTACTTCTTGCCGCGTGCGACACATACTCCATCAGCAACCACAGCACAAACTTCTACAAAGGACTACCGCGATACTTCCAATCTCCGCAGCACGGCCAATCTCGAGAAACACCCAATCCATCGAAATGGGCAAATCAAAACCTCATCGAAAACGAAGGCCACATTCTGCTGAACCGCAGCACCGTAGTCGTGGACGCAGAGACGTTGCACATTGTCGGAGTATTTACTCTCGGTAAGGACATGTCTGCGGAAATCTACAGCCTCTCTGCACTTTTTCCAGATCTGATAAAGGTTACCGACAAATGCGGAGGACGTGCTCGCGGCTCCATTTACATGATCGGACTCAAGAACAGTTCATATTCAGGAAACGTCACTCAATTCTATGCAAACACGATCACCGCCGATGAGCGTGAGAGAAGCACTGTCATGAACGTTGCCAGACGGCTCACTCAGGTGGAGAATTTAATTTCTCCCGCACTCGGTGCCTTCAAGGCGCAAATGGCGCGTGAGAATCATTTTCCGGGACTATTCCCTGGCGAAGGCATCGATGGGTGCTCCGCCGGATCCATGGGTGCCTCGGTGGGATACGCTTCGCCTCCTCACCGCGATCACAGTTCTATTGAGAACATCATGTGGGACTCTCGCGACGGTCCTAAAGATGGATCGTACGGATTTTCGTTGTATTCAGCTAGAGTCATTTGCGACCTTGGATCCGACGATGCCTGCAGCGTTCTCGTGGCTGGGTCATGTGCTCACGGGACCACATGCACGAGCAAGAAAAAGCACGGTGGAATCGGAGTCGTACTCGTACAAAAACACAACTTGTTGACTGAGAGGTCTCGTGAAGAAAACAAGAAGCTATGTGGAAAGAGATAACAGAACATTTATTTGTGGTGGCGTGGCAGAAGAATTAGCTGTGGGATCACGGATTAATTAGTTACGGCGTGGTAGAATAATTTGTTGTGGTGTGGCAGAACAATAAGTGGTAGTGTGGCAGAACAATAAGTGGTAGCGTGGCAGAACAATAAGTGGGGTCGTGGCAGAACAATAAGTGATGGCGTGGCAGAACAATAAGTGGTAGCGTGGCAGAACAATAAGTGGGGTCGTGGCAGAACAATAAGTGATGGCGTGGCAGAACAACTAGTGGCGGCGGTGACGGAACAATTGGCTATGATGTGGCAGAATAATAAAACATGACCAATACATGATGTACGTGGTCATGTATGGTGATTCGACGCTGTCCATGACCGCTACATCCCGAAACACGACCAAAACATGGATGATTCATGACCAAAACATCGCATTTCTCAGTTTTGAAACTAGACAGCAGAAATCCTTCTCCTTACCTTCATTAGGAAGGCAAGTAAATTCCACGCATGCAGTTTGAGAAATGTATGATTCCGTCAAATGTAATTGGCCGAGATAATCAAGTCAAATTTGAAAATTACCAAATTTAGAAATCAAGGGATGGTCCCTTACCTCTCAAAAAAGTAATTTAAAGGCCATAATTATTCTTTAACAGAAAACATAATTGTTCTTTGAAACAATTTGAATAGTTGGGGTTGCGGCGAACCGTTGCGGCGGTAACTGTTCTGCCATCAAAACATTATTGTGCTTTCAACCACTTGCGTCCAGCGCGCGGTAATTGCTCTTTCATGTAACTGTTCTGCCACCAAAACACTATTATGCTTTCAACCATTTACGTTCACCGTGCGGTAATGGTGCTGCCACGAATTTTCTGCCACCAAAGATATAACCTGTGTTTCCAACTACTACCGTTCACCGTGCGGTAATAGTTCTGCCACTACAGTATCATCCAACCATGGTTGTAAGCTGTGAGTCGTTACGTCAATCCATGGTTCCAAACGGTTCCCGCGGGCCATGGCTGCAAACCGTTCCGTTGATCCATGGTTGCATTGCGTTACGTCAATCCATGGTTGCAGACCAAACTATGGGTACAATCGTCTCCCACTCTGTCGTTGAAACCGTTTCCCGAATATGGTTGAAACTGTTTTCTTGAAACCGTTGCGCCGTTGAAACCGCCAAAACTGCTGAAATGGAGCAATGGATGAAACCATTGAAACCGTTGAAACCGTTGAAACCGCCAAAACCGTAGAAACTGTAGAAACCGTTGAAACCGTTGAAACCGTTGAAACCGTTGAAACAGCTGAAATGGTTGAAACGGTTGAAACGATTGAAACCGTTGAAACCATAGAACTGCGCCGTCACGGGAAAGAATTCTGCAACCATATGAGTGTTCCGTCACGGG
>Ga0194059_1001498_pt1 | contig 9948 bp, 6 predicted proteins | sample SepL6211m_MetaG_FD_163426 | JGI IMG/M metagenome (GOLD analysis project Ga0194059, IMG submission 163426) | Anoxic zone freshwater microbial communities from boreal shield lake in IISD Experimental Lakes Area, Ontario, Canada - Sep2016-L626-11m | ecosystem: Environmental > Aquatic > Freshwater >... | reverse complement strand
GGATTAATTTATCCGTAGCGCGTCCGCGCACAAAGATTTTATTCAGGTCCGCCTCGTACTGACGGTCGTCCACAGCTGCTTCCAAGATGACGTAGTAAGTGTTTACTGGAGTGTAGATGGTCGATACTTGCTTTTCGCCGTAAGAGGTATAGAGCGCAGTACGAATATCCGCAATTGAAACGCCAGCGCTAGCCGCTTTCTCGCGATTGATGTCGATCTTGACGTTTAAGCCCTTTAGCTGAGAATCACTGGTAACGTCGCGGAACATCGGATCAGCGCGCAACTTTTGCATGAGCTTATCTGCCCATTCATTTACACCTTCAAAACCAACGCTTTGCAAAATAAATTGGTAGCGACTTTTACTACTTTTACCGCCGAGCTGAAGATTTTGAACGGGGCGCATGTAAACCTGAAGACCGGGTAATTCTTTAAATTTGTTACGAAGACCTTCCATTACCTTAGCCATTTTTTGCCGGTCAGATTTATCTTTGAGAATGATAAAGATACGACCGGTATTTGTTCCTGAGCTGGCACCACCACCGACTACAGAGATCGAGCTGGCAACATTGGAATCTTTATTGACTAATTCAGCCGCTTGATCCTGTAAAGCGAGCATCGCTCTGAAGGAAATATCTTCAGAGGCTTCAGTAGTTGCCAAAATCTGCCCGATATCTTCCTCTGGGAAGAAGCCTTTAGGACTACTTACAAATAAAATAATTGTGATGAAGAAGCTAGCGATGGCGCCCCACAATACTTTTTTACGGTTTCGTAGAGCTAAATCCAGATAGTGAATGTAAGTCTTGAGCATCCAATCAAAGAAGCGATCAAACTGTTTATTAATTGCGTACTCTTTCGCGTGTTGTCCAGGTTTTGGCAAAAAACGACTACACAACATCGGAACAACAGTGAGAGAGACAACTGCTGATACCAAAATAGAAAGTGAAACTACCACAGCAAATTCTCTAAAAAGGAGGCCGATTGGGCCTGCCATAAAAAAGAGTGGAATAAAGACGGCTACCAAAGAAATCGAAATAGAGATGATGGTGAAGCCAACCTCTTTACTGCCTTTGAGTGAGGCCTTGAGTGGGTCCATGCCTTCTTCGACATAGCGCATGATGTTTTCCAGAACAACAATTGCATCGTCCACCACCAAGCCCACCGCAAGGGTAATGCCGAGGAGTGAAATATTGTCGAGGCTATAGCCCAAGAAGTACAGGAGGAAGAATGCGCCAATCAAGGAGATTGGCAGGCTAATCGACGGAATAATCGTGGCTGAAACATGCTTTAAGAATAGGAAGATGACTAAGACCACCAGTAATACTGTCAGAGCTAAGGTCAAGTTCACATCATGAATCGCTTCAATGATCGACAAAGAGCGATCGTTTAATAGCTGCAGCTTGATAGACTCAGGCATCTGCTTTTGCAGTTGCGGCAGTAGTTGCTTTACCGACTTGACGACCTCAACAGTATTGGCACTTGGTTGGCGCAAAATCGCAATCGCGATAGAGCGCTCCCCATTTGCACTTGCTAAAGTCTTGACGTCCTCGTAACTCTCGCTAACTTCAGCAATGTCTTTGAGATAAATTGGTAGGCCATTTTTTTGGTTAATGATGAGGTTGCCAAATTCTTCTGGCCTCACCAGTTGTGGGTTGGCATAAATCGTAATAGCTTGACGGGGGCCATCAAGAACGCCAACTGGGCTATTGGCATTAGATTTGTTAATCGCAACTGCCACGTCATCCATTGTGAGATTGCGGTTAGCCAGGGCATCTGGATGAACCCGTACGCGAACAGCATATCGTTTTGCTCCATAAACCAATACTTGAGCAACGCCACTAATTGTGGAGATGTTAGGTGAAAGGAGATTCTCAGCGAATGCATTCAGGTCCGATAGGTTCACAGAAGGTGAGCTCATCCGAACAACGAGTACTGGAGTATCTGCAGGATTCACTTTGCGATAGGACGGAGGGATCGTCATTTCAATCGGTAGACGCTTTTGCGCCCTCAATAAGGCTGCTTGAACGTCTACTGCTGCCTTATCAATATCGCGATCATTGTTGAACTCTAGAGTGATGCTGGTGCTTCCTAAAAAATTCGTTGAACTAATGACATTAATGCCATCAATGGTTGAGAATTCTTTTTCTAATGGCAGTGCAACAGAGGCCGCCATGTTTTCAGGAGATGCGCCAGGCAGTGAGGCGCTAACAGAAATGATCGGCGAGTTAAAGCTTGGTAGTGCAGCTACTGGAATCTTCAGGTAGGCAACCGTACCAGCGACCACTGTTGCTATGGAGAGCAACACCGTCATTACGGGACGGCGAATACATAACTCGGATAGCGTCATTTTTTATCTGTAGCGGTAGGGATTGCTGATGGTGTAGTAGTCGGCGCTGTAGCAGCTGGAGTGCTAGCCTCGGGCTTAACTTCGTTTGCCTCAGGTGCTGCGGTAGATTTTGCTTCACGCGTTTTGCTACCGGGGCGTAAATTTTGCTTGCCTTCAACGACTACTTTGTCGCCAGCCTGAATGCCAGTAATCACGGATGAACCTTGGTATTCATAGATAACTTTAATTGGCACGGAGCTGGCTTTGCCATCCTTATCTAGGGAGTAGACAAATTTACCGCGAGGGTTAATCACCACAGCTTGTGATGGAACTGCTAGAGCATCTTTGAGATCACTTGCTACAAGTGACACGCGAGCGAACTGACCGGGAAGTAGTGTCATTGCATCATTAGGAATCTGTGCCTTTACTCGTACCGCCGCAATCGATGGATCCACTTGGTTATCAATTACTAATACTGTGCCTTCGTATATCTTTTTGCTGGAATCTCCAACAGTAACTTTTACTTTAAGCGCCTCACCATCGAGTTGATTCTCAAGGAGGGTGGGGATGTCTTTTTCAGGAATGACAAACTGAACGTTAATGGGGTTTAGCTGGGTGATGGTCACCATCGATCCAACGCTAGAAGTAGCGGTGGAGCTGGTTGCAGTTGTTACCACATTGCTAGCTTGGACCAAAGAGCCTGGAAAGACGTTAACGATACCGGCGCGACCATCAATTGGTGAGCGGATGTAATCAAACGAGAGTTGAACTTCAGCCGAGCGCGCCGCTGCCTGTGCAGACTTGGCATTCGCCATGGATGTCTCAAGACCTGCTTTGGAGATGAAATTCTTTTCCACTAATTCTTTTGCGCGTAGGTATTGTTTTTGCGCATCATCTGCCAGCGCTTTGAGTTTTTCGTAATTGGCTTTGTCGTTGCGATCATCCAGAGTAAATAGCAGATCACCTGCCTTCACTTCTTGACCATCTTTGATATTGATCTTCGCTACGGTATTGGTAACCATCGGGCGAATATCAACAATACTATTGGAAACGATCGTGCCAGTTGCCTCCATGATTAGCGGAACATCTTTTTTCTCGACAACGATTGTGGTTACAGTTACTGGACCACCAGCTTTGTCAGTTGCTGGGAAAAAATAGTCGTATGCCTTAGAAAGGGCATATAGCGCAATGATGATTGCCAGAATGCGCCATTTGTATTTCAGGGTGAATGTCTTCACCTTAGCAAAATCTAATTGCTTGAGATGGGGTGAGTATTTTTTCCACAGGGTACAAATCTGAGCTAAAACCCAGTTTTTGAGTGTGAATAACTTGCTTAATAGCTTATTGGCTAAAGTTTCAATTTTTGACACGGTCTCGAGATTTTTTCTTTTAATTTATATGGATTTAGCAGAATTTACAGCATCTCCGCCTATCGGCACATTCTCTCATAAGCCACTGTAAAACGCGCTTCTGACGCTAAGGAAGGAATTCTTCCACTCCTCGGTTCGCCAACAGGTCTGCCAGCTCATTTCCAGGGTGACCATTATGGCCCCGCACCCAGTGCCAGGAGATCTTGTGGTCCGGTAGTAGGACGTCTAATTCTTGCCATAAATCGGCATTTTTAACCGGTGTCTTGCTAGCGGTCTTCCAGCCTCGTTTTTTCCAGCCTTCAAGCCATTCTGTCACCCCCTTTTGGACGTATTGGGAGTCGGTCCAAAGCTCAACCGAGCTGGTTTGCTTGAGGGCTTTTAGAGCATGAATGACGGCACTGATTTCCATGCGGTTATTGGTGGTGAGCTCTGCGCCACCATGAATATGTTTCTCATGACTTCCGGAGCGCAAAACCGCCCCCCAACCACCAGGACCAGGATTGCCTTTGCAGGCACCATCGGTATAAATGATGATGTGGGGAAGTTGTTTTGTATGGGGCATATGGTTACTGTAATCAGTCTTTGGTTTGCTTGAGTTTATTGCGCTCAGCTGCTGGACTCAGTTGCGGGATGGTCGGCAGGCGTTTGGCCTGTGCTTGTCCAATGAGGCGCATACCCGGCTGGCGTTTGATCGCGGAAACTAAAAATATCGCCCCAAATATCGGCCACCAACGATTACCCATGGGCTCTAGAAAATCCATTCTAGCCATGCCAGACTGACCTTGGAGCGGGAGTTTATAGCATCCAAAATGGCCCCGATCTAGTGTGAAATTGAGGAGCTGTAGCCAGTCCTTCACTCTAATGAGGCTAATAAATTGACCATCTCGCGGTAGATAGGGGCTGCCAATCAGGCGACTGAGGTATTGGCGTATGCCCCAAAGGCTGGCGGGATTAAAACCGGAGATCACTAGTCTGCCCTCTGGGCGAAGCACCCGTTCAGCCTCTCTTAGGATTTGATGGGGGTCGGCAGTAAATTCCAGAATATGGGGGAGCACCAACAGATCGATGCTCTCACTTGCAAATGGCAACTCATTGGGGTTGCCTTCAATCGGATGCCAAGCAAATTGCGCAGCTTGCGCGAGGCTATCGTTTGATTGAAGTAGTAGCGCCTGTAAGGGCATGCGATTTTCAGCTAAGGCATTCATTTGGGGCATGCCAACCTGTATGGCGTAAAAACCAAAAACATCTGCCACGATTTGGTCAAAGCACTTTTGCTCCCAGGCCAGAACATACTTTCCGGGCGGGGATTGCAGCCATTTCTCCCATGAACTCCATGGGGGTGCTGGTGACTGGGAGGGCGGGGTTAGGGTTGGTATCATCGGTCTATGGTGAAGAATACTTTATTGCAAGTTTGGCCCATACCGGCCTTTGATGACAACTACATCTGGTGTATCCATGATGGTGAATCAGCTTTGGTGGTCGACCCGGGAGATTCTGTACCGGTGCTGCGGTATCTAGAAGAGCACAAATTGGCTTTGACTGGTATTTTGATCACCCATCACCATGCCGATCATACGGGTGGCATCTTGCAAATATTGCAGGCACTTAAAGAGCCAATTCCCGTATATGGCCCAGCAGGCATTGATATTCCTGGGCGAACAAACGCAGTGATGGAGGGCGACAAACTTGAAATAGCCGCCCCCAGAATGAGCCTCAAAGTGTATGAGGTTCCAGGTCATACCTTGAGTCACATAGCCTACTTTGCCAATATGCAGGCCAACGTCGTTGAACCGATGCTGTTTTGTGGTGACACTTTATTTGCATCGGGGTGTGGACGTTTGTTTGAAGGCACGCCAACTCAGATGAGCCAGTCCTTGGCAAAGTTCGCGGCATTACCAAAAAATACCTTGGTGTTTTGCACACATGAGTACACCTTATCTAACATCCGCTTTGCTTTAGCAGTCGAGCCCAATAATGCGAACTTACTATCTTGGGCTGAGCGCGCTCAAGAGATGCGCGATAAACATTTGCCAACCTTGCCAACGACTATCGGCCAAGAGCTCCAGGTCAATCCATTTATGCGTTGTGACACTAAAGAGGTTTTGGAATCAGCCCTAAAGATCTCTGGTGAAACTTCTTTACCAACACCCGCGCACGTACTTGCAGTCATTCGTGCATGGAAAGATCGATTCTGATGTTGTGGAAATATGTGGCAATCATGATGACTGTTGTGTTGTCTGGATGCGCGAGCACTGGGGATTGGTCATCCGATACTGCGACTAAAACGAATGCACGTGCCAGCAAGGCGCCACGCGTCAACTTAAGCAACCAGTCTGTCAGCAAGGTCTTCGCGCCATCCAGTAATTTATGGCTGCGGATTCGGGATGGCTACCAGATGGAGCCCATGAACTCGCCTCTGGAAATAGAACAAGTTCGCTGGCTTAGCTCTAAGCCGGATTATGTGAATCGCTCGATGACGCGTTCATCGCGCTATCTCTTCTATATTGTGCAAGAGGTCAATACCAGAAATATGCCGACTGAAATTGCTTTACTGCCTTTCGTCGAGAGCGCCTTTGTCCCTCAAGCAAAATCAGGCGCTAAAGCGATGGGTCTTTGGCAGTTCATGCCGGCTACTGGTAAGGATTTTAAGTTAACGCAGAATGTCTTTAGAGATGAGCGGCGCGATGTATTGCAATCGACAGATGCAGCGCTAGATTATTTACAGCGACTCAATAACCAGTTTGGTAGCTGGGAACTTGCATTGGCTGCCTACAACTGGGGTGCAGGCAATATTGCCAAAGCTCAGAAAAAAAATCTAGCAGCAGGTTTGCCAACGGATTACGAAAGTCTGAAATTACCAAAGGAAACGCGGAACTATGTTCCTAAGTTAATGGCCTACCGTCAGATTGTTTTGGATCCCGAGGCGTATGGCATTGTGTTGCCAGATCTTGAGAACCACCCGTACTTTGTGGCGATCGATGTGAATAACGATATCGACGTTGCCTTGGTGATGAAGTTAGCTGAAATACCGCCAGAAGAATTTCAGGTTCTCAACCCTTCGTTTAATAAGCCAGTGATCTTGGCCGCCGCCAGTCAACAGATCTTGCTGCCATTCGGTCATGCGGAAGTATTTCAAGAAAATCTGAAAACGTACACCAAGCCCCTGTCATCTTGGACTGCAGTGCAGGTGAGTAAGACGGAGATGGTAGATCAGACCGCAAAAACATTGGGCGTGGATGCTGACACTTTGAGGAGTGTGAATGGCATACCGAAGGGGATGCGTATTCGGGCGGGTTCAACCCTGATCATTCCGAAGACGGCTCGTCGCCCTGGTGATGTATCCGTGGCGCTGGCTGACAACGCTAGTTTGAGTCTAGATAAACCTCCAGCACCTAAAAATTGCAAAAAAGGGGCTAAATGTCCTCCCGCGAAGTCCGCTAAGGGTGAGACTAAGGGTAATTCTTCTCCAAAAAATGCTGCATCTCAGCATAAATCCGCATCGACAGGACTTGCAAAATCTGCGAAAAATGGTTCTGTTAACACCGCTAGCAGTAAAGGGGTGAGCAAAGTCCAGTAAATCCACTTCATTATTTAGGTTGATCATGTCTTATAAATCAGAACACGAACGCTCCATTAAAGACCCAGATGGCTTCTGGGGCGAGCAGGCAAAACTCATTCATTGGGAAAAGCCCTTCGATAAAGTCTTGAGTTATGACAACCCTCCTTTTGCGAAATGGTTCGAAGGTGGCTTAACTAATCTTTGCTACAACGCGGTTGATCGTCACCTCAAAGAGCGCCCTGATCAAATTGCTTTGGTTGCCGTTTCAACAGAAACCAATATAGAAAAAGCATATACATTTAAAGAGCTCTACGAAGAAGTCAATCGTATGGCTGCAATCTATCAAGCCAATGGTGTTCAAAAGGGCGATCGCGTTCTCATTTATATGCCGATGATTGCAGAGGCTTGCTTTGCAATGCTGGCATGTGCGCGCATTGGTGCGATTCACTCTGTGGTGTTCGGCGGCTTTGCATCGCATAGCTTGGCATCACGCATTGATGATGCAAAACCTAAAATGATTGTGACAGCGGAAGCAGGGGCTCGTGGTGGTAAAGCCGTACCGTACAAACCTCTGTTAGATGAGGCTATTACATTGGCAAGCTATAAGCCAGAAAAAGTATTAATTGTGAATCGCGGCTTAACTGAGTTCACAACGGTTGCTGGACGTGATTTAGATTACGCGACAGAGCGCCAAAAACATTTGAACGACATCGTTCCGGTTGAGTGGGTTGATGCTACCCATACGTCTTATATTTTGTATACCTCTGGGACTACAGGCACACCAAAGGGTGTACAACGCGACACTGGTGGATATGCCGTTGCCTTGGCTGCAACCATGAACCACATCTTTTGTGGCAAGCCAGGTGAAACCATGTTCTGTACTTCGGACATTGGTTGGGTAGTTGGTCATAGCTACATCATTTATGCGCCATTGATAAACGGTATGGCAACGATCATGTACGAAGGTACGCCATTGCGTCCTGACGCTGGTATCTGGTGGCAGTTGGTTGAAAAATATAAAGTCTCAGTGATGTTCTCTGCGCCAACTGCAGTGCGCGTTCTTAAAAAACAAGACCCTGCGTTCTTGACTAAATACGATCTTTCCAGCTTGAAAGCCTTGTTCTTAGCTGGCGAGCCATTGGATGAGCCAACGGCGACATGGATTCATGGTGCAATTAATAAGCCGATCGTCGATAACTACTGGCAGACAGAAACCGGTTGGCCAATGTTGGCAATTCAACGTGGCGTTGAAGTGATGCCACATAAGTTTGGTTCACCAGGCGTGCCATCGTTTGGTTACAACATGAAGCTCTTGGACGATATGACCACGGAAGAGTTGGGTCCCGATCAGAAGGGTGTGATTGCGATTGAAGGCCCATTGCCTCCAGGTTGCATGCAAACGGTTTGGGGTGATGACAAGCGCTTTGTCAGCACATATTGGGAGACCATCCCTGGGAAAATCATCTACTCCACGTTTGACTGGGGTATCAAAGACAAAGATGGTTACTTCTTTATCTTGGGTCGTACCGATGATGTAATTAACGTTGCAGGTCACCGCCTAGGCACACGTGAAATCGAAGAGAGCATCTCTGGCCATCCAAATGTTTCTGAAGTGGCTGTGGTCGGTATTGAAGATAAACTTAAAGGACAGGCCGCGATTGCTTTTGTGATTCCAAAGGACGCTACTAACACTGCTACCTTGGAAGCTGAATGCATGAAGACGGTAGACACTACCTTAGGCGCCATAGCTCGTCCTGGCCGTGTATACGTGGTGACGGCTTTGCCGAAGACGCGTTCAGGCAAGATCGTACGTCGCTCCTTGCAAGCGGTTGCCGAAGGGCGCGATCCTGGGGACATTAGCACCATGGAAGATCAAACCGTGTTGGCTCAAATTAAGACCATCATTGAGCAGAGCGCTAAGTCTTCATAAATACGGCAATACTCTCCCTTAGCCTTAGGGTTGGGGGAGACGCTTACCTCTAGAGCCTCATTGGCTGGGAAACCAAGGGTTTACGAGGCAAAACTGGTATGATTGCAAGGTTCGTAACTTAATAAATACCCTAGCGCTTAAAGACACTCACCACCCGCACAAACAGCCTCGGGTTAGTCTTTTTTGAGGGTTTTGAGCGTCGGATGGAGCAGGGACTGGAGATGGTTTGTCACCCTTGCTTCCTTCTTTTCCCCCCGCCGTGTTGGCTCTAGCCGACGGCACGCTATTTCCCGGTTTTAGCATTGGCGCCCCTGGCGAAACTGCTGGCGAAGTCGTTTTTAATACTGCGCTTACTGGCTATCAAGAGATCATCACTGATCCAAGCTATTCCCGCCAAATCGTCACATTGACCTACCCCCACATCGGCAACGTCGGCGTGAATGCACAAGATGCCGAGTCAGGGCAAATTCATGCTGCTGGCTTGGTGATCAAAGACCTGCCACGCCGTGTATCCAACTTCCGCTCTGAAACTAGCCTTGAAGACTATCTAACAACAGCAGGAGTCGTGGGGATTTCGGGGATTGATACCCGTAAACTGACCCGTATCCTGCGTGATAAAGGCGCACAGTCTGGCGCTGTGGTCTCTGGCAAGTTGGGCGACGATATCGAAGCCCTGTCTAAAAAGGCCTTAGAGCTAGCAAAATCCTTCCCTGGTATGGCCGGTTTAGATTTGGCCAAGGTCGTTACGACCAAGACTCCCTACGAG
>Ga0194059_1001494_pt1 | contig 9958 bp, 21 predicted proteins | sample SepL6211m_MetaG_FD_163426 | JGI IMG/M metagenome (GOLD analysis project Ga0194059, IMG submission 163426) | Anoxic zone freshwater microbial communities from boreal shield lake in IISD Experimental Lakes Area, Ontario, Canada - Sep2016-L626-11m | ecosystem: Environmental > Aquatic > Freshwater >... | reverse complement strand
ATGTGAGCATTAAATTTGTATTTGTAACACGCAGTAGATCGAGTTTCTGATTACCAGCAAATCATTGTGCACAAAATAAACTCAAGTTTGTCAAAGAAAACTCATTAAAAAATATATCAAATAATTCACATCTGTGGTAATTGCAACCCACTAAACTCGACAACGACTGATTAAACGCCGTAAGTGATGCTGACAACTTCGTAACAGGCCCCCCCGACGCATAAATATGAAAAAAATCAACCTGACCACTCTGTGACACTGACTGCGTAGGTACCCAAACAAAAATAAAAAAAAAAAATAATAAATTCCAGCCGTCAAGTGATAGCACACGTGTATCACCGCTAGCAATAGCGGCTAAGTGACTACCACCGTCAGATACTTTGCATACCAACGACTCAGCGAGAAACTCAGTTACCTGCTGCCCCACAACTGAAGGTACTACCTGTGATAAACCACCCAAAAAATCACAGCCAATAAACCTATTAAACTCCAAAACACCAAAATCAGACCGCGTGGGTGCTAGCACACTACTGAGATTTATCGGCTGATGTGAGACGCCATCTCGTGTTGTGTCACCCAACACCAAGCTAGCTTGCGGTTGAAAAACGTACTGCAAACGTCAGGATGCAAAACAAAAAACTGAAAACTGGTATAGGTGATCTCAACACAAAGGCACAGCCGCTGAATCTGACCAAATAACGTCACACGACGACAAATAAGACTTACTACCGCCAAAACCCACATCAGCAGACGCCTCCCCAACCGTGACCACAGTAGCACTATCAAACAAATAAGAACTTGAACAAGAAATATGGTCGCACTCGCCCGCTGCGCCATAATACAAGACATCAAAACAATGCGGTACCACAATCGCCTGGCCTAAACCCCGCGTCAAGCCACCAAACATACTGTCTAAACCGCTTGTGATTATATCATCTGCAAGGCCGTCGCCACCTACTACTGCAGCCTGACCTGGGGTAACAGTCAACCCTGCAACCACCACATCAGAAGCTACCACACTACTACCACCTAAGCCGGATTGCGAACCCGCGCCGAAAATACTATCGTGCCACCCACGATAATGATAACTGCTGAGCAAATTCAATATACCACGCCGACACGACAAGGTAAGACCACTCCGGGATCACACGCGTAAAAAAACACGTAGGCTGTAATAGGGATCGTACGATGCCGCAGATTGTCCACTCTTAAAAACTAAAAATGGCCTTTCGAATACCTCGCGGCCACGTCAGGTATTACCCGTACCCACAAGTCGACCATATAAACTACTACCGTCTGTCAAAAAATTAGGCGTTACTTGATGCGTTTTCTTCGGGAGCAACGGGTTAAGATACACAAACTTAGACAAAATTTTTGTAGAATGACTGCGACGAGTTGACAATAACCGCATACGGATAGTAGAACTCAATGCTGCCACGCCTAACGTAGGCCTAGCAATGCTACGACTACTAAAATTAAAACAAGTGGACGCGCCCCGAGGATCGCTAAAACTAAATCGCAAACTTCTCAACAAGCGCCATAACGCGTTGGCAGTCAACCCCCTAAGAAGACAACGTGCCACAAACGTACGGTAATAATAACCGTCGCGACGACCAACCAATGTGCGGCAGTTGAATAAACAAAATATAAAGTTACGCCCGGTGGGTGTTACTACAGACCAAACGTCACGACGCGCACCAAATACTAATAACGACGCCGCATACACAGCCGTATGGCGCGACACAGGCCTACAACTCTTTATTACAGTAATCATAGCAAGACACATGAAGCCATATTAGCCCAGAACAAGCACAAAAAGCACAAAACAGAAAATGATATAACACGACTAAAACCACACAGTCCGCACAAAGCTACATAAAGTTGTGTCGACGCCCCGTGCCACTGACCCCCCACAAAAGTACCCTAAAGACCCGGCATACTTAAGATATGAGGCGCCAAAACTGAACCGCAACAAACACTCGTTACCTAATAACCCGCGAAATGACGCGCGCGTCGCAGCGCGCCCCCACATTCTGCCGGTGCCGACCACCTCCCCAGCTACAGCGGAACCATACCCACTGTGGTGAGTAGTAGCCTTTAAATGCTGAAACCCACCTAAACTAGTCGCAACAGCCGTACCGGCCAAACGTGCACTCCGTACCTGCTGAAGATTTCGCCAAAACCCTAAAACTGGGGTACGACTAGTACCACCAGAAAACGTCTCTTCAAAAACTTGCGTGAGTCGATCAACAATATTACGCTGTGGTTTAAAAAAACCCCACTGAAGAAGGAGTCAGCCACCGCGCTGCATAACGCCTACCCTGGTATAAAAAACATCCGGCAAAAAACTGACACGACCCACGACAGGATTTGTACTAAGTGACCCATCAGCCACCGTTAAAACCCCAGGCAAATTAACAGTCCGATAATACCTGTTTCGCACGCGCAAATCAGACTCAAGCGTGGGAAACTGCGTAATCGCCATGTAATCCACCGTAAAATTGTCTATAGCACCTAAAGTGTCGAGATCTGCAACAACACGAGTATCAACGGTGCCCGTCTGATAAGTTCACAAATTTGAACGCGGTAACAAATAGCCGTATAACAAATACAAAATAACTAAACGATGGATAACTCAGTCGCGCTGCACTGAAAATACATAATAATGCTTAATTGGGGCAACTGCCCAATTTGAAAGCCACAACTGTTTGTGCCCCAGGCGTTCGAATAACGCATTTGTCGGTTGACCTATAATATAACTGAACCACCCCACACAGCAACACCACCTGTGAACAAAAATTAAACACCCCACGATGTTATTTCAAGCGAAACCCGCATTACTACGCGCAAACCAACAAATAAAATCGCGAGGTGGCTATACACGAAACACCAAAGCGCATGGTCTAACCACCGCGTACAAACGCTAAAAAACGTTATAGAGGACAACTGCGAAGCCACTAAATTCCCAGACTTCGCCAACAAATCTTGAAAAAAAAATAACCAAACAAAAATACAACTATAAAGAGCCACAATGTTAAATAACTGGAGATAAAACAGGTACAAATCCTCAAATCTGAAGACAAAAGTTTGAGGTTGTGAAATATGTCAATCATACGGATCCTCCAACTGATAAGTCATATCGTAACTAATGCTACTACGGTCGTGAACATAAAACTGCTTGGGGTTAGAAAAAAATAAACACCCAGTCATACTTGTGAATAAAAAATCCCACAACATCACTAGAAGATTTAGCACTAATATAATAAGGCCAACAAACGTTAAAAATAGCACCACGCGAACATTTTGTCAGTTAAAGAAAAAATTGACTACCACAACAACCGTAAACAAGAGTACTAACACTATAAACAGGGGAAACAGCTCGGCACTATACCACGTAAGCATAGTCTGGTAGACCTCCACAAGCTCTATAAGCTCAAGTTCTAAAGGTGTCAAACAGTGAAAACAAAAGCCTATAACCACAACACGGCAGTAATTTTCGAGCGCAAACCAAAACGAAAACGTTGAAAATAGCAGGACCTGGTCTTTATACACAAACTGGCCATATCTGGCACGTACAATATTTTCCCAAACAACCACCCAAATGCAAACAACAGTAAGTAGCACATGTACGATATTTCAGTCTGTTGCATCAAATAGCGGCTCCTCATCAAAAAAAAAAAATACACCAACACAGATAATAACACATAAACTAACTCACTCGGCAAACCGTAAAATCATAATATAACAGCAACCCACCCTCACGCACATCCGCGTCATAAACCAGGCAAAACCACGCATAACAACAATAAACTTTGGGTAGGGATGGATTCGAACCACCGCGGGAATTAACCGGCAAATTTACAGTTTGCTGCCTTCGACCACTCAGCCACCTATCCTGATCTGCCAACGCCACTTACAGCTGTAAGTATAGTAAGTCTACTACCACTACAGTGTGACCACACCAAACCATAAGTAAAGACCCCGCATAAAATTTCATGAGCCAAACCCGCCTGTAAACCCAAGTACAAGAAAAAAAAAGAAAATACAACTAACACCAGCTATTGATATCCACAGCACATAGCGTCAAACGTAAGCAGACATCACCACATGTCTGAATGACCACGACGGTGTCACACATGGACAAAACCCAAGCCGAAATACAAGACCTACCGCGCGCAGACGCGCCGCGCTTTACCCTGGGTATCGCACAAATTAAGTCTTAAAAAATTTGCATTGCGTCACAAGCTGACGACGTAGTCACATAAGGTAAGCCACAAATTCGAAATTAGCTGCGCCACCACATTGGACAAACACACGTCACCCAACGCAATTAAGCGCTAGCTTTTACAGCTACCGACAACATCCTTAAACTTACAGGGTTAACACCTTACTTTATGAACAAATCACCAAAACACAGCGCGCGTCGCCAAAAGTCTAAAAACAGCAACAACTTTTCAAGGGTAGAAGGAATCGAACCCACGCCAATGATTTTGAAGACCACTGTTCTGCCATTAAACTATACCCCTGGTTTAAAATTAACGTCACACAAACCTAAAAAAAAAAAAACAAACGCAAACATAAAACCACCTACCTACCGTCAAACGTCAGCTTTGGGTTTTTTTTTAGCCGACTTGCCACCACCCCTAATCGCCGAATTACCGCCAGCACGAGTCTTATACTTGACAGCCGCCTGCTGCTTTCTAAAACGTGCCGACTGCTGTTGATCCTGTGAGCCACCAGCGCGCACAGAACGTTGCAAAACCCCAACCTGCACAGACCGCACTAAAACTTGAACCTGACCGCGTCACACGTTTTGTGCGCTGTTAGAATGCGTACGCTGACCACGCACAGGTAACCCCTGTGCATGCCGACGACCCCTATATGTTAGAATCTTAAATAAACGAATAAGGTGCCACACACTGTGCGGGCGAAACGCACCATGTGGAACAAACCAGCCAAGCAAAAAATAGCCAAAAGCCATGCTGCGCTGCTGACCATAACCTGAAATAGGCAGCGTTGTGTCACACAAAAACCCATGAGTTTCAAACCAAAGCATAAAAAGCTTACGTGGCAAATTACCAGCACCCAACGAACCGGCAATATAATCACTAACGCGCGTATCATACGTAAAAAAATTTTGATAAATAAAAAACCCCCGCTTGGCTATCAGAGCATGACACGTCGAAAAACGCATAAAATTACACATAAAAACCACACACGAGTAACCCACCAATACGACGCTGCACACACGACGCATGCGTCAATAAACCCTGATCTGTAAACACTAAAAAAGTCGAATCACTACCGCCTCGACAAAGAGCTGCTAAATCGCGAAATGTTACAACTCGTTTACCTCTAGAACTCCAGTAGCACCGTGCACTACTAAAAAGCGGTGCTTGATTCACGTATTTAAGATAAAGCCGGGCAACACGAAAACCGGTGTCACACCTGTCGTATAAGTTATCTAAACGCAAACTGGCAGTATGCGCCGCACGGGTACCACCGTGCGACATAACGCGTCGCGAGCCGTCACCACACACTAAAAAATGCTGAATATAGCCAATCTGCCGAAGCTGCCTCAAAAAAGATGCATTTGCTGCGCAATATGGCACTTCGACGCACAACTGCTTACGCTGGTACGCATTTTGTATAGTTGACACAGTATTTGCAATAGCATTTGAGGTAAACATAAAAAATCATCAGTAACGGCCGGCCTACAAGCTCTGCTGCATGGGTGCAGTACTGCCACTGTCGGGTAATAAATCACCAAATATATACTCGAAATGTACCATCTCTGACTCATAGCACAGCTGATACAAAGCCAACTCAGGGCGCTGATGCGGCGCAGCCCGGCGCGATAAAAACAAGGATTTTGACCTATAAAACTTTAACTTACGTATCTCGTAGGCGTAAAAACCCAACCGCGTATTTAGTCTACTAACACCCTTTGTTTTCGACACAGGAGCACGGTTCTCATAAAGACTATCAAACAACATACAAAAAAAAAAAATAAAAGACAACACAATTAATAAATGCCCGCTTGAAATAATACTGTGCCAGCCGGCAAATGCGGTCGGGTAATCCATAATGCGACGAGGCATACCGGCATAACCAAGTCACATCATTGGAACAATAGTAATCAACTGGCCAATCACAAAAAAAAAAAAATGTAAGTAAGCAAAAAATCGACTGTACCGCACACCAAAAATAGCAGCAAAGTAAAAGTAAAACGCCGCAAAAATACAACTCATAGACGCGCAGGCAAACATCACATGAAAATGCCCAACAACATAAAATGTGTCATGAAAGATGACATCAAACCCTAAATGAGCCACAAACATACCGCTCAAACCACCCAATACAAAAAAATACATAAACGCCAGTAAAAACAAAAAACCCACATCACACGAGAGACTCGACTGAATAAGCGTCACACACCAATGCAAAATCTTTGTTGAGGCCGGTACTGAAATCATAACCGTACCAGTACTATACAAGGTACGGACGCTATTTGCCAACCCAACCATATACATGTGGTGGCCCCAAACCACAAAACCCATAAAAGCGATCGTATACATCGAAAATTGGAGTGACAGGCGACCAGATAAACGTTTACGCAGATAATATGGTAGAAGAGAATTCATAATCCCAAAACATGGGATAATAACGATATACACCTCGGGGTGCCCAAAAAACCAGAACAAATGTTGAAACAGTATAGTATCGCCACCACCAGAAAAATCAAAAACAGACGTATGTAAATGCCGGTCGCTTAACAATAACAAAATTCCAATAATAAGGGCAGGGTTAGCCACAATCATCATTCTGGATCCGACAAGCAATGCATCCACATAAAATGAACGCAGCTCTTTTCGATTTTTCAAAATAGGGGCTCCGACATAACGATATGTTATAACATAATTTATAGCGCTAAAAACTGAACCAAGCGACGCGAGTAATGCCACTACTAGCGCCACGTCTACCTTACCCAGCGACGTGTATCGCAACCGCGACGTATACGGGGTAATGAATGCCCAGCCAGGAATTAAATGATTAGGCATCCAAATCGAAACCTTGTTAATCAAAGAACTCGGCTCATAAAAGTTTGAGTAATATTTCTTGCGAAACAATCAATGCTTACGCGCCGCAGAAAAATCGTCCACAGACCGCCATATTTCGCGCTCCAACTTCAAGCCACGCCAATCATTTAAGTAGTCTAAATTCCCAACAAGATGACAATACTGCTGCAACATCAAGCGCGCTGAACAAACACCAGATGACACATTACCGCAGTTTACAGAGACCGCGGTCGCTAAACACCCAGTAACACCAGTACCGGGGTACACAACGAAAGCGGCTAAAAGGCTAGGTGAAAAGTGACTATATCGCGCCACAAAATAACGAGCGGCTAATTGTGTAGCGTAAGCATTAAAAGAATCGCTACCAGCCATAAGAAGATTATAACGCGCTGCAGTTGTCGCACGACCACATGCCGCGGCTGCCCCCGTTATGTGACCGACTGGTTTTTGTGCCAAAAAATAAACATAGCTGTCGCTACCAGACGTAAACGCAGCATATCAACCACCAATCGATGAATTAGTAATCAAAGAGGCTGTCAACAAATCAGCCAACGTCACATGACCCCATAAAGCCGTCGTAGTATTACTGATAACTGCACCGCCTACCACCTGAGGCGAAACCACACCCCGCGGCAGGTCAACACAACTGCTGTGCGAAGTTAAGACCCAAGTAATAATAGTAGTCAAATAGCTATCTAAAAAATCACAATAAAAAGACCGGTTTACGACAACCCCACTAAAAATATTCGTAAGACTGAACACCGGCGTAACATCACGCAAAAACAATGTAAAAGCTGCGCCACCTTGCGCATAACCCGACACCACCAAAGATAACCAGTCAAAAGCTGCGGCACGCAACACCAGACCAATAAAAGCCGTAGAATAACGCCAGTCTGATAACACCTGTGACTGTGGTGCGTAACTAAACTGTAATCAATCAGATTGTCTGCTCAGTCAGCGGCTAGCTCCACCAAAAAACTGGTCACCCGACAGTAAATCTAAAACTAAACTATCAACAGAAGCACGACCTTGTCAATCAACCATACAAAAATAACGGGAACTCGCGAGACTTTTATTAAAAGCAGATAGCCCATCACCAAACCCAAACGTTGTGATAACGCGACTCAGAGAGTAAGTAACCGCACTATGACTCGACAACAAGTCACAGAACTGAGAAAAAAAACCACACCTGGTATACCAGACTATACTGTCACCGCAGGCTACATCGAGAAATCCCACACGACAAGATTTTCAGTCTAAAAAATTTACCACCGATCGCGACGCCACAACAATACCCCGCCCCCCAAACACAAATGACACGACACCAGAAACTAACGCCGTGGAATCAGCCGCGCCACACCGGCTATACACCATGTCCGCAAAAAGACTTGCTAGCAGACGCGCGTCGCAATTTAAAAAAGATTGATGCCGCAAATTTATATTATGATTTGCAAGCGCAGCAGACACGAGGTTGGCTAAAAGACCACTCCAGTCGAGACAAAGCTGCCTAAAAATTAGTCGTGGTGAAAATAAAAATAACACAAAATCATATGGACACAATGGCAACAAAACGATAGAACGCACTCATGCAGCTAAACCACCGAATGCTAAAGATATCTCGTAAAAACACGACACAACACCAGTAGTGACAGCGGCAAAAACATAATTCCCAAACGCCAAAAATTTTGTAGCAGACAACAAGGCCAACACACCACCAAAATCTCAAGAGGTTAAACCAACCTCATTTGTGTGTAAAAGGTGCTCGGCACTTTGAAAATTGCGCGCTCGCTCAAATTTGCCTGTTGATGACGCCAAACGTAAGGCCAAAAGTGAGGCATCACTCTGCAAATGATACTCCAAATCTTGAGAAGAAACAGTACTATATCGGCGACGTAACTGCGCACGCAATTCTGAATAGTTTAGCCAGTATGTCAAACTGTAAGATTTGTCAAATAACAATATATGCAACAACATAACAAAGCCAGCCGGTGTAATTCAAAACATAAAACTGTTTAGTCGCGGAAAAGCCACGTCACGTATACCAAGTTGCGTCGGTAATAAAAAGTTAGCAAACGCACCAAAAAGAATAGGGATAACCACAAAAAATACCATGATTAAACCGTGCAGCGAAACAATCGTCAAATACTTTTCAGCATTACCGAGAAGCACAACCTGGCCCGTATACGCCAACTCTATACGAATAATGGTGGCTAAAATTAGGCCTGAAAAACCAGTAATAATCGTAAAAACAAAATACATTATAGCAATACGCCTGTGATTCGTGGACAAAATCCAATTTGTTACAAAATGTGATACATGACCATAGCAAGCGAGTGCGTTGTAAACAATACAATTCCAAATGATGGCAAATCACGTCGCAGCATAAAACATCCGCTCTACCGGCTCCTGAGATGGCACAAAATACCAGTAGTAGTCCAGCCTAGCCTGCACGTAATTTGGAAGTCTCCTATAACCAATAGCAGACACCGACACGAGCAATGCGACAACAAGGCAAACTGCAGCAAGAACTACTGTTTTAATAAAAACCATGAACCTATTTGCGCAAACTGAGTTTGTTTAACGCACAGTTACACAACAAAAAAAAGTCGTAACGAGTTTAACTTTTTCAAATAAACCGTGACGCCACCGACCGCTGCCCAGTAACTTTACCATATAACGACGTCGTCTTACAAGTACTGGTGTGGGTCGTCAGCGCGTTAAACGTGTGATAGTAGATAATAAAACATAATAGCCCGATGACTAACTCGACAGCCGACAAAACAAGAATAAGTATAGCAACCATAAAAAACGAAAGTTCCTGCAGGTAACGCGCTGCTATTATAAACAAACAATACAATAAAACCCACAAACACTCGACC
>Ga0194059_1001493_pt1 | contig 9961 bp, 6 predicted proteins | sample SepL6211m_MetaG_FD_163426 | JGI IMG/M metagenome (GOLD analysis project Ga0194059, IMG submission 163426) | Anoxic zone freshwater microbial communities from boreal shield lake in IISD Experimental Lakes Area, Ontario, Canada - Sep2016-L626-11m | ecosystem: Environmental > Aquatic > Freshwater >... | reverse complement strand
CGTTAGCGAGCATGGCCCATGATGTTGCATGGCCTTGTCCGTGTGGCGATGTACCGGTGTAGATCAGTGCATGACCATTGTCTTGAATTTCAACTTTTGCTGATTCACCATTGCCAACGCCACCGGTGATCTCAACATAGACACTGACGCCGATGCCGATCTGCTTTGTTGCACCGCTGTCACGAGCTGCTTTCTGCTTTGCGCGCCAGCCCTTGTAATCAGCTGCATCGAGAACCTTATTCAATGATGTTTCGTAGTCCCCCACGTCGTAGGTCTGGCCAACAACTGTGGTGTGTGGTGTCATGAACTTCGGAATGAGGTTCTTACGGCGAACTTCAACGGCATCCATGCCGATTTCCAAAGCGAAAATGTCCATCGCGCGCTCAATTGCGGCTGTTGCCTCTGGTCGACCAGCGCCGCGGTATGCAACGGTTGGTGTTGTGTTGGTAACAACAGATGTTGTGCGGCATTCAATGTTTGGAATTGCATACACACCAGATGACATTGGGCGTGTCATGAACGGCGCAAGGATTGTTCCCATGTCGACCCATGAACCTGAATCTTGAATGGCCCAGAGTTGGTAATGGGTGACTGTTCCATCGCGCTTGCCACCAATGGTGACGTACTGCAACTGTGCACGGCCGTGGCCGAGACCCACCATTGATTCGCTGCGTGTCTCACGCCAACGCACTGCTTTGCCGACGCGCTTTGCGATGACTCCTAAAAGAAGTTCTTCTGGGTATGCACCAATCTTTGCACCGAAACCGCCACCAACGTCTGGTGTCTTTACATGAACCAAGCTTGCGTCCACACCATTTGCAGCAGCGATTGGTGCAACCGCACCTTGTGCGTGCTGTGTAGAAAGCCATTCAGTGAGGCGACCGTCTGTGCCCCAGGCAGCAGCAGCGCCGCGAACTTCGAGTGGACAAGGAGCCACACGCTGGTTCAAGAAGCGACCTTTGGCAACTACTTCACAATCTGCAAAGTATGCATCGCCGGTGTTGTCAGGAAGTCCAAGAACCATTGAGTCGAACACAACGTTGCTTCCGCATGCTTCGTACAGCAAGGTTGTGCTTGCCATTGCTTCTTCAAGATCAATGAGTGCAGGAAGCACGTCGTAGTCGATAACTACTGCGTCAATGGCGTCTTCGCCTTGTTCGCGCGTGTTGCTGACAATGGCTGCAATTGGCTCACCAACAAAACGAACTTTGTCTGTAGCGAGAAGCGTGCGTGTTGCTGCTGGGTTGTATGCCGACGGCACTTGTTCAAGTCCGAGATCTTTACCAGTGAGAACTGCGACGATGCCAGGCATTGCCATTGCATCGGACGTGTCGATAGATGTGATAACGCCATGTGCAACAGTGCTGCGAACATATGTGACATGCAACGCGCCCACTAATGCTGGCTCGCTCAGAAGGTCGTCGACGTATACGCCACCTGTTGTGAGAAATTTCGGATCTTCTTTACGAAGAACACGATTTCCAAGAATGCTTCCAGCCATTTCAAAACCCCCGAAGTCGGTAAGACAGTAAAAGGAACACTACCGAGTGGAATTGGGTGGGCTCGCATGGAGCCAAATTGGCGATTCCCTATGGGGCGAGTGGCGCGAGTGGGTTCGCAGAATTGCTGGAGTGAGCGTTTCGTACGGTCAAAATGTCGGTCACCAACGTGTACGGCCAGGTGGGTGGCAGGGCAGTCGGTAATTTCGGCATCGGAACAAGAGAGAGTCGTTGCTCGCCAGGCAGGACATAACCCAGTTGAGCTCGAGCGGCATTGCGAATGCCTTCTGGGGTTTGGAGAGAGTTCACTTCAGTTTGCAATTGTTCATTTGCGTCGGCAAGGGAATTGAACTCAGAGTTCTTTTCAGCAATGGCCGAGCGTTGCGTCACGAAGTCCATTAGTGGAAAGAAGAACAACGACGTGCCGCCGGCAACAACCACAGTGGCAAGGGCAAGCCGGGCAACCCAACGTGTCAGGGGATGACGAGCCAAGCGCTGTTCGATGGGGGTGGTGCGCACGATCGAACTTGTGGCATCACGTGCACGGGACCGCAAACGCGAGAGGGGGTTCTTGATCCGTGGAGCCACGCCTCTATTGTGCCGTGTTGCACGGAGCGAACCGTGGCACACGAACAGATGTTCGTTATTTGAGGGGTGCTAGAGCACTGCGACCACGGAAGCGGGCAGTGTCTCCGAGCATTTCTTCAATGCGCAGTAACTGGTTGTACTTAGCGACGCGGTCGCTTCGGGCCGGCGCACCAGTTTTGATTTGGCCACAGTTTGTTGCAACTGCGAGGTCTGCGATGGTGGAGTCTTCTGATTCTCCACTGCGATGGCTCATCACGCTTGTGTATGAATGTCGCGTTGCAAGTTCAACGGTGTCGAGTGTTTCACTGAGAGTTCCGATTTGGTTGACCTTGATGAGAACACTGTTTGCGACGGACTGATCAATTCCCATTTGCAGGCGACGCGTATTTGTAACAAAGAGGTCATCGCCAACAAGTTGGATACGCGAACCAAGCGCGGCAGTCATCTGTGCCCATCCGCTCCAGTCATTTTCCGCCATGCCATCTTCAATACTGATGATGGGGTAGCGATCAACGAGTGACGTCCACCACTCAACCATTTGAGGAGCTGACAATACTTTGCCCTCACCGGTGAGGTGATACGCACCGTCGCGATAGAGCTCGCTCATTGCGGGGTCAAGTGCAATTGCGATGTCAGTGCCTGGTGCGTAACCGGCTTTTTCGATTGCTTCAACAAGAATTGCTACTGCAGCTTCGTTGCTTGACAAGTTCGGTGCAAAACCACCTTCGTCGCCAACTGCTGTTGATAGACCGCGATCAGCAAGAACTTTTTTCAGTGTGTGATAGGTCTCAACACCCCAACGCACGGCTTCGCGGAAACTGGGCGCACCCACTGGCATGATCATGAACTCTTGAAGGTCGACGTTGTTGTCAGCATGCGCGCCACCATTGATGACATTCATCATGGGAACAGGCAACACATGTGCATGTGGTCCGCCAACGGCACGATAAAGGGGAAGTTCAAGTTCACTTGCTGCGGCATGAGCCACTGCCAAACTGACACCAAGCATTGCGTTGGCACCGAGGCGTGATTTGTTTTCTGTTCCGTCAAGATCAATGAGTGCGTTGTCAAGTGAACGCTGATTAGTGGCATCCATTCCGATGACCACTTGTGCGATGTGGCTGTTCACGTTGTCGACTGCGCGAAGAACGCCCTTGCCCAAATAGCGAGAACCACCGTCTCGTAATTCAACAGCTTCGTATTCACCTGTTGATGCACCTGATGGCACGATTGCGCGACCAGTGGCACCACTGTCAAGCACAACTTCTACTTCGACTGTTGGGTTACCGCGAGAATCTAAAACTTCGCGGCCGACTACTTCGACGATTTCACTCATAGGTAGAACGCTAGTGAGTTGGGTGGGACTTAACCACTTCCCACAATTCGTCAAGTTCACCAGCAGATAAGGAGGCCATGTCAAGCCCTTGGCTGGCTGCCAAATGAGTCACACCTTCTACCCGTGCACGAAACTTGAAGACCGCTGAACGCAAGGCGCTCTCTGGGTCGATGTCGAGATGACGTGCCACATTGACCACAGCAAAGAAGAGGTCTCCCACTTCCACCATGGTGGATTCTGGGTCACCGTTTGCAATTGCCAGATGGACTTCTTGAAGTTCCTCTGAGACTTTCTCTAGTGGCCCATCAGAATTTGCCCAATCGAATCCAACCCGGGAAGCGCGTTGTTGCACTTTGGTTGCAAAAGACAACGCTGGTGCTGCCTCGACAACTCCATCGAACGGACCAGAACGTTCGGGCTTTTCAGCTTTCTTTATTGCTTCCCAATTTTTTTCAACATCTTGTGATGACGTGACAACTACGTCAGAAAATATATGCGGGTGTCGTGACACCAATTTGTCGTGCACCGTACGTGCAACATCTGCCATTGTGAATCGGCCTTGTTCTTCAGCAATTGCGGCATGGAATTCAACTTGATACAACAAGTCGCCAAGTTCTTCAATGAGGTCAGTATCAGTTGACGGGTCGTTCTCATCCAGTCGTGAAATTGCATCAACAACTTCGTACGTCTCTTCGATGAGATAGCGCACCAATGATTGATGCGTCTGCTCCATATCCCACGGGCATTCTTTGCGCAACGTGCGCGCCAGTTCATGAAACTGTGCCATCTCTTGTCCGACTGGCGTTGCAAGGTGGGGAATGTAGAGCGAGGTGAGGTGGTCTGCTTCAAGAGTTCGGTCCATGTTGCTCCACGTTGTATGCGCAACGAGTTCATCAGGAAGACCAAGATGATGAAGGAGAATCACTTCGGTGTCAGGGTCTGGATCATCAACAGACAATTTGATGTCAGACAAAACCCAGTTGGCATGTGTATGTGCCACCAACATTGGCCCTGAGATTCCGGCGGCTGCTTCTGCAAACACATGACCATCTATTAATCGGACACCCGTTTCGATGGGGTCAATATTTAATGCACGCCATACGTCTTCTAAAAATGACACTGCGGGAAGAATGACAAGATCAATGTCGGAACGTGCGCGTAAGTGAGCAACGGACTTTTCAAGAACAGTTGGTGAACCGGGTACTGCATAGAGCACATCGCCGTGTTTGGTCGCTGCTTCAACCAGTGTGAGTGCAATGTCTCGGTACACATCATCAAACGATGGTGCACTGTCATACAAATGGTCGAATGACTGTGCGTCGGTTACGAGATGCGCAGAAGGATGATGAATGGTACGCAAGAAGCGCACCGTGATCGTGTTGATTGCAGCGAGCGTGTCGGCAGTGATGAGACCGGGATTACCTGGCCCAAGACCAACGACAACAATGCGCGGCATTAGCTAATGGTGGCGGTGGCGCCGTTCCAGATTCCGTATGTAGAACTGACTTTGATATCCGCAGTTGACATGTATCCGGCAAGAAGAGTGGTACCAGGATTTTCAGCGACAACTGTTGCGACCGAATCTTTTACGTCAGCAAATGGAGCACTGAGAATGATGTGATATCCAAACGAGCTCTTTACTGGACCGGTTGGAACGCCAGGCTTGGCTGCAACTGCGCCAATCATGAAGTCTTTGTCGAATGACGTTTGTAGGTCTGCGAGCGCCTGGCATGGCTGATTGCCATTGGCCAATGATCCACCAGATTTGTCTGCACCTGGTTCGATTGACTTCTTCGCTGCTTCAGCGGCGAACTTTGTTCCCGATTTCAGATCTGCAAGGACTGTCTGTGCTTCTGCTTCGGTTTTCACAAGAATATGGCTGAGGCACAGGACGCCTGATGTTGCTGGTGAAGCTGAATACAGCTTTTCAATATCACCAATTGCTGGTGGAGCCATTTTCTTTAGCGTGACATCGGCAACGTTGAAATTAATCAAAACGTCTTGAAGTTCTTTTGGATACGTAGGAAACTTTGAGTCAGCAGATGCGTTCTTGATAACAGTTGCTTTGTCTGATTCAAGAATTGTGAGCTTTTGCACTTTCATGAATTGAAGAAATGCTTCATAACGAATCAGGGTGCGCAAAACCACAATTGCATCGGAAGACTTGATCTTGCCGTTGACTGCAGTGAACTGTCCGGCAGAAATCAGAATGTCAGACAACTTGTTGAAATCAGCTTGGGAATATCCGGTGCCATTAACGCTGAATGCATTTGACGTTGAGGACACACTGCCGCATGCGGACAGGCCAAGTAGGCAGGTAGCTGCAAGTGCAGCGGCGAAACGGGAAGGACGGAGGCTCTTAATCACAGATAAACCCTAGTCGTCAGAAGGGTCAAAAAGCCCCTGCAACAGAGCAATGACTGTCACGGCGGGGTTTGCGCCGCGTTGTAATGGCAACGAGATGAAACCGGGCTCGTCTTTATAGACGGCGAGAGAGGCGAGGCGTCGCAAAGTCATGGTTTGGCTTGCGCGAAGGCGAATCGGTGAAATCCGAATGGTGTTTCCATTCGTGACGATCTCTGTGATTCCAAGACGAAGGCATTCAACACGCAAAGCGCCAACGGAAATAAGAGCCTGAGCTGGTTCTGGTAACGGCCCGAAGCGATCTCGCCATTCGGTTTCGATGTCAGCCAATTCTTCAGCGGTGCGCACAGTGGCAAGGCGGCGGTACGCCTCAAGGCGCAGGTCTTGACTGGGGACGTACTCATCAGGAAGATGGGCATCCATCGTGATGTCAACCTTGATCTCGACGTCTTCTGCAACGGATTCGCCCTTCATTTCTGAAACGGCTTCAGTAACCAGTTGGCAATAGAGGTCGTACCCGACAGCAGCGATGTGTCCGCTCTGTGACTCTCCGAGAAGGTTTCCGGCGCCACGAATTTCAAGGTCGCGCATGGCAATTTTGAATCCGCTTCCCAAGTCAGTTGATTCACCGATGGTGCGTAGACGTTCGTATGCATCATGTGACAACACCTTGTCGCGCGGATGAAAGAGGTATGCATATGCGCGATGGCCACTACGACCAACTCGTCCGCGTAATTGATGCATCTGACCAAGACCAAGCAAGTCTGCGCGTTCGACCACCAATGTGTTCACGGTTGGCATGTCGATACCGCTTTCAATAATGGTCGTGCAGACCAACACATCGAAGTTGCCTTCCCAGAAGTCGAGAACAATTTGTTCGAGACTTGCTTCATCCATTTGTCCGTGAGCAACTGCGACTCGTGCTTCTGGCACCCATTCACGAATTTCTGCTGCTCGCTCTTCAATAGATTGCACTCGGTTATGAACCCAGAAGACTTGACCTTCACGAAGTAGTTCGCGCCGGATGGCTTCAATGGCAACTTGTTCACTTTGTTCACCCACAAAAGTGAGAATCGGTTGGCGATCTGCGGGTGGTGTTTGCAAGAGTGACAAGTCACGAATTCCGACAAGGCTCATTTCGAGCGTTCGCGGGATAGGTGTAGCAGACATTGACAAAACATCCACGTTTGTCTTCATGCGCTTCATTGCTTCTTTATGTTGCACACCGAAACGTTGTTCTTCGTCAACAATCAGTAAACCGAGATCTTTGAATTCAATACTTTCCTGCAGGAGGCGATGAGTGCCGATGACACAGTCAATTTCTCCGGTCTTCAAACCGGCAATGACCTTCTTTGCTTCTGCATTGGTGAGGAATCGCGACAGCACTTCCACTTTGATGGGGTAGCCAGCGAATCGTTCCGAGAAAGTGTTTCCATGTTGTGTAGCGAGCAATGTGGTGGGCACAAGTACAGCCACTTGTTTTCCATCTTGAATTGCCTTAAATGTGGCGCGTACTGCGACTTCAGTTTTTCCAAAACCAACATCACCACACAACAGGCGGTCCATTGGTACTTCGCTTTCCATGTCGGTCTTGATAGCGGCGATGGCATCTAACTGATCTGGTGTTTCAACGAAGGGGAATGCATTTTCCATTTCTGATTGCCATGGGGTATCTGGCGGAAATGCGTGGCCAACTGCCGAAACACGACGCTGATACAGCAACACAAGTTCTTGAGCCACTTCACGAACGGCAGACCGCACCCGAGATTTGGCGCGTGCAAAGTCAGAACCGCCCATGCGGTGCAATGTGGGTGCTTCACCACCGACGTATTGACGAATGACACCAATTTGTTCGGTTGGTACATAGAGCTTGTCTCCGCCTTTGTAGGCAATTAGCAAGTAGTCACGTTCGACGCCACCAATGGAGCGCTTGACCATGCCTTCGTACTTGCCGACACCGTGATGCGCGTGCACCACGTAACCGCCAGGCTGCAAGTCTTCAAAGACAGTGCCCGATGAACGGGCTTTTGTGTGTCGCGATGAACGCGTACGACGTCGCCCGCTGAGATCAGCTTCACAAATAATTGCAACACGAGAGTTAGGAAGAGATGCACCGCGTGTTTGTGGTGCAAATGTCACCCATGCACCGGGCTTTGCAATTTTGTCTGCGTCGTTAGTTGCAGTGAAGTCAATGCCATGCCCGCGCATCATCTCTACTAACCGAGGAACAGATTCCTCTGTCTCGGCTGTAACGACAATGCTCCACTTTTCGCTGAGCATTTCATTGATGCGTCGAACAAATGACGCAGGGTCATGAACAATGGGCCCCCAACCTGATGCTGGCACTGCCGGGCCGTCAACAGATTCAGCTGTGGGAATTAGCGAGATAGTTGGGGTGCGGTTACTGCTAGAGAAAATACGCTCAGCTTCAACGTGCAGTCGTGGGAACGACACGTTCTCATCGCGTGCCCACGATGTTGCCAACGCTTTTGCTAAGTCGTCTTCTTCGGCTAAAAGGTCACGTGCGCGTTCACCCATTCGGCGTGGTTCCACCATGATGACAAGTGCATCTTCACCAAGATGATCGGTGAGTAAATCATCTGATTCGGTCAGCCATGGAAGCCAGCTCTCCATGCCATCAAATATTTGGCCTTCGGACAAACGTTCCCATTGTTCGCGGCCCCACGGTTCTGATGCAATGAGTTCACGCGCTCGATCTTGCACGCCGTCGACATACATCAGTTCACGCGCAGGGAAGATATTTAAGGCGGCGATGTCATCGGTACTGCGCTGGTCAGACACGGTGAAGTGCGTGAGTCGATCAACATCATCACCCCACATATCAACGCGAACTGGCTCATCGTCTGTGCTGGGGAAAATATCAACAATGGCACCGCGACGGGCAAACTCACCACGATGTTCAACAATGGTCTCGCGGCGATATCCGCAATGCACGAGCTGTTCGCACAATGCGTCGATATTCAGAGTGCTTCCCACTGCAATGTGAATGGGCTCAAGTGTCGTAGAACCCGGAGCAAGTTTCTGCAACAAAGCACGCGTGCCCGCAACAATGACTGCAGGTGCAGTATCAGGTTGACGCATTCGCCACATGGTGCGCATACGTGAACCCATAGTGAGAACAGCTGGACTCACGCGCTCAAACGGCAACGTTTCCCACGACGGGAAGAATTCAACGGCACCTGCACCAAGAAACGCAATGAGATCTTCCGCGATGGATTGAGCCATGGTTCCGGTTGGTGTGGCAATAACTATCGGGCGACGCGTTGTGTTGTTGACCAGGGCTGCAAGAACAGTTGCGCGTGCAACCTCTGGCACGGCAAGTACCGCATCACGTTGACCTGCAATCGCATCAATGCCTGGTTCGTTCGCCACAAGCGACGACAGAATGCCAAGTGGTCGTGACGTGAGTGGGAGAGTGCTCACCGTCCGTTGAAGTCCTGCATTGCTGCTGCGATTCCACCAGAGATGATGCTTTCAATTGCATCAACAGCAATTTCTACAGTCACATCAAGAACGCGACGCTCTGCTGCAGGAATAGACGACAACACATGGTCGGCTCCGACATCTTTCGATGAAGGTTTACCAACACCGATGCGCACGCGCACGTAATCATCTGTATGAAGATGTGCCGAAATTGATTTCAGTCCATTATGTCCGGCAAGTCCGCCGCCAACTTTGAGGCGAAGAATGCCTGGCTCAAGATCAAGTTCATCGTGAACAACAATGATGTTTGCTGGGTCTTCGATTTTGTATCGGCGCGCAAGTGGGCCGACAGCCTCCCCAGAGTCATTCATGTATGTGGTGGGAATTGCGAGGACAACCGCATGACCGTTGATACGGGTTTCTGCAATCTGTGCTCGGTCGCGGCCCAGTTTTAGTGAGACCCCGAGACGCTTGGCAAGAACTTCAATTGCATCGGTGCCAACGTTGTGACGTGTACGTGCATATTTCTTGCCAGGATTGCCAAGACCGACAATAAGCGTGCGTTCCATGTCGCCTTGTCGGGGAGCCGAGCGGCGCAACATGGTGAAAAGTAAAGAGGCGACCCGCGAGTCGCGACTTAGTTGCTGGTTTCGGCGGCTGCATCACCAGCTGCTGCATCGCCAGCTGCTGCTGCCGCTGCATCAGCGGTTGAACCGCGTGACATCAGAAC
>Ga0194059_1001491_pt1 | contig 9962 bp, 8 predicted proteins | sample SepL6211m_MetaG_FD_163426 | JGI IMG/M metagenome (GOLD analysis project Ga0194059, IMG submission 163426) | Anoxic zone freshwater microbial communities from boreal shield lake in IISD Experimental Lakes Area, Ontario, Canada - Sep2016-L626-11m | ecosystem: Environmental > Aquatic > Freshwater >... | reverse complement strand
GATGCTCTTCGCGGATGGGCACGCCTTGCAACGCCATTAACAATTGGCATAGTAGCTACTGGTGTTTTTCAGGTGTGGCGCATTGACGGCATCAGTTTGATTAACAGTGGTCATGGACGATTAGTAATCATCAAAGTACTTTTGGTGAGCGCACTGTTGTTTGTCAGTGCTGCAGTGCGTCAATTTATTTTGCGCGGGATGCAACGTGCAAAATCTCTCAACGAAAAAGTTGTATACCGTCTCAAGCGTCCTGTTGGAGTTGAATTGTCTCTCAGCATTGTTGTGCTTGCAGCGTCTTCATGGTTAATGGCAATGCGTCCGCCGTATGTTCTGAATCGTGATACTGGTCCGCGTGTTGAATACGCCATCGTGCAAGACATGACTGCGAAAGATGATTTCCATGTTCGTTTATCCATCACGCCGGGTGATGTTGGTGCCAACAGAATTCTCATTGAATTATTCGGGCCCTCACGGATACAAAACTTTGTCGTTACTCTGACTCCGTCGAATCCAAACTTCGCTGGCTACACAATCAATGTCCCCATCACTCGTCCGGGTGGTGCACTAGTCGCTGAAGATGCAGGTCTCTTGCTTCGTGCCCCAGGCGAATGGACCGCCACCGTCACGGGTGTCACCACAATTGGTGATCTGCCCCCGATGAGCACCACCTTCACCATCGCCGATGGCACCACCGTGACCACCCAGCCAAAGCAGGGCCTGAAGAAGTCGACCACCACGATTGCGGCGGCCACCACAACCAGCTCGGTTGCCCCCGCACCTGTTGTCACCACCCTTGTGCCCGCAACGACACCTACAACCACCATTGCCACCCCAATAGTGACCACCACAACGGTTCCCGCCGCAGGGTAATTAGCCATCAGATAGGCGATGAGGCCCCGCCGGCACTAGCGTTTCGCAGGTGACTGATACCTCTGGCTTTTCGATGCAGGACAAAATTGACGACCTTCGGGACCGTCAGCAGCAGGCGATTAACGCCGGAAGCCCTCGCTCGGTCGAGCGCCACAAGGGCAAGGGCAAATTGCTCGCTCGTGAGCGCATCGACTTCCTCTGCGATCCTGGCTCATTCCATGAGCTCGACATGTTGGCACGCCATCGCGCACACGCATCAGGTCTCGAAGAGCGTCCATATACAGACGGTGTCATCACCGGATGGGGAACCATTGAAGGTCGCAAAGTATTTCTGTTCAGCCAAGACTTCACAGTTTTTGGTGGAGCACTTGGTGAAGTGTTCGCCGAGAAAATTCACAAGCTCATGGATCTTGCACTCAAAGTTGGTGCACCTGTCATTGGTTTGAATGACGGAGCTGGTGCTCGTATTCAGGAAGGCGTTGTATCACTTGCGTCATACGGCGGAATCTTTTATCGCAATGTGCAGTCGTCTGGTGTTGTGCCACAAATTTCTGTGATCCTCGGGCCATGCGCAGGTGGTGCTGTGTACTCACCAGCAATGACCGACTTTATTTTCATGGTGCGCGAATCAAGCCACATGTTCATTACTGGTCCTGACGTTGTAAAGACAGTCACAGGCGAAGACGTAACACTCGAAGAACTTGGTGGCGCAATGAGCCACGCGTCAAAGAGCGGTGTTGCAACATTTGTTTCAGCAGACGAGCAAGCATGTCTCGAAGATGTTCGCTTCTTGTTGTCGTTCTTGCCACAGAACAACTTGGAATCTGCACCAACAGTTGAAACATCAGATGATCCACAGCGTTCATGCCCAATGTTGCGCGACATTCTTCCTGCATCGGCTAACCAGCCATACGACATGAAGAAAGTCATCAAGGAAGTTGTCGATGACGGCGAGTTCTTTGAATACTTCGAACACTGGGCCAAGAGCATCGTGTGCGGTTTCTCTCGCGTCGACGGCATGACAGTTGGTGTTGTTGGTAACCAGCCAATGGCATTTGCTGGTGTTCTCGATATTGAATCAAGTGAAAAAGCAGCACGTTTCGTTCGTACATGTGATGCGTTCAATATTCCACTTCTTACTTTCGTAGACGTTCCTGGTTTCTTGCCTGGTGTAAACCAAGAGCACGAGGGAATCATCCGTCACGGCGCAAAGTTGTTGTACGCATTCTGCGAAGCAACAGTGCCTCGTATTCAAATCATTACCCGCAAGGCATACGGCGGCGCGTACGTGGTGATGAACTCAAAGTCAATTGGTGCAGACCTTGCATACGCATGGCCAACAGCAGAACTTGCAGTGATGGGGCCACAAGGCGCGGTTGAAATTGTGTACAAGCGTGAATTGCAGCAAGCAGCAGATCCTGTTGCTCGCCGTGCAGAACTTGTTGCCGAATACACCGAGAAGTACGCCAACCCGTACGCAGCTGCAGAACGCGGTTACGTAGACGACGTGATTGACCCTGCAGATACTCGTATCAAGATCATTGCTGGCTTGCGCATGTTGCAGACCAAGCGTGAAGAGCTTCCACGCCGTAAACACGGCAACATGCCTCTGTAGATCACCATGTCTGAATCATCGACACCCGATTGGGCAGCACCAGAAGTGGTATCAATCAGCGACATCGCTTTTGAACCAAAAGCTGGTTTCTGGCTTCGCTTTGTTGCCAACTTGTGTGACGGAATCATGGTGTCCATCGTCAGTATTCCGTTTGCAATTATCTCTGCGTCAACTACAGGTACAGCCGCAGCGTTGTCACAGTCAGCGCAATTCGTTGTTTCATTTTTCGTGTTGGCCTATTGGATCGGCAATCAAGGTGGTTCGCCACTTCGTCGCAAACTTGGTGTCCTCATTCTTGATGAAGCAGATGGTTCGTTCATCGGGCAACGTCGTGCTGCACAACGCATCATGATGAGTTGGGTGTCAGGCATTGTTTTTCTCTTGGGTTACTTAGCAATGTTGCGTAGTCCGCAAAGCCAAACATGGCATGACCGTGTTGCTCACTCAGTGGTGGTGAAGCGATGAGTCTCAATGTTGGCACAATCACTCCGATTCCTACTGAAGAAGAAGCTGCAGCAATCGCCGCGGCAGTCACCATGATGTGGCCACAGCCAATGGTTGCTTCCACAACTGATGCAAGCGCCGTTTCTGCATGGCGGTTCAGCGGTCGTTGGTGGGTTACCGATGCTGTGTCTCGCAGAGCTCGTCCCGGAATCAGATAATGACGTCCGTCAGCGCAACAGAACTCACCACTGTCGCTGACAACCTTGCGGTGTTTCACCATGGGCAACATGTAGTTCGCCACGAGAACTTGGAACCTGACACTGCATACACCGAACACGGAATAGATTTTCGAACACTGCCACGTCCGGAAGGAAAGTTACTCAGCGTTCTTGCAACGGTGAACGACGTGCACTTCGGTGAAACAGAATGCGGTCGCATTGATGACAGTCCCCTCGGACCGATTCAATCGTCACTTCCTGGCGAACAGCCCTACCCCATCACAATGAACTCCGGCGCAATTGCCGAGATGCAGAAATTGAACCCGAATGCAGTTCTGGTGAAAGGTGATCTCACCGAAGCTGGCACCGATGAACAGTTCGCTTCATTCCGTGAACACTATGAAGGTGCGTTTGCAGACAAGCTGTTTGTTGCTCGCGGAAACCACGACGCATATCGCGGCCAAAATGAATTTATTGGTGATCAGTGGATTCAGTTGCCCGGTGTTGCGATAGCCCTGATCGATACAACTATCCCGTTAGAGACAACAGGCCGAATCGATCCGCCGCAATTCGAATGGCTCAACGATCAGTTGTCTGCATCCACAACTCCGGTCATCATTATGGGCCATCACCAACAATGGATAGAAGGAAACCGCAGTGATGACTATTTCGGTCTTCACCCAGACAGCAGTGAAGCCCTCGACGCTCTCGCTGTGCGTCATGCATGTGTTCTTGCATACACAGCGGGCCATACACATCGTCATCGTGTTCGTCGCATGCCTCGTTCCGGCATTCCCACCATTGAAATTGGTTGCGTGAAAGATTTCCCTGGCTCATGGGCCGAGTACCGCGTGTACGAAGGCGGAGTCATGCAAGTCGTGCATCGCGTGTCATCACCCGAAGCATTGGCATGGAGCGAACGATGCCGTCACTTGTATGAAGACTTCGGTACTGACTACGAGAGCTACGCATTGGGTACGCTCGAAGACCGATGCCTGATTCTTCCGCTCCGTTAAACAGCACATCCGCATTGGCGGGTCTGCGAGTTCTTGACCTCTCTACTGTTCTTGCTGGGCCGAACTGTGCGCGCTACCTCGCAGACTTTGGTGCAGATGTCATCAAAATTGAACGCCCAGACGGTGGCGACAGTTTGCGCAACATGGGATGGCGCGACCCCGTAGATGGCGAAGGGTTGTGGTGGCGATTAGTGAACCGCAACAAGCGCACCATTGCGTTGAACCTGAAAGACGACACTGATCGTGATTTGTTCTTGCTTCTCATTGATGATGCAGATGTTCTCGTTGAAAACTTTCGTCCAGGTGTTTTGGAGAAGCTCGGCTTTGCACCAGAGGTTCTTCACGCGCGTAATGCCAAGTTGATCATTACTCGTGTTAGCGGTTTCGGACAAGATGGTCCGTATGCAAACCGTCCAGGTTTTGCATCAATCGCAGAAGCGATGTCAGGTCTTGCATCAATCACCGGTGTTCCTGGTGGCGACCCGATGTTGCCGCCGTTCGCATTAACCGACGAAGTCACTGGCCTCGTTGCAGCATTTGCCACCATGGTTGCGTTGTGGTCTGGTCAAGGCCAAGTAGTTGACGTGTCGTTGCTGGAGAGTTTGTTCCAAATACTCGGACCACTCATGACTGTGTGGCTTACACGTGGTGAATTGCAACCACGCATGGGTTCATTACTTCCATACACAGTCCCGCGCGGTGTGTACCGCTGTTCAGACGGACAGTTTGTTGGTATCTCAACATCAAGTGATTCCATTGCAGCACGCGTTGTACATCTGCTTGGTTTCGATGGTGATGATCGCTTCACAACATTTGCCGGACGAATTGCTAATCGCGAGATCATTGAAGCTGCAATGGAAGCCTGGTTCGCACAACGCACTCAAGCAGAAGCACTTGCAATCTTTCAAGAGATCGAAGCTGCTGCTGGGCCAATTCTTTCCATGGAAGACATTGAAAAGGACCCGCATTACATTGCACGTCAGGCTGTCATCACTGTTGAGGGCACCCCAATGCAAGGCCTGATTGCCCGTTTGTCTGCTACTCCTGGCGCAGTGAAGTGGCGCGGTCGTGCCACAGACGCTGATGGTGACGCCATTCGCCGTGATGGCTGGAACTAAAACCCCAACCCACTCCTTTTCGCCTCGTTCACCTAGTGTTCATATGTTCGTTAGGGGATTCACATGGACACCATTAAGCAGCCTCGCATGTCGCGCGCTTACCAAGTACTCAGCATCACTGCAATTGCAACTTTCTTAGTTTCACTCGATACAAGCATCGTTGTTGTTGCTCGTCGAGCCATCGCTGCAGACCTCGGGCACCCAACACTTCTTACATGGGTGTTTTCCGGTTACAACATTGCATATGCAGCAGGCTTGTTAACAGCTGGCCGTTTCGCAGATGTGAATGGTCGTAAGCGTTCGTTCCTACGTGGCCTCGCACTGTTCAGCATCGGTTCAATGTTGTGCGGTATCGCACCTACCTCATTGTTGCTTGTTCTTGCTCGACTCGTTCAAGCAATAGGTGGCGCCATGCTCACCCCGGCATCACTCGCATTAGTTCTTCCCGAATTCCCTGTTGAAAAGCGCACCGTTGCCATTGGCATCTGGGGCGCAGTTGGCGGACTTGCTGCAGCAGTTGGCCCGTGCATTGGTGGCGTACTTGTTGACTGGTTGAACTGGCGTGCACTGTTCTTCATCAACGTTCCGTTCTGCATCTTCACCTTGTACATGGGTAACAAGATTCTTCATGAGAGCAAAGATCCAAACGCTACAAAGAGCGTCGATCTCGTTGGTACCGCCTTTGGATTGCCTGGTGTGGCGCTAGTGACTCTTGCAGTTGTACAAAGTGGCGACTGGGGTTACTTAGACCAACGCACACTTGCAGCATTCTCAGCCGGATGCGTTCTTCTTGGTTTCTTCGTCAAGCGTTGCAGCGTTGTTGCCAATCCTCTTCTTGACTTGTCGCTTTTCAAAATGCCATTTGTAGTTGCAGCAAACCTGTCGGGTTTCTTTTTCTCCATTGGCTTCCTTGGCATGTGGATGTTGCAAATTCAGTGGTTGCAAGTGGTGTGGCAATACAGCCCAACTAAGTCAGGCCTCGCTACGGCAGCCGGTCCATTAACTGCAGCAATCTTGGCTGCGCCGATGGGACGCGTTGCAGGGAAATGGGGCCACGCAAAAGTTCTGATGCTTGGTGCAATTTTATTGACAACGGGAACTATTTGTTTCAGTCTCTTCCTCGGACCAACTCCACATTTCCTCACCACCTTCTTACCGATCATGATCTGTTGTGGTTCGGGAGTTGGTTGCAGCATGTCGGTTTTGTCCAGTAGTGCCTCAGCATTTTTGCCACCAGGAAAATTTGCAATGGGTTCTGCGTTGAACACAACCGGACGCCAGATTGGTTCTGCACTTGGTGCAGCTCTAGCGCTGTCTCTTACTTCGTCAACAATTCGCAAACTAACGGCGGGCTATATGAGTTCGCCTCCTCGTATGCCATCGACTTCAGACTTAGCGCCCTACCTCAATGCATGGCGAATTTTCGCGGGCATCTACTTGTTCGCCGGCATCGTCATGGTTGTTCTCTATAAGAAGCCAACAGAGCAACAAATGATTGAAGCTGGTGCTGTTCAATTCGTGGATTAAAGAATCCCGATTGAACAACTAACACCAGTACCACCAATACCGCAGTAACCATTCGGGTTCTTCCCGAGATACTGCTGGTGATACGGCTCTGCAAAGTAATAGTGAGTCAACGGAGCAATCTCTGTTGTGATCTCTCCGTATCCAGCAGCAGTTAACAATTCTTGATACGCGTCACGTGATTCTTCGGCCGCAATGCGCTGTTCATCATTCGCATAGTAAATAGCGCTGCGATATTGCGTACCCATGTCATTGCCTTGGCGCATGCCTTGCGTTGGGTTGTGGTTTTCCCAGAACACTCGCAACATATCCATCAGTGACACGCTCGACGAGTCGTAAATAGCCATCAATACTTCTGTGTGGCCAGTGAGCCCTGAACACACTTCTTCATATGAAGGGTTCGGTGTGTAGCCACCTGCGTATCCAACACTCGTTGAATGCACACCAGGCTGCTGCCAGAAAATACGCTCAGCTCCCCAGAAGCAACCCATGCCCACGACAAGTGTCTGCATGTTCTCAGCCCACGGCCCAGTTAGTGACGTACCCTTTTCAAAATGTGCCTCTGGCACTGGCATCGTTTGATCCGTACGCCCCGGCAAGGCTTGTGCTGGTGTAATCATCCCTGGAGTCTTTCGTCCGAACATATTGGTCACGCTACTGAATGAAACCCCGAGTTATGACACCGCAGCTCTGCTTTTTTGAGGGGCGAGCTGATTCCAATATCCACCATTTTAATTTTTTCAGGGCACATAGAGAACAGTCCATCCCAGACACCTTTCACCTGCCGTGATCCTGCGAGTCAAGAATTCTGACATGATTTGAGTCCGCAATTAGGAATTGTTTACGGATGAAAAGATAATCAACAAGATAAATCGATTTACGTCATTGCATTCAGAACCTCGTCACATCCGTCACCTATACTGAGGCAAATAGATCAGTACATTTTTGTGACTCTTAAGGATTGGACTTCTATGGTCATGATGAACATAGATGCTGAAGAATTCTTCTCCTACCTCACGCAAGCGGTCGTTGGAATTTCATATGAAATTTAAAGCAGACCAAACTGAGCAAAAATTGAGAGGTGGCTATTACACGCCCCTTAGCGTTGCATTGTTCCTCACCAAGTTTGCAGTTGACTCAAAGACCAGAAATGTTCTGGAGCCGAGCTGCGGAGATGGCATCTTCTTTGAGGCCCTGGCTAAGTTAAGACCGACAGTAGAAATTACAGCAGTAGAAATTGACGATACGGCATCAAAAAAAGCTAAACGATTAGGGAAAAAACTAAATCTCAAATTACATCTCACACATGGGGATTTTCTGGATGGAAATCTCCAAGTGAATCAGATTAAATTTGATGCCGTAATAGGTAACCCACCCTATATCCGTTATCAATTTTTAGAATCTGAGACGCAGGACCGCGCCTCCAAAATTTTTAAGTTAGCATCACTTCAGTTCACAAAGCACACCAATCTTTGGGTAACTTTCGTGATTGCAGCAGTGCAGCGACTGAATAATGGCGGGCGTATCGCAATGATCATCCCTGCAGAAATTCTCAATGTGATTCACCCAGGACAATTACGTAAGTTTCTTCTCTCAGAGTGCTCAAAAATACTGATAATTGATTCACAGGAATTGGTTTTTGCCGAAGCATTACAAGGGACCGTTTTACTTCTAGCTCAGAAAAAGACATCTAATAAGTCGCAAACGCATGCAGATCTTGCGATTCGGTACGAAAAAAATTTGAAATTTCTAAAGAAATCTCCACTGACAATGTTTGGGGAATCTGATTATGTATCAACTTTGATATCTGATGATAAATGGATGCTTCCGCTTTTAACGGCAGAGGAACGAGAGGTTATTGCGAGAGCGACAGCAATGCCTGCGGTGAAACGGTTTGGTGATATCGCCAAGATCGAGGTCGGCATGGTTACAGGCGCAAATGATTTCTTTCTGGTTAACGATGAGATAATCGAGACATATTCTTTGGCGAAATACGCAGTGCCTATGGTCGGTCGTAGTCAACATTTACGAGGCCTTCTCTACACCAAAAGGAAACACGCTGGAAATAAGGAAAATGGTTTACCAGTTAACTTCATTGATTTTCCCAATCTTCCAAAAAAGGAATTAGAGAAGAATCTTGTCAAATACGTGAATACAGGTGAATCTTCTGAACTTCACTTACGATATAAAACAAGAATTCGCGACCCTTGGTTCTTGGTGCCGTCTAAGTGGGCGCCTCAATTATTCTTGTTGAAAAGAAGTTCTACAGTGCCACGATTAGTAGTTAATGAGATTGGTGCACTCAATACAGACACTGCATATCGAGTCAACACCCAAGCGGACCCCGTTTCATTTGCCTATAGTTTTTACAATTCACTGACAGCAATATCTGCAGAGTTAGAGGGCAGGAGTTATGGCGGCGGAGTTCTCGAACTGGTGCCATCAGAAGTCCGCCGACTAGTGATTCCTCTGATATCAGCAACGCGCCAGCAGATTGACACATTGGACTCCGCACTTGAAAAAAGGATTTCAACGAATCAGCTGCTCGCCATACAGGACCAAATCATTCTGAAAAAAATTGGGCTATCAGATTCCGATATTTTGAACATACAGAGGGCTCGTATAAAACTGCAGTCTAGAAGATTTAGAGTAGACCAGCCTTTGAGGGACTCAGAAGATGACTAATTCAATTCTGACGAGACTAAACAGCCTTGTTGCGACTTATAACGCATCGAAATCTACATTTGAAAAATCAACCGGCAGCTACCAAGAATCCGAGGCTCGAAGTGAGTTCATAGATCCTTTTCTTGAACTACTTGGATGGGACATCAGTAATGCGAATGGATTGATTTTTTCTGCTCGCGAAGTCCTCCGGGAAGAAAGTCAACGAAACGAGAATAATTCTTGGAAGAAACCTGATTACACGTTTCGTGTTGCGGGACAGAAGAAGTTCTTTATTGAAGCGAAAAAGCCCAGCGTAGATATTCTCAATCATAAGCCTTCAATTTTTCAGGCTCGTTCATATGGTTATACCGCAGGCCACCCAATTGTGGTTCTCACAAATTTTAGAACTCTCTCAATTTTTGATGCAACGGTGCTTCCTAATGAAGATGACCCCATCGATGCTTTCAGACTGTTGACTTGCCCTGTAGACGAA
>Ga0194059_1001490_pt1 | contig 9972 bp, 12 predicted proteins | sample SepL6211m_MetaG_FD_163426 | JGI IMG/M metagenome (GOLD analysis project Ga0194059, IMG submission 163426) | Anoxic zone freshwater microbial communities from boreal shield lake in IISD Experimental Lakes Area, Ontario, Canada - Sep2016-L626-11m | ecosystem: Environmental > Aquatic > Freshwater >... | reverse complement strand
ACAACTGGGGTAAAATCTTAAATCAATTGACAATATTATTTGAAGAGAGACTAACTAAATTTATTAATCAATGAAGCACAACAAATCTTAACTTACACTAAATTTGGGGAGTTGCCCCTCACCATTAAAAGTTTGATCTTGACTCAGACCTGGGTCAAATTTAGCTTGGACGATTATACTATAAAGATTTTGTTTGAAATCCTCCTGAAGTAGTTTAGCAACATCCCTTGCACCTTTTTTTAGTTTAAGGAGGTCCTTAAGGCTTTCTGATAAAGCTGATAATCTTATTCTTTTCCCTGATGGTATATGTCCTAAAGTTTTGTGTCCACCGTTATCTCTAATGTCGTTTACAACATATTCTTTTTGCTTTTGTGGTGTACATACCCGCATCCTACCAAATACTGCTTCTAAAAAGTTTTTTTCACCCCTACGGTCAGTTTTCAAATTTGTAGCTAATTCGGGCATTAGCAAGTTGCCTAACAAATAAATTCACCTCTGTCAAATAATTTTACACTTGTTAACTAATTTACCACTTCCCAATCAACAACTACACCCTCACTACGCCCAATCCAATTTCGCTGCATTTCCTTTATGTGCTCTGGAAATTCAGTTTCTTCTAGGCCTTGCAGCAGTTTATCACCGTATACAGGCATTTTCAAAACCCATTGTTTCATTTTCTTTTTAACTACTGGATGACTGCCTCGCTCGCTGATTTTATTGCCAGCTTCATCATCTAACACCTCTTCATTAGCAAGTACTGTAGATAAATTTTCACACCACCATAGTTCTATTTCAGTTTGCTCAGCCAGACCTGCTTTATAAAACTGGCTAAAAATCCACTGTGTCCATTTATAATAATCAGCATCAGTCGTTGCAATTTCCCTGTCCCAGTCTATTCCAAAACCGATTTTTTGTAGGTCACTTTTTAGACTTACAATATTTTGTTTGGTTACTTCTTTAGGATCTGCTCCAGTTTTTCGGGCAAATTCCTCTGTGGGTAGGCCGAAAGCGTCCCAGCCCATTGGAAACATTACGTTTTTACCCTGCATTCTTAAAAATCTACTGTAGATATCAGGGACAGTGTAACGAAAACAGTGGCCCACGTGCAAACTAGCTCCAGAAGGGAAGGGGAATTCGGTTAGAATGTATTTTTTTTCTTTGTCTGGATCGCCGTCAACAGCTTTGTAAAGGTTGTTCTCATACCAAAGTTTTTGCCACTTTTGTTCTATTTCTTGATAATTATTTGGCATAGGGGTGTCTAAATTAAAGCTTAACCTGATTTAAATTTATCAGCGGTTTTTAATACTCAAATTGGGGCGATAACTTAAAAACAGTCAAGAGTAGTTGACAAAGTCGGGTTTTTTTTACATCTTTGTAAAGCTTTTTGTACATCGCGGGATAGAGTAATTGGCATCTCGTCTGGCTCATAACCAGAAGACTCTAGGTTCGAATCCTAGTCCCGCCACCAAAAAAACTTTTTTTCAGTGGAACTGTAGCTCAGCTGGTTAGAGCGCCGCCCTGTCACGGCGGAGGTCGCGGGTTCGAACCCCGTCAGTTCCGCCACTACAAGATTTAATTTATAAGATTCTCCTTAACGGGAGATTTTTTGTTGAGACAAAAACAATTTTTTGGAATACACTTGATTTAAAATTATGGAACGCTCAAGGTCATTTGAAAATCCAGTTGTTGAGCTTAGACCACTCAATATTGACATGCAAGTTGAGCTATTTAATTTATTTCAAAGCATTGCTGCCAATCCTAGGATGAGCCTTCACCTACCTTGGATCTTAAGAGATATGACTTCAACTGAGGCTGTCCAAGGACTTATAGTTAGTAAACAAAAAAAAGAAGCTGCTGGTGTGGAATTTGCCAGAGTGATACTATCAAATTCTGAAATAGCCGGTGTCATAAGCTATAGCCTAAACGAAGATAATTCAAAACATGCAGAAATTGGATATTTTTTAGGTCCAACTTACACTGGCAGGGGGATTGCGGTCACTGCCTTAAAAGTTATAACGAGTGGTTTAATTAGCCAGAATTTACAACCAGTTTTAAATATTGAGTATAATAATATTGCCAGTCAAAAAGTTGCTATCAAGGCTGGTTTTGAATATTCTGGTGATTGCATTTTACACAATAGCCGGTATTATCAATATTTTTTCAGAAGGTTGGGGTGACACATAGCCGTATTTGGCAACAAGACTTGTTTAAAACTATAAAATAAGATACATTACTCAAACTATGGACTTAATCATTAATAAATGTAAATCAGAACCAGTGGCAGCTGGAAATTTAAATTATGAGAGGTCTAAATTAGAAGATTTGCTAAATGTAGCTTCTAAAAAGGTAATAGCTCAGACTGCTTATGATGCACTAGAGGCTAAGCAAAAAGTATTTATCAACAATAAAGGGGGTGTTGATGCTGCTGGCGTTAAAATGGTTGATTTGATTAAGAAAATTTTAGTTCAGTCAGATACCTTTTAGATGACCGAAGTTTAGGCGAAGCTTTGCAATTATTTATGCAAGCAGACACTGTAGCCGATATTGAGGAAATTATAACAATTAACCCACAACTTGGCGATGGCCAAATATCAGTTTATCTATCAAATTATAGATATATGGGATTTTCGATAACAGAGCAGTATCCTATTTTCAAAGCCTATGTCCAGGCTACACTGAAATATTTAGCTAAGCAAGCAATTTAAAGTAGTTTTGTTTTAAGAGCTGAAACCAGAATCTGCTTGACGACGAGTCATTTTTTTTACAACTCTTATAAGTGTCTAAATTCATTTTTGTTACTGGAGGGGTCGTTTCTGGCCTTGGGAAGGGAATTACTACCGCATCTATTGGTCTACTTCTAAAAAACTCAGGTTTTGAAGTGGACGCTATTAAATTCGATCCTTATTTAAACATTGATCCTGGTACCATGTCTCCTTTTGAGCACGGTGAGGTTTACGTGCTGGACGATGGCAGCGAGACTGACCTTGATCTTGGTCACTACGAAAGGTATTTAAATACCAATTTAAGCAAATATTCCTCGGTTACTTCGGGAAAAATTTACGACGGAATTTTGTCTAAAGAAAGGGAAGGGGCCTATTTGGGTAAAAATGTGCAGATAATTCCGCACGTCACCAATGCCATTAAAGAAGCATTTACAAAAGAAGCTGGTAAAGATTATACAAATCACATTCGCTTGATTGAAATCGGTGGCTCTACAGGAGATTTGGAAGGCGAGATTTACCTAGAAAGTCTAAGGCAATTTAAACAGCAAAACCGAGGCGATGTGCTCCACATTCATCTTGGGTATGTACCGTATTTGGATTGTTCTGGGGAATACAAAACTAAACCAATGCAGACTTCTATTAGGGAGCTAAATACTGCAGGATTGCAGCCAGATATAGTAGTTGCCCGCTACTACCCAGAAGATGGTCAGCATTTATCTAAGGAAGCGTTGGCAAAAATTGCTTTATTTAGCAATACTCCTGAAAATGCGGTTACTCCAATTCCTGATTTATCCAGCATTTACGCCGTACCAAAGCACTTGATAGATTCAAATATGATTGCTAATTTGGAAGAATTTGTAGGCAAAAAAATCAATATCCAGCTGAGTAAATTTTTCGAAGCCTCAGGTGAAGTTTTAAACCCAACTAAAACTGTCAAAATTGGTATTGTGGGTAAATATGCTAGCAGACTTAGCGATGCTGATTATAGCTTACAGCAATCTTTAAAAATTGCTGGTTTTCACGCAGGTGTGAAGGTTGAAGTTGAGCTTTTGAATGCTGAAAAAATTCATCGCACCGAAGCTGAGGAGGCTGCTGAGTGGAAGAGGCTCAAAGCATGCCAAGCAATAATCATTCCTGGAGGTTTTGGAATTAGAGGCCTCGAAGGAAAAGTAGTAGCTGCTAAATATGCCAGAGAAAATAAAATTCCATTTTTGGGTATTTGTTTGGGTCTACAAATGGCTGTGGTGGAGTTTGCCAGAGATGTTGCTGGGTTGAATGCATATTCTAGTGAAATGCTTGAAGAAAGCACAGACGAGCAAAAAAAAGACAAAGATTTTGTAATTGATTTTATCGACGAGCAAAAAGCAATCCATACCAAAGGAGGTACAATGAGACTTGGGGGCTACGACTGCTGGCTAGAAAAAGATAGTCTAGCTTTTGAACTATTTGGGACTGAAAAAATTCGTGAAAGACACAGACACAGATTAGAGGTGCAGGGTAAGTTTTTAGCACTTTTAGAAAGTAAAGGATTGATAGTTTCGGGTAAACATAAATACACAGGTAAAGATGGCCAGCCAGCCTTTTTAGTTGAACTAATCGAGCTTTCCCGCAAAGATCATCCTTACTTTATAGCTACTCAAAGTCATCCAGAGTTTTTAAGTAGACCAGACAAACCACAGCCTCTATTTTTCGGGTTAGTTGAAGCTGCTAGTAAGTTATAACCTAGATGTTTTGTAACATTAGACAAGATGTAATTTTTGTGTCTTTTGTTTTAGGTTTATGTCAGAAGCTAGCGAATCATTAAATTTTTGTGATTCAGGGGATGAAACAAGGGGCGATGAAACCCAGACCGTTGCTGAAGATGCTAAAAATGAAGACTTAAAAAAGGTATCTGAGGAGCTCTGGAAGGCTTTAAAAATTAAGCTATTGACTAATCTAAATGTTATTGAACATCTGAGTCCTGGAGTTTTAGATCTGCTCAAAGATTTAAAAATTTTAGTTTTTACGGATCCAAGGCTACATGATTATAGTGATGGAAATATTGAAACAAAAGCTGGCTATTTTATTGCTTTACAAGCTATTGTATTGAATGATAAAGCAATTGCATATAACCGCAAAGACCTGGAAATCAATCTATCCTCGTTCGGAAATTATTATACCGAACTCTTGGATGCTTTAAAAGAGAGTCGATTATCTGGTATTATTGAGACCCTGTGTGAAGATAAATTGGGTTCACAAGAGACCATTGCTGATGAATTTACTGCAAACTTGCAAATTGTTACTGAGTCCATAAATTATAACCTTGTTGATCAACAAGAACTTAGAAATCGAGAAAATGCTAGAGTTATAATAGAATGGAAAGGGGCTTTATTAAAAGAGTTGGAGGCATATAAAGAGAAAATTACTTGGCTTGAAGACCTGGTTAGAGACCTAGTATTGATCATACAACAAGATTCAGAATTAACAAGTTTGAATCAGTTTTTACAAAAAAATTTGAAGTATGTATTGCAGCACAAAGTTTTAGAGCAAATCTTTGTTAATGATAAGGCTGTTTTTTCAACTAATTATCCAAAAATTTTGGAGAAACACATACAAAAATTTGGGCAAAAATTTGGAGAAAGTCTCGGGCAGGTTGTTGACACGCTTGAGGCTAGAAATACAGAAGCAGACTCACCTGTTTTAACAAGAATTAGAGAGGGCCTACATTTTCTTGGAACAAATTTTTTTAAAGAGTGGGATTATGCCAATGGAGTTATAAAATTTAAAAGAAAAGACATTGAAAAAGGACGGTCGTTTAATCTTAGAGTTGATAAAAGTACGGGTAAATCTCTAGCTTTATTAAGACTAAGAACTAGTGCAAAAAAACCCAGCTTAGCACTTCAAAATACTGAACACCTCGACTTTAGTCAGAAAGATCCAACAATAGATGAAAACAGCAAAGAAATGGAACCGCTTAAAGCCCAAATTCTAGCTGATTTAGAATCGCAAAATTCTAAAATAATTGAAGGTATTTATATTGCTGTGTTAAGCATGCTTTACAGCAATTTGCATCCTAAGGTTAAGGCTGGTGAGGAGTTTAGAGCAGAGGATATAATTAATCAAATTTTCTATGCCTACAAAAAAAATCAAAACTACAACAATTATAAATACAGAGAATTTCTTGAAAATATTGTCATTAAACTTTTAAGCACTTTTAGCTCATCTACTAAAGGTCATAGAGACGGCTTCATCAACTTTATATCGCAAAATCTTACCTCATCTGATAACCTCAGTGATAGATTATTAGCAATATCAACAAACTTCCCTTCTGACCAAATGATTAAGACTATTTATAGATTGACTGTTAACGACACTGCCAGGACAACTTTTGAAATCTTTAAAGTTAAAATTTTAGAATATAGATCGACACTAATTAAACTTCTTGAAAAAACTACAAAAAAAGAAACATAAATAGTTGCTGAAAGTGTTAGAATAAAAACAAACTTGTTGTCAGCTTGCACCAACCAAATACCCGCCCATCCCTTCATCTTCCTTGGCCTCCAAAACATAATTTAAATGATCAAAGAATTTCTGCGACTCGCTGGCGGTATTGAATTTAATCTGTAGTAGCTCTTTATTGGAAAAAATTATTTCCACGATATATGTTGCTTTTATTCTTCGAAAACTTTGATTAAAGCTGATTGACTGGGGTTTTTTGTTTGTAATTGTAACTATTATATCGGTGTTAATAGTGGTGTTGTTTAATCTCAGAAACATTTATTAAATAGCTAGTATGATTCGTTATGTGTCAATCTTGGGCACAAAAAAATCCCTAATAAACTAATGTTACTAGGGACAATAAAAACTACTTTGGTGGACTCGATGGGGCTCGAACCCATGACCACTGGCTTAAAAGGCCGGTGCTCTACCAGCTGAGCTACAAGTCCACAGACCAGAATTTATCAAGTTAAAAGTAGCGGCTTTTGTCAAGGAGTTGTGGTTTTAAGTGCCACAAACTAAATTCGCCTTTTTTCAAACAATGATTGCATAACTGAGCTACTCTTTAAATTCACTTTGACAAACTCTAACAAACTACTTTTAAGACTTGGTAATATAACCTTAAATTATGCCGCATGTTTACTAGAGATCAAAAAGTTTTCGACGGGTTTTAGTTTAGCTTGAACCGCAACATTGGTGTTCCAGGTTCCTCATCTTCTGCAAATTGTAGCATATTAGAAGCCGTAGACTCAATGACTGACTTAGCAAAACTCTCACCGTTTTCAGTCATGAAACAAGTGATTTCATTATATTTTATCATTTTGGGCAGTCCATTTGCATGTGGCTGGAACAAACCATCTTCCTTTTTAAAAACCTCGTATTCCCCAGCATCTTCGTATTCTTGAGTTAGGGGATTGTAAACTTCTAATTTGGGCGTTAAAATTTCACTACCCTCAATTGGCTTACTACTGTTAATCATTGTGGGGGGGGGTGGAAGACCATTCTGTAGATGAATCCATAGACATAAAATATAAATAAATTTTGTAATTAAAAACAACTACTATATGAACACAATTTTACAACTAACACAAGACGAAGTAACTCGTCAGCGAGACACGCTAAACTTAATCGCTTCAGAAAACTATCCATCTCCAACTACACTTAGCCTTCTAGGTACAGTTTGGAGCAACAAATATGGTGAAGGTTATCCTGGAAAACGTTATTACGCAGGAAATCAAAATACCGACCAGCTGGAGACCTTTGTTCAGCAAAAAGCATTGCAGGCATTTGATAAAGTCGGAGAATATGGCGTTAACGTACAAACTTTATCCGGTTCTCCTGCAAATCAGACAGTGTTTTTAACAATCTTACAACCAGGTGATGTTGTCCTTAGTCCACAGTTACCTGCAGGCGGACATCTAACACACATGCACACAGTCAGCAGTTTTGCTAAATTTTTTAAACCACACTCCTATGCTGCTCGAGAAGTATCAAAAAACAACTTCGAAATTGACTTTGAAGCCCTCAAAAAACAAATTGTTGAGTTAAAACCCAAGCTTTTAATTGTAGGTTTTTCAGCGTATCCAAAGAAATATGAGTTTGCAGATATTTGTAAGTTCGCCCACGAAAAAGGCACTTTTGTATTGGCTGATGTTGCCCATATTAACGGTTTAATTGCAGCAGATTTGCACGATTCCCCTTTTAAAAAAGGCGATGAAGGTGCAGACTTTATTTCAATGACGACCCACAAAACTATCAGAGGGCCTCGTGGAGCTGTGCTTTTTGCCAAGAACTACATGCCAGAATTTGCACTCAAATATATTGAAACTATCCCTAAAAATTCTAAAGGGAAACCAGTTGAAAGTCTAATCGAAGCAATAAATCGAACTCTTTTTCCAGGAGGCTATGGTGGCCCTCACTTTAATCAAATAGCAGCTATAGGTCAGTGTTTTCTTGAAGTGCTAGGTGAAGACAATTACCCCGATAATGTTAGCTTTAAAACATATTCAGAAAGAGTTATCACTAATTGCAAAGTTTTAGAAAATTCTTTACTTAAAAATGGTTTAGAAATTATTTCCCCTACTGAAAATCATTTATGCTTGGTAAAATTGCCCGAAAATTCTGATAGTCTTGAAATTCAAAATAGATTGGAAAAAATTGGAATAATAACAAATAGAAACACTTTTCAAAATGATATAAAAACAGCCTACAAACCTGGTGGTATGCGTTTTGGAACTGCTGCTTTAACTTCCAGAGGATTAACAACTCAGACAGCTGAGGCTTTGGGTAAAATTATCAGTGATTTAATCTTTGCTAAAACTGATGAGCAGGCTCAAGTTGACGAGGTAAAAGCTATTGTTGGTGAGCTTGAGTGGTGGTATTAGAAAATGAATAATAAATAATTAAAAATGAATAATATGTTTAAACTCACTAAATCTTTCAAAATTAATCTTCTGCTAGCCCTTTTTACCTCGGTAATTATCGTGGTAAACTTTGCAGGAGGCAAGACTACGACTATTCTTGGAAACGTAAGTTTTTCAGTTGGTCTAGTCCTTTTTCCGCTTACTTTTTTCATCATGGACGCTGTTTCTGAAGTCTATGGAAAAGCTAAATCTAGGGAATTTATGACTATAGGTCTGATCTGTCAGGCTGTGATGCTGCTATTTATTTTATTCGCGGTAAATGTGCCTCCATCCTCACGTTTCGCTGATTTTAATGAATCATATGTCCAGACTTTTGGCACTTCAATTAGAATCATTTTTGCAAGTCTTACTGCATATCTGCTGTCTCAGCTAGGGGAAATTTTTGTATTCTTTTTCCTCAAAGAAAAAACCAAGGGCAAGTTTTTATGGCTGAGAAGTGATATTTCAACCACAATTAGTCAGACAATAGACTCTTTTGTGTTCATGTTTTTAGCCTTTTACCAGCTCACGCCAAAGTACGATTTTTGGTTTGTAGTTTCAATCGCTATTCCTTACTTAATCTTAAAATTAATCCTAGCCTGGGCAGGTACGCCGTTAGTGTATTTGCTAGTTTGGTGGCTAAAGAAGGAAGATGAGGAGGTAGCAGCTGAGTAAGTCTTTTCCGCGTTGCCCGCACCGCACTATATTGCGTACGCCTATTCGGTATCCACCCGCGTTGTTGTCCTAGCGGACGCAGGTGACACTATCCCCCGAAACCTTCGGTTTCACCCCTAAATAGGAGTACTTAAAGATTCCCCTCTACACAGGGGTGGCATCACGAAGTGATGACGGGGTGTTTTGTAGCATCACATGGTACTAAAACCCCCTCGCCCAGAGGGAGAGGGTCGGGGTGAGGGGTATTTGCCAAAAACCCAGGCTTTAAACTTGTTTACTACATGCTAGATTCAATCGAGATTAAAAATTTTAAAAGAATTGGTGGAGAGGGTTTAAAACTAGATAAACTTTATAAAGACACTAAAATCAACACAATTGAGGATTATTTGATAAAGGATAAAAGTGCTTTTTCAGAAAATAAATCAAATAAAGTCGAAGCTGCTCTTGTGAATATTAGAAGATGGAAAGCGATTGAGGAAGATTTTAGTTGGGGTAACTTTAACCCTAGAGTTGTTGATTTGGTTTCCAAAGTCTACGCCTTTATTTCCCCTTCAAATAAGTAAGTTTTGTGTCGCAGAATACACCCCTCACCCCTTACACCCCCTAACTTTCATCCACTATCCAACAAATACCACAGATACTTTATTGTTCTTGTGAAATAGTTATTTAGACATCTTTTAGCAAGTGTAAAGAAG
>Ga0194059_1001489_pt1 | contig 9974 bp, 1 predicted proteins | sample SepL6211m_MetaG_FD_163426 | JGI IMG/M metagenome (GOLD analysis project Ga0194059, IMG submission 163426) | Anoxic zone freshwater microbial communities from boreal shield lake in IISD Experimental Lakes Area, Ontario, Canada - Sep2016-L626-11m | ecosystem: Environmental > Aquatic > Freshwater >... | reverse complement strand
GTTTCCGGGTTCCTGGTCAGTGTTTTGCCACCCAGACGGCACGGTTTGTCCGGATTGGTAATATCCAGGAAATTTACGGCACTGCCGAACGAATTGTAAATGACACTGGAAAGAAGCTGCCCCTCGAATACCAGATCACTTCCCACGGCTGAGACATGATCCGAGCAACCGGCAAGTTCGTTGATATCTTTGCTGCGCAGCCTCAAACCGGGATAAATATTGTGTGACGCTACCGCGAGAGGCGGTTTGGTGCGGAAATGGGCGATATACATCGCCCCGGCCCCCGGTAGGCCGGCGGCGGTGCAGGACGCTTCATTTCCCGCAGCGCACTGCTGCGCCAGGATCACTTTTGCCGGATCAGCAATCAGGGCGCAGTAAAAAGCACTTCCTTCGTTACAGCGATCCTGCATAGCAACCGGATCACCGAAGAAAGTCTTAGCGGTTTTCTCCAGATTGGTAATATATTCCAGGAACGTTTCGGTGTACTGACTGCCGGCATTCGGCGGAGTATACTGGGCCTTGTTGACATCCCAGGGATCGTTAATATAGAGATTTGTCCCCTCAGCAGTTCCATCTCCGCTGATACCGTACACAACCCGTACATGACCGGACGGCACACGGGACATAACGACAAACGCACCGTACGTGTCCAGAATATTGTTAATACTGGCAACCGAATAGGTCTGGGGAGGCTCAATGTCCATTCCGTAGCGGTCCCAGAATTTTTTGTCATCAAACGGCAATCCGCTGTTGCCTTGATACTGGTTCCAATATCCCGCTTCTGCAGCTATCTGGGAAGGGTCGGTATACACCTGATCGCGCCAGGCCACCAGCATTGCAGCCGATGTTGCCCAACAGGACATGGTGGTCGGTTGACCGATCAGAGGGACATCTCCGTAAATCTGATCGAATAGTGTCGGGTGCTGAATTTTCGGAAACAGTTTCAGATGTCGGGGGGTTTTCCCGGCGGCGATATGACCGGTTTCAATTGGAACCCTCGGATTAGTAGCATCAAAGAGGTGATAGCTGTAACCAGCGGTATTTCCGGTTGCCGCCGAGAGTATGGTTTTTTGAGTGCTGCCGCTTCCCTTACGGTTATATTCCACATCCTTGAATGGATATGAATAGGACGTGGGAGCGGCACTGCTGAAGCCGGTGCTGATATGGGGTGGTTCAATAACGATGGTACTTACCTTGAGCGGTTTGTAAGTCCGCAGCAACAGGCTGCTGGTGGCCAAAGGGTGTCCGGTAATAGTGGTCACGCCACTGAATGATACCCGGTATTCCGTACCCATCTGCAGCGGTACGTCGGCGATGAATGTCGCCGTCCGGTTGCCGTTGGACAGCAGCCAATGGCCGGAAATCGGCTGCATGGTCGTCATATCGAACAGCAGCATGTTTGTTATAACGGACATCTGGTTCAGCGACTCGCTGAACGTGAAAGTCAGGGGTGCCTGTACATCAATATTGACGAAGCCGGAGCTGTCCATCATCAGCTGACTCTGGGCAGAACTAGCCGCGTTGACGTCAAGCTGAAGCGGCACGCCTCGGGGCGGCACCTGACCGCGGATTTCCTTGACGGTTCCACCGGTAGTCGGGTCTCGCACGATGATATTAAAGCTGTAGATTTTGGTGGATTCCCGTTTACCATCCTCATAGACGGCGGTAACATAATAATTGTCCGCAAAATTACCATTAAACGCAAAGATAAATGCGCCATTTGCAAGCGTAGCGGTGGACGACGAAGAGGCGTTAAAAACTTCAAGCTCTGAAAATGAACTTGATCCAAGAACACCCAGCACAACTTTCGTTACGCCCGCCGCATTGATGATTTGCTGATTGGCAGGTACATGCGCATTGTAGGAGTCAATTTCGGCCTTCGTAGGATCAATCGCACCAATTGAGGCACGGAGTGTAAGGTTTCCTGAACCGGCATTGTATACAGACACTGCTGGTGTGACTGATCGTCCTGCCCCACTCGCATCGGTAACTTCGACGGAGTAGCCATCACTGACCGATCCCTCGATCAAGGCGCTGATGGTGCCGTACGGGTGGACGGAACCGCTCAGCTGTGTGCTCCAACTGTTGCCATTGACCAGGTTCTTGATGACAATTCTGGAATCGGTCGGATTCAGGTTTGTGTCGAACACATCCACCCGGACAAACGAAATCGGCTGCAGGGTAACTGTAAGTGGACGGCGGTTACCGGCAATGTCAATTACCTCTGCGGTTAATGTATCACTGCTTTTGCCATCTACTTTCAGCACTGCCGGAAATGGCCGGTAAAAGTTGGTTGTCGCCCCGCTCGTGGTGTTCCGGACAAGAATCTCCCGATCAGCAACGACAAAGTCTGCGGCGGAGTAATTAAGAGAAAGACGATTGTTGGTTACTGTTATCTTGCCGCTCATGAGTGGCAGGCAGATCGGCTTCGGCATGCCGGCCAGAATATTGCCAGCCAGATCGGCATACGGCTCGACCGTCGTACCGGTACCATACGCCCCCCACAATGAACCGATTATATCAAGGACACCGGTCGGGAGAGATACCGAGTCAAACTGGAGTATGCCGGGGGCAGGAATAAGGAAAGGATAAAAAATTTCAGGCGGTAAGGATCTCTCCAGGGTCATTTCGCCGTACAGCACACCAAGCGGTCGCGCCGAGCGAAGGAACCCATATACGCCATTCCCGGTGACACCGGGGCATGGTGGTGATGACGTAGCAATCCGACCATCGATAACCCGCGCGGTGTCAACGGCATGAAGAGAAGGCTGCCCCCCTGCATCCACTGCCTGGGTGAGGACCCACTGATCATCAAGTGTTTCGCCACCGCTGGTGGGAATACTCATGTTGAGGTATGAAAGCGGTTCCTTCCCTTCAATGAAGAGCTTCACTCCGCCGGTGTAACTGAAGTTCTGCTTATGGACTGGCGATAACTGAAACGGAAATTCAGTTTCCGTTATCGGCTTTAAGGTAATAACCGCCCCGTCGGGGAAGGCACCTGATGGCACGTCAACAGCGATACCTGCGGGACCGACGACTCGCCCCCCCTCTGTTCCTACCACCTGCGAAACACTGCTGTCGCTGTTGATCTGCTTGAACCTCGGCAGGAGCACTGTTGTCGTAATTCCGGCCGGACTGGTGATCTCCAGTTGCAGTTTGTCTTTAACCGTTGCGGTAAAAATGACACTGAAGCTGCCGTTCGGATCAACGAGAGCCGGATTGCGAGCTCCGGTCGTCAGGTTGACCACCGTCACCGTATCATGCAGACCTGCGCTGCCCTGGGTGCCGCTGACGGTGGTTTTGCCATCGGTACCGGGAATAGTTGCCGATATGTTCGCCGCCGGCGGCGCAACCGGCGGAGCGGTGTTGAGACTGGTGAAGCTGTAGCTGACCGGTGCCGTCATGGCTGTGCCGGAATGGTCGGTCAGGCCGCTGACCGTAACCGTGTAAAGCGTATTGGAGGCAAACGGCTCCGTATGGCGGAAGGTGACGGTCATGCCATCAGTGCTCAACTCTACCGAACCGTTGAAACTGCCGGCGGCACTTGATAGCTGGACGTTGGCCGGACCGGCAGCTACAACCGGTTCGGAGAGTTTGATTACGACGGGATCGCTCAGGGCTACGTTTGTTGCACTGTTTACAGGAGTCACGGACACGATTGTCGGAGGATCGATCGTCAGCGACAGATCAACAGCTGCAAAAGCACTGGCGGCTACATTTCCACTGGCGGCGCCTTTGTCCATCTTAATGGTATCCAGGGCGGTCAGCGTGAACGCCCCTGGTGTAACTACGGTGACATAACCACCGTTACTGCCCGAGAGAGCAACCAGTGATTGAGTGTCACTGCTGATCAGCGCTCCGCCGAAGGGTGCGCTGTTAGTGCCGCTGACGGTGCCTCCGGCATAACCAAGGGTGGCGGCGGTCTGCAGGAAGAAGACGCTTCCTTCCGTCGTTATGCCGGGGAAGAAAATAGTTGTGTTGCCGGGTACTTCCTGGGTTGACAGCAGTCGTCCGGAATTGACCGTGCCGCGACCGATGACGGCAAAGCGGGTTGATCCGCCGATAGCGACCGGCCTGACCAGCAGGATATCGCCGGTGGCGGTGAACGTTACCGGCAGGGGGATCGAGAGAGCGGCCGGAAGTTGCAAGGCGGCACCGGGCATGCTGAACGTGACACCACCAAGCAGGGTGTAGCCGGTCGGCAGAGTGAGCCCGCTGGTTGTGAGATCGAACGGTTTGATGCTGATCGGTACAACCTGATTAACGGCTGCAGCCGGGATGATCAGCGCCTCACCACTGGCAACGCTGACAGCGCCCCCCTGAGGTCCGACAACAGTAATTACATCGGAGGACGCCGGCGGGATACTGGTGGTGACGCTGATAACCCCCTTCTCCAGCGCCTGACCGGAGAGATTGATACCGGGTGCGACCGGATAATCGGCCAGCAAGGCTCCGGCCGGCAGGCCGAAGCTGTAGAGGACGATATCCTGGGCATACGGTTCGCCGATGATGCGGTCACCGGAGTAGAAGCTGTAATCTTCGGCAATATTGGACCAGACGGTGGCACCGCTGGTGAGCGGCGTTGCGGCGGCGACTCTGCTGCCGACGGAAGAGCTGACACCCGGCTTGAATAAGATCAGTTTGGGCTGCGGGGTTATGCTGGCCTGCAGATCAAGTCCGAGCGGTAAACTGGTTGACGCCGGAAGAGGAGCGCCGGCAGACGGATTTGCAGTGTTACCGCTGTCGGCAATCAGAAAGACGTACTGACCGCTGGCAGGGAGTGTGGTTCCCAATGTAGTTCCATCTGCGGCGATGCCGGCGGTTCCGACAGTCAGCCAGCTGCGGCTGGGCTCATCCCATACTGCAACTGCTGCTTTGGCTGTCGGCGGCAGCCCTAACAGATTCGGAACAGTTGCGCTGACCGGAGTAACAAAAGCTATGCCGTGCGGAATAAGGTCAATTGTAGCCAGCGGTGACCACCCGGCCGGCAGTGTGCCCTGCAGACCTTGAGCGCCGATCTGAACGAGGCTGAAAGCCTGGTCTGCTGCAACGGCGCCGGATGGCAGGGTAACGGTGGCTGTGCCGGATGTTACGGAGATAATACCGGCTTCCTTCAAGGCTGAAGCGACACCGGCTTTCTCTGATGTGAGTGGTGCGCTGAGCGTTCCGCCGAGTACGGCCGAGATGGTAGTACCGGTCGTTGGCAGTGGTGTCAGACGGGCATCTACGATCCGGTGACCGGTACCGGTAAACGTTGCAACGGGTGAGCGATCGACTCGATTGTAGCCGGACTTGGTAACGGTCAGCCCGCCAGTTCCTTCATCGGCGACAAAGGCGTAGCGACCATGGCTGTCTGTGGTGGCCCTCTGCTCCGCTTGTCCGATGAGTGCCAGGGTGACGGTCGCTGCAGATACCGGCAGGCCGGTGGTGTCGTCATAGACCGCTCCGGTCAGCACACCTTGTCCGCGTGTCACGACGCTTACCGTGGCACTGGCTGTAGCCTGGTTGCCGGACTGATCAGTTGCTTTCAGTTCCACAACAAGTTCCATGCCGGCGCTGATGCCATCAGGAAGCGGCAGATTGACAGTCTGGCTGACGGCACTACTGAACGTGGCAACCCGGTTATGGGCCAGCAGCAATTCTACGCTGGCAATACCTTGATCATCACTGGCGGAGATGGTGACCGGCAGCTGTGAACCAATGGCAATCGAGGCTGGTGCCGAAACGGTGACCGCCGGTGGAGTGGTGTCGGGGATGACAGGCGCTGCTATTACTTTGGATGTTGCCTGAGCGCTGGCGCTGTTGCCGCTAAAGTCGGTGGCGGTTACGGAGAAGGTGAGAATCGAATCAAGCGCAACTGTAGCGGGCACAAGATACCTGAATGTCGGATTGGCCGGATCGGTAGTTCCGATTGAAACACCCTCTGCTGTGAAGTCGAGCTTGGCAACTCCCTGATTATCTGTGGCTGCGGCGCTGAGGGTGATGGTGCTGCCGGGTGAGGCGGTTGCCGGCGCGCTGAGGGTGACGATCGGTTTGACGGTATCGGGTATGGCGACGACTTTAACCGTTGCCGAGGTTGAGCTACTGTTGCCGGCTGCATCTTTGGCTGTGGCGGTGATGACGACTGTCACTCCGACGGCCAGGGTGTCCGGTAGTGTTATGAGTTGTGTATAGGGTGCGGCGGTCAGATCAACCGGTATCTGACCGGCGACGGTAATTGTGACAAGAGAGACCGCTTTGTTGTCTGTTGCAGTCGCTGTAACGGTAAAACTTGATCCCGGAATCGCTTCTTTAGGCGCAGACAGAGTTACAGATGGCGGGACGGTGTCGGGAATATTCAGGGTGTACGACGTGGAATTACTGCCCCCCTTGCCGTCATTGACCGCAATGGTAACCGGGTGGTCGCCGATATCAGCGATGACCGGTCGCCAGTTGATGACACCGCTCGTGGCACTGAGCGTCATGCCGGTCGGCCCCTGACTGAGGCTGAAGTTCAGCCGATCGCCGTCAGGATCTGTCGCGACGATAGTGGTGCTATAGGGATAATCAACGCGACCGTTGGGAAGCGATGTGGTGGTAATGACCGGTGGCCGATTGACATCTGTGACGGTAATCGCAACCGTTTTCTGATCGGTCATCCCGAAGGGGTCAACGGCCCGGAAAGCAACTGAATAGGTGCCGGCCTGGGTGTAATCGGGAGAGAAGTTGAAAGTGCCACTGCCGGAAGCGATGTCGAAGGTGGAGTGAACGAGTAATGGAGGAGTTGTAGCCGCGCTGAGCGTAACAGTGTCTCCGGCATCAGGATCAATGGCGGTGACCGGGATAGTCAGCATACCACCCTCAGCAACGGTATAGGTGAGATCAAGAGCTCCCAGCTTCGGAGCCTGGTTGTTGGGGTTGCTGGCATTCACGACATACACTGTTATGCCGGTTTCGGCAGCGGCTGTATTGCCGCTGGTGTCTTCGGCAACAGCGCGTACGATCATGATGGTGCCGGCTGCCTGGGCTGCGATCAGGTCGAACTGATACGGAGCAGCGGTTGATATGGCTTTCTGAACCCCATCCAGAAAGAAGGTGACCGACTTAACGGTTTTGTTGTCTGACGCAGTGGCTGAAATGGTTGTCGTAGAATCCTTGAGCAGCTGAACAGGCGGAGCGCTAAAACTGACCGTCGGTGCAATGGTATCAGGAATGGTGATGGTAAAGGTCCGGCGGTCACGGCCACCTTTCGGATTGCTGACAGAAACCGCCACCTGCGCTGTGCCGACATCGCTGACAGCCGGTTGCCAGGTCAGGCTGCCATTACCGGTATTGATGGTCATACCGGTTGGTCCCTGGTCAAGTATGTAGGTGAGAGTGGCCCCTGCCGGGTCGCTGGCGCTGACACTGGCTGTGTAGCTGGTACCGACCTTACCGAGCGGCAATGACTGGGTGATTATGACCGGTGCCAAGACCGGAACGGGGTTGACGGTAACCGCCACGGTTTCGGTTTTGGTCAACTCACCATCGTAGGCGCTGAGCTGCAGGATATAGCTGCCATCTATGTTGAAGCTGGCGGTTGTTTTGGATGCGCTTGGGGATCCGAATGTGACCGTTCCTGGTCCACTGGCCTTGGACCAGGTGAGCGCAGGCGTTGCCTGGATTTTGCCGTCATCTGTCACAGTAGCGCTCAAAATTGCTGATGCCGGCAGTGTTACGGCCGGAACTGGAGCAATGGTAACGGTCGGTGGCTGATTAACGGGTGGTGCAGCAGCATTGACGGTGATCGTGACCGTTGCAGGTGCACTCTGGGCACTCTGGTTGTCGGTGGTTATCAGGGTGAAGGTGTAGGTGCCAGCGGTCAAGGTTACGGTTGCAGATGCTGCTGTAGCTGGTGATGGGGTAGGTGTGCCGCTCCAGAGGTACGAGGCGATGCTGCCGTCCGGATCATTGCCGCTGCCATTGAGAGTGACCAGGCGAGATGTTTCACCCGTGTTGAGGGTGATGGTTTGATTGCTGCCGGCGTTGGCAGTTGGTGACTGGTTGGCGGGTGTCCCCGCAGCAGTGACGGTTATCGTGACAGTCGATGGAGCACTCTGGGCACCCTGGTTGTCAGTGGCTATCAGAGTGAATGTGTATGTGCCGGTTGTCAGGGTGATCGTAGCAGTTGCTGCTGTGGCCGGTGATGGTGTCGGTGTACCGCTCCAGAGGTACGAAGCGATGCTGCCATCCGGATCACTGCCGCTGCCGGTGAGGGTAACAAGACGTGAGGTTTCACCCGTGTTGAGGGTGATGGTCTGATTGCTGCCGGCGTTGGCGGTTGGCGGCTGGTTGGTGACGGGTGGTGTCGCTGCATTGACGGTTATAGTAACCGTTGCAGGGGGACTCTGGGCCCCCTGGTTGTCAGTAGTTATCAAGGTGAAGGTATACGTGCCAGCGGTGAGGGTAACTGTTGTGGATGCTGCCGTAGCCGGTGACGGGGTAGGGGTGCCGCTCCAGAGGTATGAGACGATGCTGCCGTCAGGGTCACTGCCGCTGCCGCTCAGGGTGACAAGGCGTGACGTCTCACCGGAGTTGAGGGTGATGGTCTGATTACCACCGGCGTTGGCGGTCGGTGGCTGGTTTGAAACGCCTGTGCCGGTGTCCCACGTAATAATGTGCGTGGCCTTCTCCAGGACCAGCAGGGCATCGGAAAGAGAGAGCTTGCCGCTGGGATGCGGTTTGCCATCCGTGCCTATCGTTGTAATAATTCCATGATCCATCATACGCTGCGTGATCGTGTCAAGCCCTACGTACACTCGCAGGATCAACAGGGCATCGATTCCGGTGACGCGACCGTCTCCGTCGACATCTCCGTCCGGCAGCGCATAACAGAGCGTCTGCAGAGACAACTGAATCATGAGAACTGAAACTATGAAAAATCGCACAGAGAGGGAGATGAACGAACGTGGTTTCATGATAACGCCCCAAAAATCGATATTGGTGTTGTGACGGGTTATTGCAGAGTGGCGATGTAGCTGGCTGAGGCTGGACCGGTAATGCCGCCCAGGGTGTCGAACAGCTTGCTTCCGGATGCGTTACCGATCAATGCACTACTGAGAGGTTTGAAATCCGTTTTGGTCACGGTCACACCGGGAGTGATGTCGCAGGTCAGAGTGGCAAATTCGCCGGCATTCATTCCTAGACCGCTGTTAGTCTGGGCAACGATGGTGCTCATACGTACTGTTGCGTTGTTTGTAGCTGCGGCAGGAGTGTAATTTGCGATGATTGAAGTAGTAGCGGTTGGCTGCGCTGCGAATCGTACCGCTTCACCGGAAAGCTTCAGGATACCGCTCGCACCGGTCGGTATGCTGCCTGCGGGGGTTGCCAGCGTTACACCGGCAGGAAGGTCAAGAACCAGATCGACACTGCCAATTTGTTCAGGCGAGCCGACCGGCAGACTGGTGCTAAACACAATGACGGCCTTAGTAGTCGAAATACTACGACCGTCATCTGAATCTCCGCCTCCACCGCACCCGGAAAAGCAGAGAAGTAGCAATGCCATTGAATTGAATAGAACTGCCATCTTGAATCTGACCATTGATATCCTTCTTTACTCTACATATTTTAAATTAATTATTGGCACATCTATCACTTACCACCCAGTGGCCAGATGGCTGTCATTTACCAACTCATTTACATTTCATGAATTTTGTAAGGAGTTACAATCATTGAAAGACATAAACGCTATTAAACACAAGAAAAAGCAGCTAGTTGGCGCAAGCAAATGCTATGTGCTCACTGGACAAAGTTTTATCAGTTGATTACGGCGTAATTATAAAACATCTGTCGTTTTAATGCAGACTAATTTTTAAAGACAGTTATAGTCTTATTGCAACAACTTGTTGTTGCAGTGTTATAATTATAATAATAAATTATACATCGTTTTATGGCAAACAAATTGTGAGCCGATGTGAATTATTATTCGGGTGAACTTTATCTTTATCGTTAACTAG
>Ga0194059_1001487_pt1 | contig 9978 bp, 11 predicted proteins | sample SepL6211m_MetaG_FD_163426 | JGI IMG/M metagenome (GOLD analysis project Ga0194059, IMG submission 163426) | Anoxic zone freshwater microbial communities from boreal shield lake in IISD Experimental Lakes Area, Ontario, Canada - Sep2016-L626-11m | ecosystem: Environmental > Aquatic > Freshwater >... | reverse complement strand
GCAAAAGACTCATCGGCCAGTACAGTTTGAGATAACTGAGCCGACTAGAGCTGCAGTTGAGGATTGGATGCGATTTGATACTTTGCACTCGGAAGATTATTTGTTTCCTAGTCGCATTATTGAATCACCTCATCTATCAACTAGGCAGTACGCTAGGATTGTTCATAGTTGGGTAAGTTCTATTGGTTTGGAATCTGCAAACTATGGCACGCATACCATGCGCCGAACTAAGGTCTCGTTAATCTACCGTAGAACTAAAAACCTAAGAGCCATTCAATTACTGCTGGGTCATACCAAGTTAGAAAGTACAGTTCGTTACTTGGGCATTGAAGTGGATGATGCTTTGGAGATGGCTGAACAAACTGAGGTTTAAGTATAAGGGCGGGCTGTGATCTGAAACCATAGTCAGCTCCTCACTTATTAGCGGTCAATCAATACGTGGTCGAGTAGCAGGCACTTATCGGCTTAGAGCAGACCCTTGGCCTACTTAAATCCTGGATGCTCGATTTGACCCCTAGCTGCCGGTCTACGCAAAGTAAATGCGCATGAAAGTGAGCCGGCACTGTCTTAGAGCATGATTTTTATGCAATAGCTAAGTCACACCCTACCCTTTAACTCATGCCACATTGCGTCCATTCTTTTGCCCACGTCAGGATCCATAATGATGGGACGACCCCATTCTCGATTGGTTTCACCTGGCCACTTATTTGTTGCATCAATGCCCATCTTGCTACCTAGACCACTCACAGCCGAAGAAAAATCCAAGTAATCTATTGGGGTGTTATCAACCATTAAGGTATCGCGAGTTGGATCAACCCTTGTTGAGATTGCCCAGATCACCTCTGACCATTTTCTTATATCAATATCATCGTCAACAACAATAATAAATTTGGTGTACATGAATTGTCGTAAATAACCCCAGACTCCAAACATCACTCGTTTGGCATGACCAAGATAGGATTTTTTAATTTTAACTACCGCCACTCGATAGCTACAACCCTCTGGCGGCAAATAAAAATCAAGAATTTCAGGGTATTGTTGTTGTAATAACGGAATAAATAATTCATTTAAGGCCACACCTAAGGTAGAGGGCTCGTCGGGCGGTTTTCCCGTGTAGGTTGAATGGTAGATGGCATGGCGCCGCATAGTTATGCGATCAATAGTAAACACAGGGAACCACTCTTGTTCATTGTAATAACCGGTGTGATCTCCGAAAGGTCCCTCTAAGGCATGTTCATATCCTGAGACGTGGCACTTATCAGGATAGATATGCCCCTCAAGAACAATTTCAGCAGATGCAGGAACATACAAACTACTTCCTAAGGATTTAACTATTTCAGTCCGACTCCCCCGAAGTAATCCTGCAAATTGATACTCTGATAGGCTATCCGGAACTGGAGAAACAGCACCCAAAATAGTTGCGGGATCTGCACCAATTGCAACAGCTACTGGATAGGGTTTGCCTCCACTCTCTTTTCCGTGCTCACGAAAATCTAGCGCGCCGCCGCGATGCGGCATCCAACGCATGATCACTTTATTGCGGTCAAGCACCTGCTGTCGATAGATTCCCAAATTTTGGCGAGCCTTGTGAGGGCCTTTTGTAATCGTTAAACCCCAAGTAATTAAGGGCGCAATATCTTCAGGCCAACAATGCTGAATAGGCAGCTCGCTTAAATTAACGTCTGCCCCTTCAATCACAATTTCTTGACACTCAGAGGAGCTTAACTCTTTGGGTGACATATCCCACAACTGCTTCATCATGGGACCTAGAGACATCATTTCTTTTAACCCTTGTGGTGGACCCGCCCCCTTAAGTTTTGCTAATACATGTCCGAAGGTTCGCAATTCACTGATGTCATTGATGCCCATGCCCAATGCAATGCGACGAGTAGACCCAAATAAATTACCCAGGACAGGCATAGAGTAGCCTTCTGGATTTTCAAATAGCAGCGCTGGACCATTAGCTCGAAGTGACCGATCGCATAATGCAGTAACCTCCAAAAACGGAGAAACTGGTTTACTGATACGTTTGAGCTCTCCTATTTGCTCGAGCTTCGCTATAAACTCACCCAAACTTCGATAGCTCATAGCTAGCCTGCATCCTCGCCAAGGGCCAAGCCATTCCAGCGCTTAGTATTTGGCTGCGATAAGCCCAATAAGTCAATTACCCGGCTTACAGAGTGATTAACTATCGCATCAATCGACTCAGGGCGCTGATAAAAGCTGGGGGTAGGAGGATAAATAATGCCCCCCATTTCAGTAACGCTCACCATATTGCGTAAATGAGCAAGATTTAATGGCGATTCACGAACCATCAGAATTAATCGTCTACGCTCTTTGAGCATCACATCAGCCGCACGAGTAATGAGGTTGTCAGATAATCCATTGGCAGTCGCTGCAAGAGTACGCATTGAACAAGGGGCAACCACCATGCCATCAACCAGAAAAGACCCGCTAGCGATGCTAGCGCCTATATCCCTCACTGAATGAACAATATCAGCCAATAATTCAACATCTTTTTTTGATATACCTAATTCGTGCTGTAAATTAAGATGCCCAGCCTCCGTTACAACCAGATGGGTTTGCACATGAGGAATTTGTTGCAACATTTCCAGCAACCGAACGCCATAAATAGACCCACTTGCGCCAGAAATGCCTACAATAAATCGTTTATCTAGTTGCAACTCAAATCCTCTCTACGATCTTTTTTAGTTGCCCAAAAACAATGCTTGGCTTTAAAAACTGAAGGTCTAAGACGGAGGTCTCAATTGCATCAAGAGAATTTTTAACTAAGATACCAAGCTCTGTATCACCCTCCATGGATAGTCTACGATTAAAGAATAAAGTATCTGGATCGACTTTTTTGCGAGCCAGCAGTGAAAAATCATAAGCGCTTGCTGTAATGCATAAATCTGGTGTCAATTTGTTTTCGGATGCGAAAAAGTGTCCATTGGAAACTAAAAAATCAAAGTTCAATCGGGCATCACGAATACATATTCGGAGTCTTTTACCCTCCAATGCATGCTTTACATCTTTGGAAAACAAATTGATCACAAAGAAATTAAGGCTGGCAGCGAATATAAAAGAACCAGGATAGGAAGGCATCTTAGAGAGCACATAAGCAATTGGAGGCGGCACTTGACGAGGTAATAGGCTCATTAATTAATCTCAACTCTGTAAATTTTGCTGTTGTAGACAAACCTGCTCTAGCCCGGGCCGCCCATACCAATATCCATTACAAGCCTGATCAGGCATCAAATCTATCATTGCATCCATTGCATCAATCGAAGTAATTTTTCGGTCTAGTGTTTGGCGGAATAATTGGACAATCTCCCCGGTATGAGATGACTGAGGGCTAATGCGAATTACATCAACACCCATACCCCTCATATCCTCTAACTCATGAATCAAGTTATATACCTTAGCGGATTGTGTTTGAGTCCCGTTTAGCACTAAAAAATCTTCATCTTCACGTGTTTTCATCAATAATCCATCGGGATAGGCAAGACAGCTAAAGCGACAATCATCCTTAGGTAAATTCCGATTTCGAGCGGTAAAGCATCGTGCCGAAAACGCTAAAGGCATCCGCCCGTACGAAAAGACCTCTGTTTCTATATTTTCTGGGCGATTTTGTTGGATTAACTTTAATTCAACCTGCCCCATCTCCAATGGAATGGTCCAGCGCCTCATGCCAAGCGATGCCACCCAATTTAAAGTCGGAAGGTTATAGATATTTAGATGTGGTCCACCAATAAAGGGAGTTTTATCTGCCAGACAATGAACTGCGCCAAGGTCATTAGCCTCAACCATAAACAGATCATTTTCGACAATCTTATGCATCGACGTTACATCGGATCCAGACTCCAACAATACCTGCGTTGACAAGATAACGTCTTTGCCAGCATTACGTAATTCAGTTGCAATCAATAACCAGTCTGTCAATTTAAGCTCATGACGGCGAGAACACACAGCTTCGCCTAAATACACAATATCTACAGGCATTAATGCAACCGATTTATAAAATGAAAAGGTGTCCTCTCGAGACCAGTAATACAACAAAGGGCCTAAGGCAATTTTCACAAAAGAGATACTTTAGTAATTAGAGCGATTTTCACTTCCATGGTCGGTGATAAGCCCCCAAAGTATGTTGCTGCCCCTCTGCAACTTCATCCAATTGTGACATCCAAACTTCCTTGGGAGAATATCCGCTAGGGTTTAGACGGCAATGGTCAATCGCATCGCGCCACACTTTGGTCACTTGAGCAACATAAGCTGGACTTCTCTGCCTTCCTTCAATTTTGATGGCGCTCACACCGATTTTCATCAATTCAGGCAATAACTCTAGTGTGTTCAGACTAGTGGGCTCTTCAATTGCATAATAATTTTTGTCATCACCTACATCAAATCGGCCCTTGCATAGGGTTGGATAGCCGGCACTCTCTCCTGGCGCATAACGATCAATTAAGATTCCATTTAATCGCGATTCACGACCAAGAGGCGTCTCCTCCCATCGAACCGCTTTCGGGGGGGAGCAAACCCCATTTGTATTTGGCGCCTCGCCGGTGACGTAGGAAGAAAGAGAACAACGTCCTTCCACCATGACGCATAAGCTACCAAAACCAAAAACTTCAATTTCGACAGGGGTTTTATTTGCCAACTGGCGAACCTGCTCTAGCGACAGAACTCGAGGCAAAACAACTCTTGAAATTCCAAAATGCTGGTGATAAAAATTAATCGCCTCGAAATTGGTTGCAGAACCCTGAACTGATAAATGTAATCTTAAATTGGGATATTTTGATGAAGCATATTTCATCAGGCCAATATCTGCCAAAATCACAGCATCAACACCCATCTGCGCCGCTTTATCAATCGCCAATATCCATGAATTGGAGTTAGTCACGGTTGGATACGTATTAATTGCTACAAAAACTTTACAGCCTTTGCTATGTGCATATTGGATACCAGCTTCGATTGCAATATCATCAAAATTAAGACCGGCAAAGTTACGTGCATTTGTTGAATCACGAAAGCCAAGATACACACAGTCAGCCCCACTATCAACAGCAATTTTCAAAGCAGGAAGGCTGCCGGCGGGGCAAACTAATTCAAAAGATTTTGCCGTCTGTGCGAATGATGTCTTGCTCATAGCACTCCCATTAATATCAAGTTGTGACTTTAATTGAGTTATATGACGAACCATTTGTTTTAAATCAATAACTACACCTTAATTAAGTCTAGTTCATGCGCAAAACCAATTCACAGGTATATGATCAGCCCTGAACTCTCATAAAATAAATGCCAAAAACACATAAAATACCTCTCGCCGATAGAATCAGCTTCTGTACTTTGAAGAAAATCATAAAGGATTTTTATGGCTTAGCGAGAGTGCGTCCGAAAATCCGTACCCCTCTTCAAAAAGTACAAGACTGGACCGAACACCTCAATCGCATCCAGATTGTTTTGCGGCTCACATTGGGCGACAAATCCCATGCGCATTTTCGTTACAACCTTATAGAGAAAAAGTTCCAGTCTGGATTCTCAAACGAACTGTTATCTGATGAAATATAAAAAAGGTTGGTTTACTCATATTGCGATTAAATAATTTAAATCATACGGACTCTCAACAGGAAATGAATTCAATAAAAAAGGGATTTGCCACAATGTTCAAAGGCGGCGTCATTATGGATGTTGTCTCACCAGAGCAAGCCAAGATTGCCGAGGAGGCTGGTGCTTGCGCCGTCATGGCTCTAGAGCGAGTTCCTGCGGATATACGCGCTCAAGGTGGTGTCGCACGCATGTCCGATCCAGATCTTATTCTCAGAATCATGGATTCAGTTTCCATTCCTGTAATGGCAAAGTGCAGAATTGGCCACTTTGTCGAAGCGCAAATCCTAGAAGAGATTGGGGTTGATTACATTGATGAATCAGAAGTGCTAACACCCGCTGATGAATCTCATCACATTAATAAGGAAGTTTTCACAATTCCATTTGTGTGCGGTTGCCGCAACCTTGGGGAAGCCCTAAGACGAATTGGCGAAGGAGCATCGATGATTCGAACTAAAGGTGAAGCAGGTACAGGCGACATCTCTGAAGCTGTTCGCCATGCCCGCACCCTTCTTGGAGCCATCCGCAAACTTACAGCCATGCCCCCCGAAGAGCTCATGACCTTCGCCAAAGAACTGGGCGCTCCCTATGAGTTGCTACTTGAAACGCAAAAACTTGGAAGACTGCCTGTTGTGAACTTTGCAGCTGGTGGTATTGCAACGCCCGCCGATGCAGCATTAATGATGCAGATGGGCATGGATGGCGTATTTGTCGGGTCAGGAATCTTTAAAAGTGGTGACCCTGCAAAACGAGCCGCAGCCATTGTTAAAGCCGTCACATACTATCAAGACCCAAAAATACTTGCCCATATCAGCATGAATTTGGGCGAACCTATGGTCGGAATCAATATTTCTCAAATTCCAGAACTCGATAAAATGTCTGGTCGCGGCTGGTAAATTAAATCACAATAAACATGAAGATCGGTGTATTGGCTCTGCAGGGAGATTTTTCTGAGCATATTGCCGCCCTTAGAAAATTGTCTGTAGATGTATTTGAAGTCAGACTACCATCGGATCTCATAAACTTAGATGGCATCATCATCCCTGGTGGTGAATCAACAGTCATTGGCAAGTTAGCGTCAGAGGCGGGATTGATTGCCCCACTTCAGGAGTTTGGAAAGGAACATGCAATTTGGGGAACCTGTGCTGGCGCCATATTCCTGTCGAAATATTCTAACAAACAGCAACCTTTGCTTTCCCTAATGGATATTAGAGTAGAACGCAATGCATTTGGACGGCAAATAAATTCGTTTCAAGAAATGATTGATATTACATCAATGGTGGATAACAGTCATGTGTCAATTCCGTTCCAAGCTATCTTTATTCGCTCGCCTATGATTGGGTCGATCGAGGGAGATATAAAACAACTTGCCGCCCTTTCCAATGGAACAATCGTTGCGGCACAGCAAGGAAAAATACTTGTAACTACCTTTCACCCTGAACTGACTGATGACCTAAGATTCCATCAATATTTTCTTACCCTAGTCAGCCTATAGGCATTTCAACAAAATCAACGTCTCTTAGTGGCCGATAGCGGACTGTCGGCGGTAAAGAAAAAGCCACCCCGCAGGATGGCTTTGCTAAGGATTTTCATAACAAGGCTGTTAAATCGTTTTATTAATTACTTCTTAGCAGTATTCAAGCCGAGCAGACTGTACGCAGGGCAATTGCCCATCATTCCAGTTACCAGCGGAATGATGCCAATCCAACCCCAGGCACCTACAATTCCGTACCCAGCAAGACCCATCAAAGTAACGCCAACGGTCATGCGTAGTACACGATCAGTGTGTCCAATATTGCATTTCATATAACCCCCTATTGTTATAACAAGGATAGGACTACTTTGCGGCTTTAGACAAGCGCTGTCTTAAGGCCTCATACAAGCATACGCCACTTGCAACTGAGACATTCAGACTTTCAACTACACCCTGCATAGGAATGCGTACGAGCTCATCGCAAGTCTCACGCGTTAGACGCCGCATGCCCTCACCCTCAGCACCCATCACAATCGCAATTGGACCAGTGAGGTCAATGTCATAGATGGATTTAGTAGCTTCATCATCGGTACCAATCAACCAGACGCCCGCTTCCTGCATCTCACGCATGCTACGCACTAGATTGGTAACGGTCAGTACCGGGATCACCTCAGAGGCACCGCTAGATACTTTACTCACTGTTGCATTAATGGAGGCTGAGCGATCTTTAGGAATGACTACCGCATCCACGCCTGCACCATCGGCAACTCGCAAACAGGCACCAAAGTTATGGGGGTCAGTAACACCATCGAGTACCAAGAACAGTGGCTTCTCCTGTGTGCCCGCAACATCTTCAATGACCTCCGTAATCGTTCGAGATACAGTCATTTTTTCAGCCAAGGCGACAACCCCTTGATGACGATCATGACCAGTGAGCTTATGGAGTCTTTCTGCATCAGCAGCATGCAAGCGTTCGCCCAATACTTCTTCGGCTTGCTTTAAAAAATCACCCATCCTGCGATCGCGACGACCAGAGTCAAAATAGACTGACTTCAAGCTTGCTGGATCTACTCGAAGCCTCGCTTGTACTGCATGAAAACCTACTAATATTTGTTTCATTCTGTTTTACTTACTTTCGCTTAGCCTTGGTACTGCGTACTGGCGGTTTATTGCCGGCGGGCTTACCTGAAGATCTTCCAGGGTTGGATGATTTTCCACCCGGCTTTCCACCTTTGCGGCTTGCTTTACTCTTTGACTGAGAGGCTCCTAGATTGCCTGCTGACTTAGCGGCATTCACATTAACGCCACCATGTTTAGTAGGCGTTTTACTTGAGGGTCGACTCTTCTTGGAAGCAGCAGTCTTATTAGGTCTGCCAGTATCGCTCGCTAAAATCAATTGGCGTCTACTAGATCCACCGCCCTCAGCGCCAGTAGCCTTGACCAGACTAAATTCGATCTTGCGGGCGTCCAAGTCAACGCGACTGACTAACACATGCACGCGATCGCCTAAGCGATAACGAATCCCCGTTCTTTCACCCCGTAACTCTTGGCGTGCCTCGTCGTATTGGAAATAATCTCCACCGAGTTCGGTCACGTGCACCATACCCTCAACAAAAAGATTCTCCAGCTGAATAAACAGACCAAAGTTAGCGACACCAGTAACAGCGCCCGCATACTCTTGACCTAAATGATCGCGCATGTAGTAACACTTCAACCACGCTTCAACATCGCGGGATGCTTCATCAGCGCGTCGTTCGTTCGATGAGCAGTGAACGCCTAATTGCCCCCAAATCGGTAAAGCCGCATTGGCGCCTTTCGGTAATCTTGTGCCTTTAGCGGCAGCATCTTTTCCATCGCTATGGGATTTCTTGGCATTGACTGCATTCTCCCTGCCTTTGCCCTTACGTGGCAATGTTAGATTCAATGGAACCAACGGAGGCAACACGGGTACATAAGGCTTCTTCGCTAGGATCGATTTAATCACCCGATGTGTGAGCAAATCTGGGTAGCGGCGAATTGGGCTGGTGAAATGAGAGTATGCTGGATACGCTAAACCGAAATGGCCTTCATTATCTGGCTGATACATCGCTTGTTGCATAGAACGCAGCACAACCGATTGCAACATATTGGCATCAGGTCGATCTTTGATCTCACGCATGAGCTTGGCAAAATCTCTTGGCTTGGGTTTCTCGCCGCCGTCTAGAGATAAGCCGGATGTACGTAATACCTGGCGCAAAGTTACTAACTTCTCTTCCGATGGTTCGCCATGAACACGATACAGACTGAGGTGTTTGTTCTTATCAATAAAATCAGCTGCGCAAACGTTCGCCGTCAACATGCATTCTTCAATCAAGCGATGAGCATCATTGCGCAGACGCGGCTCAATTCTGAGAATCTTTCCCAGCTCATTACTAATAATCTGCGTCTCAGTCGTTTCAAACTCGATAGCGCCACGCTTATGGCGGGCTTCCAGCAAGATGTTGTACAGAGAATAGAGATTGCCCAATAACGGTCTGAAATCAGCAAAGCGCGCAGCTTCAGGGCCTTTGCTATTAGACAGAATCTCCCACACCGTGTCATAAGTAAAGCGCTGAGCTGAATGCATGACCGCCGGATAAAACTGATAAGCCAAAACAATACCGTTATTGTCCACAACCGAGTCACAGACCATACATAAGCGATCTACGCCGGGGTTCAGAGAACACAAACCGTTGGAGATCTTCTCGGGCAGCATCGGAATCACCCGTCTTGGGAAATACACCGATGTTGCTCGCAACAAACCTTCGTCATCTAATGGATGGCCTGGCTTTACATAATGAGAAACGTCAGCAATCGCCACAATCAGGCGCCATGCTTTGGTTTTGCCATACATGACAGGTTCGCAATAGACGGCGTCATCA
>Ga0194059_1001486_pt1 | contig 9979 bp, 5 predicted proteins | sample SepL6211m_MetaG_FD_163426 | JGI IMG/M metagenome (GOLD analysis project Ga0194059, IMG submission 163426) | Anoxic zone freshwater microbial communities from boreal shield lake in IISD Experimental Lakes Area, Ontario, Canada - Sep2016-L626-11m | ecosystem: Environmental > Aquatic > Freshwater >... | reverse complement strand
TTATCCACCCGCTCAATATTCTTTGCGCCACCAAATAAGGCCCTTGCAGCAGAAGAGGGACTTCCCAATCCATTGGCTGCAGCAGCATATTTTTCAAATGGGACTAAATCCTGAGGGTCGGCACCAAGAGAGATGCACAAATCCCTCACCCACTCATAGGTTTCTTGAGAATGCTTGATATCAGAATGAACTGCTTCTTTGATGGGGCGCATTCCAGCGGCGGTGATGCATCGATAGTTTCCAGAAATCAGCATGCTCCATTTAGCAAGCGGAACAAATACAGAATCAAACACCTTCAACTTCACAGGCAACTCTATCTGCTCACCATCTACTTCAAACCGAACAGCTTCAATATCGGCAGCTATTTTGCGTAGCATATTAGTGTGATCTTCAGACTCGAAACGAGCTGATTTAAAGTTCGTTGGTAAGCGCACTTGCAATACGTTCACATCCTCTTCTGGAGGTCTAAAGGCTTGCGCATCAGGACTGCATAATGTCATGAATTTCGGATCAAACTTATCCCAAACTTCAGGAGCCGTGTAGCAGTCACGATAGTCATTTCCATTTAAACCTGGAATGCGGGCCAGATAAGGCAATGGCGGCATATTCATAATCGACATTGTTGGAATATGGGCAATGGCCACCGCTTCCAACAGAGCGCGAACAGTAGGGGCGCCATATTGAGGCTCCTGCATTGCTAGCACCACCAAATCAAAATTAGCTGGATTTACATTTTCTGGCGTCGCCGCACTAATCTTGCCTGGTAATTTTCGGGAATCAATTTCAACCAGACCCTCGCGACCCTTGATGGGAAGGCGAACGCGCGTCCCTACAGAATTAATTAGCTCAACTTCTGCTGGCAAACACACTAAGGTTGCGTTATGGCCTGCTAAGGATAATTTAGTAGCCAGTAAGGAACCGTAAGAGGCCCCAAAAATAAGAATATTGAAATGCTGTTTTGAATGGGTTTGCATTTAAATCAAGCCTTAAGCTGTTACCCAGGTTGAATAATGCAAAAGTGCATTAGCTCATACTGGGCTACCGCTCCCCCTGTCCTTGTTACCTGAGAGATTCGCACCTAATGGATATTAAGCACTTGCTCCTTCGGTGCGCTATTAAATTCAATAGCGACTCTCCAGTCGGCGATTCAAATTAAGCAGTACATGTCCATTGGATACCTGAGCGTTCATGGGAGTTTGCGCCTTCGGTGGAGGTTTGAGCCTCTCTCTCCTGCTTGGTTAAAGTATATCTTTAATGCCGAGCAAACTATCGACCTATGAGGCGTGTTTGGCTATAGTGTTTACCCTAGATGTAGCTGATTGATAAGCCAATACACACATCGAGCAGACATCACAAAACTAAGGGCCAAAATAAAAGTTATAGGGTCCAATCTTCATTATTTCTTCAATTTTCCAAATGCCGCTGCCATTGCATTATTGATTGGTGCGGAGCGACGGTCTTCTTGGGGCTTTCTGGCTTCTTGAGCTCTTAGAGTCTTAGGATTGTTTGGTTGCTTAGGACTTCTTTGTTCTGACTTCTCCCCCTGATTCGCTTTGGGGGCTTCGTCAGCTAAGCGCATCGTAAGTGCGATACGCTTGCGCTTCTCGTCAACTTCAAGCACTTTCACTTTAACTACCTGCCCTGCTTTGACAACAGCATGGGGATCTTTAACAAAGGTATTAGATAAGGCGGAGATGTGCACCAAGCCATCTTGATGAACACCAATGTCTACGAAGGCGCCAAAGGCGGCGACGTTGGTAACAACCCCCTCTAGAATCATTTCAGGCTTAAGATCGCCGATCTTTTCAATGCCATCTTTAAAGGTGGCGGTTGTGAACTCAGGCCTCGGATCGCGACCTGGCTTTTCTAATTCTTTTAAAATATCTGTGATCGTTGGTACTCCGAATTTCTCATCGGCATATTTTTCAGGATTGAGATTTTTCAGAATAACTGCATCGCCAATGACTTCTTTAACACCCTTCTTGATGTCTTTCAGGATCTTCTCAACCAAAGGATAAGACTCTGGATGCACCGCTGAAGCATCTAGCGGATCACTACCATTCATGATGCGCAAAAATCCCGCTGCTTGCTCAAAAGTCTTCTCACCTAAGCGTGGCACGCTTCTGAGGTCCGCCCTGGACTTAAACATACCATTGCTATCGCGATAAGACACAATGCCCTCAGCTACAGTCGATGAGAGTCCAGATACTCTAGAGAGCAATGGTGCTGAGGCGGTATTCACATCTACACCCACTGCATTCACGCAATCCTCAACCACTGCAATCAATGATTTGGCTAACTGGGTTTGCATCACATCATGCTGATACTGACCAACGCCAATCGATTTGGGATCAATCTTGACCAATTCAGCTAAGGGATCTTGTAGGCGACGTGCAATCGATACTGCGCCACGTAGCGAAACATCCATACCGGGAAGTTCTTTGGAGGCATATTCCGATGCGGAGTAAACAGAGGCCCCCGCTTCAGAGACCACAATCTTAGTGAGCTTAAGCTCTGGTCTGGCTTTAATTAGATCTTGTGCTAATTTATCAGTCTCGCGCGATGCAGTGCCATTGCCAATTGAAATTAAGCTTGCATGATGCTTTTCAGCTAACTTACTGAGCGTATGAAGCGAACCTGCCCAGTCATTTTTAGGCTGATGTGGATAGATCACATCGGTATCCAGCACCTTACCAGTTGCATCCACTACAGCCACCTTCACACCGGTGCGCATACCAGGATCCAAGCCAATCGTAACCCTTGGACCAGCCGGCGCGGCGAGAAGCAAGGCTTTGAGGTTGAGTGCAAAAACATGAATCGCCTCTGTATCTGAACGCTCACGCAATGCACTCATGAGCTCAGACTCTAGATGCAAAGAGCATTTAATGCGCCAAGTCCAACGTACTGTGTCCGCTAACCACTGGTCAGCTGGTCGACCTTCATTTTTGATCTTAAATTGATTGGCAATGCGCGACTCACAAGGATTATGTGGCGCATCCCACTTCGGCTTTTCTGCCTCACTATCCAAGCGAAGATTGACCATCAGCATCTGTTCGCGACGACCCCTAAATAACGCAAGCGCGCGATGTGACGGAATAGCTTTAATCGGCTCGGAGTAATCAAAGTAATCAGCAAATTTCTCACCCTCTTGCTCCTTGCCAGCCATGACATTGGATTCCACTACACCATGGTCTTGCAGGTAGGCTCTCAACGATTGCACCAAGCCTGCATCTTCAGCGAAGCGCTCCATCAAGATCTGGCGAGCGCCTTCTAATGCAGCCTTAGTATCTACAACGCCAGGGTTATCACCCTGATCGGACGTAAAAGCTTCTTTAAGATACTTGACCGCCTCTAGCTCTGGGTCTAGATTGGGGTTTGCTAATAAATCATTTGCTAGAGGCTCTAAGCCAGCCTCTAGGGCAATCTGTGCCTTGGTACGGCGCTTGAGTTTATAGGGAAGATACAAGTCCTCTAAGCGGGTTTTATCTTCAGCCAGCATGATAGCTTTAAGTAACTCAGGCGTCATCTTGCCCTGCTCTTCAATTGAAGCAACGATCGTCTTACGACGATCTTCAAGTTCACGCAAATAACTTAAACGCACTTCCAATAGACGTAACTGCGTGTCATCTAAACCACCGGTAGCTTCCTTGCGATAACGGGCAATAAAAGGCACTGTAGCACCCTCGTCCATTAAGGCTATAGCAGCGGCTACTTGGGCAGGTTTAGCGGTAAGCTCTTGGGCAAGGCGTTGTTCAATCGATGGCAGCATAGTGAAATCTAGTGAATTATAAAATGGAGAGGTACGGGCTTGGGCACATAGATAAAAGCCACCCGAAGGTGGCCTTTATCTCAACTTCACAGTCGATTACTCGCGTGAAGCCTTCTTACGATCATGCTCTTTCAAGTAACGCTTACGAACGCGAACGCTCTTCGGTGTTACTTCAACCAATTCATCATCGCTAATGAATTCCACAGCATATTCCAAAGTAAGGTCAACCGGCGTTACCAAGCGAACCGCTTCATCAGTACCTGAAGAACGCACGTTGGTTAATTGCTTACCTTTAATCGTGTTAACAACTAAGTCATTATCACGACTATGAATACCAATGATCATGCCTTCGTATACAGGGTCGCCATGCTTTACAAACATACGACCGCGATCTTGTAATTTCCAGATGGCGTAAGCAACTGCCACGCCATCATCTTGACTAATCAATACACCGTTGTGACGCTCGCCCAAAATGCCGTCTTTAGCAGGGGCATAGGAATCAAAGGTATGACTCAATAAACCATTGCCGCGAGTCATCGTCATAAAGTCACCTTGGAAGCCAATCAAGCCACGCGCAGGAATACGGTACTCAAGGCGTGTACGCCCTTTACCATCACTCACCATATCCAACAGCTCGCCCTTACGCTTACCTAAGTCTTCCATGACGCTACCTTGAGTAGCATCTTCAACGTCAACTGTTAGGTTCTCGAATGGCTCCATCTTCACGCCATTCTCTTCGTGAAATACCACACGAGGACGTGACACAGCCATTTCATAGCCTTCACGACGCATCGTTTCAACCAAGATAGTCAGATGCAATTCGCCACGACCGGAAACTTCGAAAACAGTATCGTCATCGGTTTCTTTTACGCGCAATGCCATGTTTGACTTAAGCTCACGATCTAAACGCTCACGAATCTGGCGACTAGTAACAAACTTACCTTCACGACCTGCAAATGGGCTAGTGTTCACCATGAAGTTCATGGTCAAGGTTGGCTCATCAATTTTGAGCATTGGCAATGCATCCGGTTTATCAACCGCACAAACAGTTGTACCGATGGCCAATTCTTCAATACCGTTAATCAAAGCAATATCACCAGCAAACGCTTCGTCAACGATCTCACGCTCAAGACCTTTGAACTTCAATACTTGATTTACACGACCCTTAAATGGCACACCATCAGGACCATTCAAACAAATAACTTCCATACCAGGCTTAACACGGCCACGGTTCACGCGACCAATACCAATTTTTCCTACATAGCTGTTGTAGTCGATAGAAGAAATCTGGAATTGCAAAGGACCATCAGGGTCATCATCACGGACAGGAACATGTTCTAACACTGCATCAAACAAAGGACGCATGTCGCCTTCACGAATATCCTCAGTTGGGCCAGCATAACCATTTAAGCCAGATGCATAGATGATTGGAAAGTCGAGCTGCTCTTCAGTTGCCCCCAATTTATCAAAGAGTTCAAAAGTAGCATTGATTACGTAATCGCAACGCGCGCCTGGACGGTCAACTTTATTAATCACAACGATCGGCTTCAAACCAAGGGCTAAAGCCTTCTTAGTTACGAAACGGGTCTGAGGCATTGGGCCTTCAACCGCATCTACCAAGAGCAATACACCGTCAACCATGGAGAGCACGCGCTCTACTTCGCCACCGAAGTCCGCGTGTCCTGGTGTGTCAACGATGTTGATGTGTGTACCGTCGTATTCAACTGCACAGTTCTTAGACAAAATGGTAATGCCACGCTCTTTTTCCAAGTCGTTTGAGTCCATGACGCGTTCGGTCATTTTTTCATTCGAGCGGAATGTGCCAGATTGGCGCAAGAGTTGGTCAACCAATGTTGTTTTACCGTGGTCAACGTGGGCGATGATGGCAATATTACGAAGTGCGCGTTTAGTCATGTGAAGCTTCTAAAGTTAAGAATAAGAATTCAGGTTGGATAAGGTTAATCAGTAAATAAGTCAAATGGGTTTAAGTAGCTTGGGAGATCAGGCGCTTTGGGTGCAACACACCTGAGCGCCAATCAGCAGTACCAATAAAATTATGCGGAGCAGCAGTCGCGCGATAAATACGCACTAATGCTTCAATCGGTGGCAAGTTGAGAGGTACACGTTGACCCATCTCTAAGCGCTTTGCTTGTTGCTCATCAACCGTGAGGTGGGGCAGAGTTTGCAAGAGTGCATCAACCGGCAAGATATAGGTGGAACTATCTTGTATGCCTTGTTGAATCGACTCTAGCGTAAATGACTGCTCGAGGTTTAAGTGTCCCACTTCAGTCCGGCGCAAACCTACCAGATGGGCACCACAACCTAGTGCATTGCCAATATCTTCAGCCAAAACGCGAATATATGTGCCCTTGCTGCAACTCACTTCTAAAGTCGCTTCCGGCCAGTTGATATTAGTCCAACGAATAGCGTGAATTGTGATCTCACGCGGTGCACGCTCTAACTCAATGCCAGCGCGTGCATACTCATACAGAGGCTTGCCATCACGCTTTAAGGCCGAATACATCGGGGGCACTTGAGTAATTGGACCGGTAAATTTTGGTAACAAAGCATCTAAAGCAGCTTTAATAGCAACATCATCAGCAAAGGCTGGCAGAGCTAACTCTTCAATGATTTGACCTTCGGCATCACCTGTATCAGTACGGGAGCCAAACTTAACTTGAGCGATGTAACTCTTATCTGCCTCAAGCAAGTCTTGTGAATATTTTGTAGCCTCACCCAAGCAAATCGGGAGAAGACCGGTAGCCATTGGATCTAATGTGCCAGTATGGCCAGCTTTATCCGCGTTGAATGCGCGCTTTACCGCAGTCACCGCACCCTGCGAGCTCATGCCAGCAGGTTTATCTAATAAAACAACGCCATCGATCCGTATAGACATGAGATTATTGACTCTCGTCTTTACGATCACTATCCACCGCTTGATCAATCAAGCGAGACATTTCAATACCATGCTCAACAGAGCTGTCATAGTGAAAGTGCAAAGTAGGTACGGTGTGAATATGTAAACGTTTGAACAACAAAGAATGTAAATAGCCTGCTTTTTCCTGCAATGCTTTCAGTGCATGCTCAGGCTCGGCACCTAAGACGGTAAAAAAGACTTTAGCGTGAGCCAGATCAGGCGTGAGCTCAATACTTTGTAAGGTAATTAAGCCCAGAGTTGGACTACGCAACTCACGTGGAATCAGCTCAGCCAGGTCTCGCTGAATTTGATCGGCGAGACGCTGGTTACGATGTGGGCTAGTTTTATGCATTAGCTTCGGTGTTGATTAATTAGAGCGTTCTAGCAACTTCAGTGACTTCAAACGCTTCTAGTTGATCGCCTTCTTTAATGTCGTTGTAGCCTTTTAATGACAGGCCACACTCAACACCAGCACGCACTTCTTTTGCATCATCTTTGAAGCGCTTGAGAGAATCAAGTTCACCCGTCCACACAACAACGTTTTCACGCAAGAGGCGAACGCTAGAGTTGCGCTTGATAACACCATCGAGAACCAAGCAACCTGCAATCGCGCCAACTTTAGACACCAAGAAGACTTGGCGGATCTCAACCATACCGGTGATTTCCTCTTTCTTATCTGGTGTCAGCATGCCACTTAAGGCTGCTTTCACTTCATCTACTGCGTCATAAATGATGTTGTGATAACGAATATCTACGCCATTGTTCTCAGCTAACTTACGCGCTGCCCCATCTGCACGAGAGTTAAAGCCAATAATGACCGCCTTAGAAGCAACCGCTAAGTTCACGTCAGTTTCAGTAATCCCGCCCACAGCTGCGTGAACGATTTGAACTTTCACCTCTGCAGTAGAGAGTTTTTGCAATGATTGTGACAAAGCTTCTTGTGAACCCTGAACGTCGGCCTTGATGATGAGAGGTAACAGTTTTGCTTCAACCGCACCCTCTTCCATGTTTTCCATCATGGTTTCAAGTTTGAATGCTTGCTGTTTAGCCAACTTCACATCACGGAACTTGCCTTGCCGGAAGAGTGCAATCTCACGGGCTTTGCGCTCATCAGGAACCACTTGGACTGATTCACCAGCTGCTGGAACTTCAGACAAACCTTGAATCTCTACCGGAATGGAGGGACCGGCCTCATTACATGGCTTGCCGTTCTCATCCATCATCGCACGAACACGACCATAGGTAGAGCCAGCCAACAACATATCACCACGCTTTAGAGTGCCGGACTGCACGAGTACGGTGGCAACTGGGCCGCGACCTTTATCCAAGCGCGCTTCAATCACAAGACCGTGCGCTGGAGCATCTTTAGGGGCTCTGAGCTCAAGAATTTCTGCTTGCAAGAGAACGTTCTCCAACAAAGCATCGATGCCTTCGCCAGTTTTTGCTGATACGGAAATGAATGGCACATCACCACCGTATTCCTCAGGAACCACTTGCTCAGCAACTAATTCAGTTTTAACGCGGTCTAAGTTCGCATCTGGTTTATCAATTTTGTTGATAGCAACAACAATCGGAACGCCACCTGCTACTGCATGGTGAATCGCTTCCTTGGTTTGTGGCATCACACCATCGTCAGCAGCAACTACCAAGATCACGATATCCGTTGCCTTAGCACCACGAGCACGCATTGCCGTAAAGGCTTCGTGACCTGGGGTATCTAGGAAGGTAATCATGCCGCGTGGTGTTTCTACGTGATAGGCGCCAATATGCTGAGTAATACCACCGGCCTCACCAGTAGCTACCTTTGCCGCACGAATCTTATCGAGCAAAGAAGTTTTACCATGGTCAACGTGACCCATTACGGTCACTACAGGAGGACGTGGCAACAATTCAGCATCATGACCAGCAGTACCAAGATCAAAGTCAGGATCTTCCAACTTAGCAGCATGAGCCGTATGACCCATCTCTTCAACGATGATCATCGCTGTATCTTGATCGAGCACTTGATTAATCGTAACCATCTGACCCATACCCATCAAGAGCTTGATCACTTCAGCACTCTTTACTGCCATGGCATGAGCTAACTCAGCCACAGTAATGGTTTCTGGGACCTGAACGTCATGCACTACTTTTTCTGTAGGTACTTGGAAGTTGGTATCAACGTTAGCTTCAGCAATTTGACGTTGCTTTCTACGACCACCGCCTGAGCGCCAACCACCAACACCACCAGCGCTATCGCCGCGAGTCTTCAAACCGCCCGGCTTTTTAGCGCCTTCTTCTTTCCAAGTAGATGAAGTCTCAGAAGATTTGATCGTCTTGCCACCAACTTTGGCAACAACCTTCTTCTTGTCATCGGCACCTTCAACCTTGGCAGGCTTGTGCAATGTTCCTTTTTTAGCCTCTTCAGCAGCAACTTCACTTGGCGCCTTCAGAACTCGTGCTGGCGCACTCATCATGTCGCGAATCGCTAAAGCTTCCGCTTCAGCAGCAGCGCGACGGACACGTATATCAGCCAATTCTTTTTCTTTCGCAGCCGCTATATCTTTAGAAGCTTTTTCAGCTTGTGCTTTTTTCTCTGCTGCTATAGCTGCAGCAGCTGGGGCAGCATCAGCCTTTAGCTCAATCTCAATCACTGGAGTAGCAGCTTGCTTTTGGCGCACTTCTTCAGCGGCCTTCATTTCAGCTTCTTGACGAGCCAATAACTCAGCTTGACGCGTTGCTTCGGCAGCGCGCTTCTCTAGCTCTTCTTTAGATAGAGTATGTTTAGTAGCAACGGCCTTAGTTGGAGCAACTTCTACTGCCGGTGTTTCAGCAACTTTATCGCCCGCCTTAACAACTACACGCTTCTTGCGAACCTCAACCTGAACTGTACGAGTACGCCCAGCAGAATCCGCTTGGCGGATTTCAGAATTCTCACGCTTAATCAAAGTAATCTTTTTACGATTACCCGTATCGGCATTACCGTGCTCTTTTTGCAAATGCTCGAGCAGAACAGTTTTGTCCTTTTCGGTAATGCTATCGTCCTCAGAACCTTTTTCGATGCCAGCCGCCTTCAACTGCTCCAGGAGGTCTGGCGCGGTACGTTTTAATTCTTTAGCGAGTACTTTTACTGTTGTTGCCATCTACTACTTCCTCTCATGAAGTAAACCAATGTTCGCGCGCTTTCATGATGAGCGTTTTCGCGGTTTCTTCGTCAATTTGTGTCGCCTCAACAAGCTCATCAACAGCCAGTTCAGCAAGGTCGTCACGGGTATGAACTTGATTGTCAGCAAGCTTAGCAATCAACTCCGTTG
>Ga0194059_1001485_pt1 | contig 9983 bp, 10 predicted proteins | sample SepL6211m_MetaG_FD_163426 | JGI IMG/M metagenome (GOLD analysis project Ga0194059, IMG submission 163426) | Anoxic zone freshwater microbial communities from boreal shield lake in IISD Experimental Lakes Area, Ontario, Canada - Sep2016-L626-11m | ecosystem: Environmental > Aquatic > Freshwater >... | reverse complement strand
TTCCAGGACCACCGGATTGGTGAGGGTGCCGATGCCTTCGATGTTGATGCTCACCGTGTCGCCCCTTTGCAGCCAGCGGGGCGGGTTGGCGGCCATGCCCACCCCTTCCGGGGTGCCGGTCAGGATCACCGTACCGGCGGGCAGGGTGGTGCTGGCGCTGAGAAATTCGATCAGGGCCGCCACCGAGAAGATCATGTCGGCGGTACTGGAGTCCTGCACCGTCACCCCATTGATGCTGGTGCGTAGGCGCAGGGCCTGGGGATCGGGCAGGGCGTCCGCGGTTGTGATCCAGGGTCCCAGGGGGGCGAAGGTGTCGAAGGTCTTGCCGCGGCACCACTGGCTGCCACCCCATTGTTTCTGCCAGTCCCGGGCACTGACGTCATTGGCGCAGGTGTACCCGAGCACGTAATCGAGGGCGTCCGAGCGGCTGACGTTGCGGCACGGCCGCCCGATCACCACCGCCAGTTCTCCTTCGGCATCCACCTCGTGGCTGGCGAGGGTGGTGGGCAGTGCGATGGGACCGCCAGGGTGTTGCAGGGCCGCGGGTGATTTCATGAACAGCACCGGCCACTCCGGTAGGGCTGCTCCGGTTTCTTCGGCATGGCGGCGGTAATTGAGGCCGATCCCCAGGATCAAGGTTGGTTCTAGGGGTGCCAGCAGGGTGACCACCTGGGCCTCCTGGCCGCTGGGATGCCAATCGCCCCAACCGCTTCCATCCAGCCGCTCCCAACGGCCCTCGCCCTCGCCATGGCGTTGGGCGTACTGAATGGCGCCAGTGGCGTCGATGTAACGCTGGATCTGCATGGGCAGGGGGAAACCGGGAGGCCTTTGGAGCGACGACTTGGCAGCATGGGGATGACAAGCCCCACTTTCGCTCAAGACCAAGCTGCTGATCCTGCTGGTGGCGGCGGCTCTAGCGGCAGCTGGTGCCATGGCCCTGCGCCAACGACTGTTGGAGCAACAACGCCAGGACTCCCTGGGGGGCTGTCGGGCCATGCTCAACCAGGTGCTGGCGATCAAGCAGAAGGAATTTGATCCAGGCGTGGCGGAATTGCGCCAGTTGCGTCTCAATGAGGCCCAGGCCCGTTTGTTGCGCCAGGCCGATACGAATGCTTACAGCAAATTCGCCCAGCAATACGAAACCAAGGTGGTCACCGTGGCCGAGGCCCTGGATCGGCTCAACACCCTGTTGGGCAAACTGCAGCAACAGAAGTGCCTCGAATTGCAGCCCTGAGCCTGGGATCGCCCGCCTGAACGGCGTTGCGCAGGGGGCCCAGCAGCACGAAACCTTGGCCCCCCTGAGCCCCCCATTCGGGAGAACCGCCCGATGAAATCCGATTTAAGTGTTAGTGTTTGTGACGAACACTTGACTTTGTAACGGGTTTTGACATTCACCCTCGCCAGGGCTACCCAGATTTTCCCGGAGACCCTCACCGCCGATGTGGTCCCGGCGATCACGGCCCGTTTCAAGCTCCTCAGCGCCGAGGACCAGCTTGCCCTGATCTGGTACGCCTACCTCGAAATGGGCCAAACCATCACCATCGCGGCCCCTGGTGCCGCCCGGATGCAGTTTGCCGAACGCCTGCTCAACGACATCAAGGCGCTGTCGTTTGCCGACCAGAGCCAGCTGATGTGTGATCTGGCTAACCGCACCGACAACGAAGTCGGCCGCACCTATGCCAATTGGTCGGTCAACATCAAATTGGGCTTCTGGTACCAACTCGGCCAGTGGATGCAGCAGGGCCTGGTGGCCCCCATCCCCGAGGGCTATCGCCTCTCGGCCAATGCGGCTGCCGTGCTGAATACGCTTAAGACGGTCGATCAGGGCCAACAGATCACCCTGTTGCGCAATTTCGTCGTTGACATGGGCTTCGACCCCGCCAAGGGCGAAGGTCAGCGGGTCATGGAACCGGTGGCCGCTCCCACCGCCGAGGCCGAACGCAAGCCGGTGTTCATCGAAGGGGTGATAAACCCCACGGTTAACGCCTACATGGATCAGCTGAACGCCAACGATTTCGACAATCTGATTCAGCTGTTTCTGCCCGACGGCGCCCTGCAGCCCCCTTTCCAGAAACCCATCGTCGGTACCGAGGCCATCCTGCGCTTCCTGCGGGAGGATTGCCAGAACCTGCGGCTGCTGCCGGAACGGGGCTATAGCGAACCCACCGCCGAGGGCTTCAACCAGATCAAGGTCACCGGCAAGGTGCAGACCCCCTGGTTCGGTGCCGGCGTCGGCATGAATGTGGCCTGGAGGTTCCTGCTCGATCCCCAAGGCAAGATCTACTTCGTTGCCATCGACCTGTTGGCTTCCCCAGCCGAGCTGCTCCAGTTCCGCCGTTGACCGTGGGCGCTCAGGGGCCCCTGCCCGTAGCGCTCCTGGGCCCTCGCTTCGGTCTGGCCTTCGCCCTGGCGGTCCTCCTCGTGTGGACCGCCTCTCTTTTGTGGCTTTTGCTCAGCGACCTCCAGACCTGGTCTCCTGCGGCCCTGACAGTGGCAGTCCTGCTGCGCACCCTGCTGCAGAGCGGCCTGTTCATCGTCGGCCACGACGCCATGCACCGCACCCTGATGCCTGGGCAGCCCCGGGCCAATGACGGGCTGGGCCAGCTGGTTCTGACCCTCTATGCCCTGCTGCCCTGGCGCCGCAGCCGCCTCAACCATCGGCACCACCATCGTGCCCCTGGCAGCCCCCTGGATCCTGACTTCCATGGCGGCACCGGCCTGGCCGGTTGGTTTCGCCGCTTCCTGGGGGCCTACCTCCCCTGGCCCCGCCTGCTGGCCCTGATCACGGTCTGGTGCCTACTGACGCTGCTGGGCGGCCCCCACTGGCCCCAGGCCGCTATGCGGGTGCTGGTGGCCTGGATCCTGCCGCTGTTGCTGAGTGCCCTGCAGCTCTTCGTGGTGGGCACCGTGCTGCCCCATCACCGCGGTGAGGCCTGCGGCAACCGGCACCGGGCCGAAAGCCTGGCCTTGCCCCCCTGGTTATCCCTGCTGGCCTGTTACCACTTTGGTTATCACTGGGAACACCATGAATACCCCCAGGTGCCCTGGTTTGGCCTGGCTGGGGTCCGGCGCCAGCATCTTCAGCAAGCCCAGCTCCCCGGCTGCCGGGGTCGCGCGATAGCGTCGAACCCAGTCTAAAAGATGGGGCGAGCCGATGGACCAGCCATTGACCGGTTGGAGTGCCAACGAGGAAACGATTGCGCGGCAAGCCTTTGAACGGGCCTATGAACGGGCCCTGGCCGGCCTGGTCGAGCACCTGCGCGATCGGTTGACCCAGCTCAATAGCGCCGAGAGCCTCTGGGAGCTGCATGATTTCCTCAGCATCCAGCGCCATGCCATCGAAGGTCGGTTCGACTTTCGGGAACCTGGGCTGTTGTTCGTGTTTGCCGGCCTGCTCAAGGATCAGCTGATCAGCCTGGAGGAACTGCAGGGGTTGGAGGCGATCAAGTTGGCCAAGATCACGGCGATGACCCGCGTCTGAGAGGGGCCGAGCCCCCAGAGCCAGTTGAGCAACCGCCCCATGGGTTGGGGTGGCTGCCCCACGGCGACCAACCTGGGTTTTTGCCGGGTGCTTCGGTGCTGCTGCCACCCCTCAACGAGCACAATCTGCCGTGGATGGACACCATCCACCCCATCGTCGTTCACTTCGTGATCGCCATGGGTCTGATCGCGTTCCTGTTTGACGTGATTGGCCTGGCGGCCCGCCGGCCGGCCCTGTTTGAAGTCAGTTTCTGGAATCTGCTGCTGGCCACCGTGGCCATCTTCGTAGCCATCATCTTTGGCGAGATTGAGGCCGGTCTGGCCAATCCCTATGGAGCCTCCCGGGACCTGCTCAACTGGCACAGCACCCTGGGATGGTCGCTGGCAGGGGTGTTGTCCGTTCTCAGCGGTTGGCGTTACGTGATCCGCAGCCGGGATCCCCGGGTGCTCCCCCCGGTTTTTCTTGTGGGGGGCGGTCTGCTGGCCCTATTGATCCTGGCCCAGATGGTGTTGGGCAGCAGCCTGGTCTGGACCTATGGACTGCACACGGTGCCCGTGGTTCAGGCGATGCGGGAGGGAAGGCTGTGACGCAAGCACTGTCCCAGGGGCTTAGCGACAGCCTGGGGGCCAACGGCCTGCCCTATGGCCTGCCGATCCATCCCAACCTGGTGCACCTGAGCATCGGCCTGTTTGTGATCGCCATCGCCTGCGATGGGGTCGGGGCGCTCTATCCGGTGGAGAAACGGGTGTTTCGCTTTCTGGCCCTGCCTGTCACCCGCGCCGGCTTCCATGACGTTGGCTGGTACAACCTGGTGGCCTCGGCGGTCATCAGCTTTTTCACCGTGGCGGCCGGCGCCTACGAGATGCTCCTGGCCCGGCCCCTGGTGGGGGTGCGCAGCGATTTTGGCCTGGATGCCATCTCCACCATGCTCTGGCATGGGGTTGGGGGCGTGCTGCTGTTGATGGCGATTGTGGCGATGACCGTGTGGCGTGGGCTGCAGCGTTTCTCCTGGCGCCGCGACTACGGTCGTCAGGTGCAATGGCTCTATCTGGTGGCCGGGGTGCTGATGTTTGCTCTGCTGGGACTCCACGGCACCCTGGGGGCCCAGCTGGCCGCCGAATTCGGGGTCCATGTCAGTGCCGACCAGCTGCTGGCGGCGGGAGTGGATCCCCGGGAGGCCCTGCCATGACCAGCACGGGCCGCCGCCAACCATCCCCTGGGCCCAGCCTTGTGCTTGTGGCCGTTGGGCTTGGACTCGATGCATTGGCCAGCTGGACGATGGCGCGCCAGGCCTACCACTGGTTGCCGGTGCAGGCTTCCACGGCCGCCCCCTATGTGGACAATCTGTTTGCCCTGGAAACGGGGATCGGCACCTTTATTTTGGTGGGGTGTTCGGCGGTGATTGCCTGGACATTGCTCTTCAACCGTGCCCCCAAATACGACCTTGATGATGGTGATCCGATCGAGGGCAATCTCACCCTGGAAATTATCTGGACGCTGATTCCTCTACTGGTGGTGTTAGCCATTGCCTGGCACACCATTGGGATCAACCAAACCTTGGCGACCCTGGGGGGCAAGCAACGCCTGGCCTCGGCGGCGCCGGGGGCCACTGACTCCCTGCCCTTGAGCACCGGCTCCCTGCCCAGGGCCACCGACAGCACGGAAATCGGCCCGATCCAGGTGATCGGTCGCCAGTGGTCCTGGGAATTTATCTACCCCAACGGAGTTCATAGCAGCGAGTTGCATTTGCCCGTGGACCGTCCGATCCACTTTCGGCTCATCTCCATGGATGTGCTGCATGGCTTTTATATTCCCGCCTTCCGCCTCAAACAGGATCTGATCCCCGGCAGCGTGATTGATTACCGGCTCACTCCCTCCCGGGAGGGGCGCTATCGGCTGCGGGATTCGATGTTTTCCGGGGCCTACTTCGCCTCCAACCAGACCGATGTGGTCGTCGAAACCGGGGCGGATTTTGAGGCCTGGCTGGCGGCGGCCGAACGGGCGCCGCTGCGGCCCAGTTTCAATGCGGCCAGCGATCTCTGGCAACAACGGCTCGCCAAGGGAAACAGGGGTTGGGCCACCGTGCCGCCGGCACCACCCCCCGAGGTCAACGTATCGCTAGATCCCCAGAACCCCCACGAAGCTTGATCCATGGCCTCTTCTTCCTCCAGCCCAAGTTTTGATCCCCGGGTGTTAAAAGAGCCCCAGTTGATGCCGGGGTCTCCAGGAAATTGGCGGCGTTACTTCACCTTTAATACCGACGCCAAGGTGATTGGGATTCAATATATCGCAGTTGCCTTGTTGTTTTTGTTGGTGGGTGGTCTGCTGGCCATGATCATGCGGGGGGAGTTGATTACACCCCCGGCAGATCTTGTCGATCCAACGGTTTATAATGGACTCTATACATTGCATGGAACGGTGATGCTGTTCCTGTTTCTTTTCCCGATTCTCAATGGCTTCAACAACCTTTTGATTCCACCGATGATCGGGGCGCCGGATATGGCCTTCCCCAGGCTTAATGCCCTGGCTTTCTGGTTGTTTCCGGTCTTCGGTGTGATTTTGATGGCCAGTTTTCTGGTTCCCGGTGGTCCTTCCGGATCCGGATGGTGGGCCTATCCGCCCCTCAGCACCCAGAACCCCCTGGGCCATGCCATCAATGGTCAGCTGCTCTGGATCCTGGCCGTTGCCTTGTCGGGGATCAGTTCGATCATGGGGGCAGTGAATTTCTGCACCACGATTTTGCGGATGCGGGCCCCCGGCATGGGTTGGTTCAAGATGCCGATTTTCTGCTGGACGGCCCTGGCGGCCCAGATGATTCAGCTGATGGGGTTGCCGGTGTTGACGGCGGGCGCCGTGATGCTGCTGTTTGATCTCAGTTTTGGCACCAGTTTCTTCAAGCCCGAAGGGGGTGGGGATCCGATGCTGTATCAACACTTCTTTTGGTTCTATTCCCATCCGGCCGTCTATGTAATGGTTCTGCCAATTTTTGGTGTTTTTTCCGAGTTGTTTCCGGTATATGCTCGCAAACCGTTGTTTGGGTATCACGTTGTGGCCATCGCCTCGTTTGCGATCACCGGACTCAGTCTGATCGTTTGGGTCCATCACATGTTCTACAGCGGAACCCCCCAGTGGATGCGCAATGTCTTCATGGTGACCACCATGCTGATTGCGGTGCCAACGGGTATCAAGGTGTTTGCCTGGATTGCCACGCTCTGGCGCGGCAGCATTCGCCTGTCCACTCCGATGCTGTTTTGCCTGGCGGGTCTGTTCAATTTTATTTTTGCCGGCATTACCGGTGTGATGTTGGCCACGGTGCCTGTGGATATCCATGTGGGCAATACCTATTTTGTAGTCGGTCATTTTCACTACGTTATTTTTAATACTATTACCTTTGGTGTCTTCGCTGCCATCTATCATTGGTTTCCAAAGTTTACCGGCCGCATGTATTACGAAGGCTTGGGTAAATTGCATTTTGTGCTGACGTTCATCGGCAGCACCCTCAATTTTCTGCCCATGCACTGGGCCGGCCTGATGGGCATGCCCCGGCGGGTGGCCTCTTACGACCCCGAATTTGCCAGTGCCAACGTGCTGGCCAGCCTGGGGGCTTTTCTGTTGGGGGTGGCGACCATTCCCTTCCTGCTCAACATTGTCAGCAGCTTGGTGCGGGGCCCCAAGGCCCCGCCCAACCCCTGGAATGCCATCGGCCTGGAGTGGTTGCTCCCCTCTCCCCCTCCCGCCGAGAATTTCGAGGACGACGTGCCCACCGTGATCAGCGGCCCCTACGGCTACGGCCTGGGCCGGCCCCTGGTGGAAGACCAGGAGCGCTTCGAGCATCGGGCGCTGGAGGCCTGAAGCCATGACCTCCCTCTCCCAGCCAGCCGGCACCCCAGCCGTGACCAGCCCCAACGGAACCGAACAGGAGCCCAACGCCAGCCCCGGCCACGGGCATGGCTCCGGCCACGGCAACGGCCCCGGCCATGGCCATGGCGCCCACGCCGACCACACCATGACCGGGTTTGTGATTTTCCTAGCCTCCGAAAGCCTGATCTTTCTGGCCCTGTTTGTGGGCTATGCCGTCTTCAAGAGCAGTGCCCCCCTGTGGTTGCCCCCTGGGGTCGAAGGCTTGGAGGTGCGCGATCCCCTGATCAACACGGTGGTGTTGGTGAGCAGTTCGTTGGTGATCTGGCTGGCGGAGCGGGCCCTGCACCGGCAGCGCCTGGGCGAATTTCGCGCCTGGTGGCTGCTGACCATGGCCATGGGGACCTATTTCGTAGTCGGCCAGGCAATCGAATGGCAGCACTTGCCCTTCGGCCTCGCTAGCGGCGTATTCGGAGCCAGCTTCTACCTGCTCACCGGCTTCCATGGCCTGCATGTGGTGACGGGCCTGGCCCTGATGGCTTTGTTTCTGGTGCGCTCGCTGCGGCCTGGCCTGGTGCTACCCGAGGGCAAGGGGGTGATGGCGGTGTCGTTGTTCTGGCATTTCGTCGATGTGATCTGGGTGGTGTTGTTTGTGCTCACCTACGTCTGGCAACGGCGATGAACCACCCCGGCGACACCCCCAATGGCCCTGGGACCAATCGTCCAGGCGCCATGGTCATCGATGAGCGGCTTTTCGATGTGTTGATCATCGGCAGTGGGGCCGGTGGCGGCACCCTGGCCGGTGCCTTGGCGGCGGCGGGACGCAAGGTGTTGTTGCTGGAGCAGGGGTCGGTGTTGCCCCTTGGGGACCAGAACGTGGCCGACATCACCCTGTTCCGGCGCCAGCGCTATCACCCGGACCAGGAATGGATCGGCACCGACGGTGATCCCTTTGCCCCCCAGATGGTGGAGGCCCTGGGGGGCAACACCAAGATTTGGGGCGGGGTGCTGGAGCGGATGTTGCCCCAGGAGTTCGTCGGCATGCCGATGCAGGAGGGAACCGGGCCGGATTGGGGGCTGCGCTACGAAGATCTGGAACCCTGGTATGCCCAGGCAGAACAGCTGTACCGGGTCCATGGCGAGGATGGCCAACCCTTTGGGGCCCAGCCGGTGCAGCCGTTCCAGGTGGAACTGCGGGCGGCCCTAGAGCGGCAGGGGCTGCACCCCTATCGGTTGCCGTTAAGCGTCAGTGAGTCACCGGAGGATCCCTCCGGGGATGCCGAACGTTTTGGCGTGGATCGGGCCCTGGGCCAGGAGGGCTTTGAACTGCGTCAGGGGGCCCGGGTGTTGATGCTGCACACCGATGGGGGCGGCAGCGAAGTGCGTGGCGTCGAGACCCAGATCGGCCACCAACGCTGGTTGTTTCGGGCCCACCAGGTGGTGTTGGCGGCCGGCGCCATCGGCAGCGCCGTGATCCTGTTGCGATCGGCCAGCGATCTCCACCCCCAAGGTCTGGCGAATGGATCCGACCTGGTCGGTCGCCATCTCATGCGTCCCCAGCTGACGGCCATGCTGCAACGGGCCACCCGGGCCCACTCCGGCCGTTACGGACCGGCCCTTGGGGTACTGGATTTCCATGGTGGCGATCGCAATGTGAGCTATGCCCTCGGGGCCGTACGGGGTGGCGGCGGTGTGCTTCAGGACCCCCTGTTTGCCGAATCACCGCCGGTGCTTTCCCTGGTAAGTCGCTTGTTGCCGGATGGGGCCCTGGAGTGGCTGGCCGATCGCTCCGTGAGCTGGTGGGTGTCCAGCGCCGTCAGCCCCGATCCCGAGAATCGCGTCAGCCTGCGCGGAGAGCGGGTGGTGATCAACTACCTGCCCAATAACCGCGAAGCCCACGACCGGCTTGTCTATCGCTGGCTGGATGTCATGCAACGGGTCGAGAACGATCCCGACACCACAGTTGTGAAGCGCGCTCCCATCTATCCCCGCGGCGAGGCCCCCTTAAGTGTGATGGGCTTCAGCTGCGGCACCTGCCCCATGGGATCGGACCCGGTTACCTCGGTGGTGTCCCTGGAGGGCCGCTGTCACCAGGTGGCCAACCTCTGGATCGCTGACGCCAGTGTTTTCCCCGGTTGTCCCGCCGTGGGTCCCGGCCTCACGGTTGTAGCCAATGCGTTGAGGATTGGCGAGGCGATTGGGCGGGTGTTGGGCTGACTTGCTCTGACGTCCGGCCTGCTCGCAGCGCCTGGGAAGGGACTCTGCACGCCGGGGAAGCGGGTTAAGGTCTTGTCAATCCATTGGAGATCGGGTTTTCTGTGGCTCGGCCTTTGCAACTGCTGCTGTTCTGCTTGGTGTTGCCCTTGGCAGCAGATGGGCTGCAGGCTCGGGCGGCCACCGTGATCACCCAGGAGCCCATGTCCCCCCGTTGGCGGGTGGTCGCTGGACCGGAGGACTCGGCACCCCGATCCAGCGTGATCCCGGCGCAGACGACTGGGCAGCAGCGGCAGGTCGCCGGCAACTCCCAGGACGATCCCACCCTGCCGGCCGATGCCGAGCTGGCGGCGGCGCCCATCCGCCCTTCCTACCTACTGCGCCCCTCCCTGGGGGGAGGGCTGCCAACCGGCTTCGTGGGTCGCTGGGG
>Ga0194059_1001478_pt1 | contig 10001 bp, 11 predicted proteins | sample SepL6211m_MetaG_FD_163426 | JGI IMG/M metagenome (GOLD analysis project Ga0194059, IMG submission 163426) | Anoxic zone freshwater microbial communities from boreal shield lake in IISD Experimental Lakes Area, Ontario, Canada - Sep2016-L626-11m | ecosystem: Environmental > Aquatic > Freshwater >... | reverse complement strand
CTCCTGTCACCGCAATCCTCTTCGGGATCAACCTGACGCTTTTCCTCTCGGAAGAGCTCTTCCGATTCTTTTCTGATTGTTCGCTCTTTCCTTCTTTGGCGCTGAGTCGAGAGGGGTTGACGGGTGGGGGATGGTGGCAGTTGGTTACTCATGCGTTTCTTCATGGCAACCTGCTTCATTTCGTCGTGAACATGGTGGCGCTTTGGTTCACGGGTCCACTCCTCGAGGAGTTACTTGGACCTCTCCGCTACCTTTTGCTTTATCTCGGGGGGGCTGTGTTCGGAGGGATCCTACAGACCCTCGTGACACCGGGCAGCGTTGATCTGGTGGGGGCTTCCGGATCGGTCTGTGCACTCTTGGTTGGCTTTGGAACGCTCTTTCCCAATCTGCAGATCACCGCACTTATTTTCTTCATCATTCCCGTGAAAATGAAAGCCTCCACACTCGGGTGGCTTATCATCGTGGTATCCCTGCTTTTCTGGCTCTTGGGATTCGAGCGCCAGATCGGGCATCTCGCCCATCTTGGAGGCGGCATTGCGGGATTTGCGATCTGTTTTTTCTATAAGAAGCTGGGACTGGTGCAGCAGATCTCAGAGCTCCCGCCGCCGCTACCGGAATAATCAGAGAGGCAATTCCACAGTCATTGCGGAAGTCTTTTTTTCTATAGTCTCCTCGATCTTCAGAGACTGCTGAATCGGTTGCTCAGGTGGGAGGTCCCAGAAATAGCGACGTAAAAGCACTTTCAACGTGGCGGTGAGGGGGACAGCCAGCAATGCACCAAGCAGGCCTCCCAAGACGATCGTCCAAGCGAAGACAGAGATGATCACGGTCATTGGATGGAGGCCGACAGATTCGCCGATGATTTTCGGAGAGATAAAGATCCCGTCCAGATTGTGGGCCACCAGGAAGACAATCAGCACAAGGGTTGGATGCCATAGGTCACCATACTGAGCCAACGCAATCAGTAGTGCCGGGGCCAGGCAGAGGACCATGCCAAGGTAGGGAATCAGGCAGAGGATCCCGACCATGAGTCCTATCAAGAAGGCGAAATCGAGATGAACAACCAGATACAGGGCCGTACCGACGACAGCTCCGTCGATAAGGCTGACCAGAAGTTGACCGCGGAAGAAGTGGATCAAATAGTCATTGATCTCATTGAAGAGAGAGACGATCTCCTCCTTAAGCGGGGAGGCCCGGAGTGGGAGATAACGACTCCAATTAGCCCCGATCTCGGGTGACTCAAGCAGGAAGAAAAAGAGAAAGACAGGAACCAGAATCAGGCTGAGCAGGAACCCGAGAATACCGAAAACACCTCCGATACTTTTTTGTAGAAAGGTTCCGGTGGCAGAGGCGATGGTCGGCAGCTTCTCCTGCATCCAGGCAAGGCCGTTGCTGGCAAGCTCGATGCCGTAGAGCTTGATGCGGTCGGGAGTGAGATCTTCGAGAGGGAAGATGGCGGTGTGGGTGGCAACCCCGGCGGGCTTGATTGCAACCGTGCTGGCTTTCAGAGCCGCCAGTTTCTGGAGTTCGGCGGCTGATTGTTTGGCCAAAGAGCTGATGCTCTGACTGTAGGCAGGGATTCGGCTGGCAAAGATGCTACCCTGATGCTCGAGGGCAGGAGCGACCGTGATGCCGATGAGTGCCAAAGCAGCTGTGAAGAGGACAAAAACGACGACCACGGCCCAGGTCCGAGGGATTCTCCATCTACAGAGCAGACCAACGACGGGAGTCAACAGATAGGCGAGCACCGCCGCGATCGCGATCGGGGTGAGGACCGGTTTCAAATAACCGCATGCGGAAACGATGCTCCAGCCTGCGAGCAGAATGACCGAGATGAATGCCAGAGCCGCCACAGCCGTCAAGGCCGCCCAGCAGACTCTCTTCTGAAAAGATGTGGGAAGTTCTGGGTAGGTCATGAGCTACTAGCAACTATCTTCTTTCTCTCAGTTTGTCCAACGTGCTCCCAGTCTGATGGATCTTTCCCGGAGTGACAACGAAGTCCATGGGGATGTCATCACTATCGCAAGGCACCTCGGCCACGATCTGCCAATCCCAAGCAAGCCCTGCCTTAATCCCGCGGAACTCCGGATGACCGAGCAGGCGGTCGTAGAATCCTTTCCCCCGTCCGAGTCGTCCGCCCTTCGGATCGAATGCCAGCCCCGGTATCAAAGCCAGATCGACCTCGGAGAGTCCTGCTCGATCCCAGCTTCCCGGGTCCGGTTCTCTAATGCCATAGGGCCCGGTGATCCAGCGACTTCTGGGACTCATCCTGTGGATTTCCAGATGATCCCCCGCGATTCTAGGGAAGAAAAAGGAATATTCCGGTGCGACGCTGATGAGTTCCATGGGATCGGGTTCCCACCCGATAGGAGAGAAGAGAAGAACGGAAGAGGAATTTTTCCAAGCATCCAGCTTGAGAATATTTTCCATAAACAAAGCCTCGGCTTCGAACGGTAAAGGTAAAAGCAAAGACCTCTCATCAGAGATCATTTTCATCCGCTCACGTAGCCTTTGCTTTTCAGCAGTTCTCATCCACTCTTTCTATGACACAAACGAGGCGACCATGGTCAAAAAACTTCTCAAGCAAGGAACCGAGAATATCAGGAAGCGGGTTGCTATGCAGACCAAACCAAAGCCGCCGTCCAAGTCGAAACCTGAACACCATGTCTCGATGAAGCTCGGGGAGGGATGGCATAAGCGCAACTTCCTCACCGAGGTCATCATTCCCTCGCTCTTCTCGGCGCGGGAAGTTGTTTCCTCTCCGACAAAACTGCTAGAGCTTTCTCAACTCTCAGTAGGAGAGCTTGCCATCACGTGGATCGGTCATGCCTCCTTCTTGATTCAGACTCCCGAACATTCCATCCTGATCGATCCCAACTGGGCCAAGTGGTTGAAGGTTATCAAGAGGCTTAAGGAGCCGGGGCTTGAGATCCACGAACTTCCCGCAATCGATCTGGTTCTTGTCAGTCATGCCCACTTCGATCATCTCGACAAAAAATCCCTCCGGGCCGTGGCGGCAGATCAGCCCATCATCGTGCCCGAGCATGTCGGTGACCTCGTCCATGGTCTTGGCTTCAATCGTGTGCAGGAGCTGAAGCGCTGGGAGAGCATGGAGCTAGGCTCGCTGAAGATCACTCTGACCCCAGCCCATCACTGGGGCGCCAGGATGCTGCATGACAAGCACCGTGGGTTCGGCGGATTCCTGATTGAGTATGCCGGACGCACAATCTTTCACTGTGGTGACAGTGCCTGGTTTGAGGGATTCACGGAGATTGGAGAGCGGTCCAAGATCGACATAGCACTACTTCCGATCGGAGCCTACGACGCTCCGACCGGGCGGGATGTCCACATGAATCCCGAGCAGGCCCTACGAGCCTTCACCGCCCTCGGTGCGGATATCATGATCCCGATGCACTATGGCACCTTCCGCCTAGGATTCGAACCGATGGAAGAGCCTCCCGATCGCCTGATGGGTCATGCCAGATCACTTGGCATCGATGAAAAAATCAGAATTTTACGCGAAGGCGAACCCACCGTCTTTTAAAACTCACAGGGATCAAGGGGATGGGATCAACCCATCTGTAGAGTCATTCCCTCTCATGGATGCCCCAATGGTTTAAGTGTGCTCTATGATTCATGCCTTATTCATATCCCCTTCATCCCTTTGAGGCACCTTCGCAACGCAAAAAAGGCGTTGGACTCATTCCTGAGTCAACGCCTTTTTTTGTGAACTCCTAACAGTCTAAAAGACTCCAGTCTTCAGCCTATCCGGCTTACTTCCTTCTTACTTGGAGAGCGCCTTGTTCCAAACAGCGATCTGTGCGGCTTGAGCGGCGAAGAGAGACTCGGGTGAGTCGATGATATCAATTGAGGTGATCTTATCACCCTGCTTGATGGCGTTCACGACATCCTGATCCTTAGGGCCGTCGACGGCGCCAAAGATGGCATGCTTGCCATCAAGCCAAGGAGTCGGGACATGGGTGATGAAGAACTGACTGCCGTTGGTGCCGGGTCCGGAATTGGCCATGGAGAAGAGACCGCCACGGTCGTGCTTGAGACCGGGAGCGAACTCGTCGGCGAATTTGTAACCGGGCCCCCCCATGCCGCTGCCTGTCGGATCACCGCCCTGGATCATGAAATCAGGAATGACGCGGTGGAAGGTGATTCCATCGTAGAATCCGCGGCGGGCGAGATTCAGATAGTTCGCTACGGTAATCGGGGCCTTGCTGGCATACATGGTCGCATGGATGTCTCCCTTGGATGTGTGGAGGGTAATGCGGATGTCCTTGACGGGTTCGGCGGGGTTTGCGGCTCCGGCGATACCGGGGGCCATGCAAAGAGTGGTGGAAAGGGCGAAAAGTGTCTTTTTCATTGGAATGCTATTGGGTAGCAGAGAGAGGTGCCAAAGAAAGCCAAAACACTTAAATCTTCGAAAGCTTCCAAATTTTCGCGGAAAAACTCCCGAGCCGCCTCGGTTCCCAAGGGTCCCAAAGACAAGATCACTGTGGGCTTGGTTCAGATGCGTTGCGTCAGCTCTCCCTCGGAGAATATCAAGACCGCCATCCGTCTGATCCGTGAGGCTGCGAAGAAAGGGGCTAAGGTGGTCTGCCTGCCGGAGCTTTTCCTGAGCGAGTACTTCTGCCAGAGCGAGGATCACGACTATTTCAAGCTGGCCGAGGCGATCCCGGGACCTACCACGAAGTCGCTTGGTATAGTGGCGAAGGAACTCGGCGTGGTGATCATCGCCTCCCTGTTCGAAAAACGGGCGCCGGGCCTCTATCATAACACGACGGCCGTTATAGAGGCCGACGGTAAGTATCTCGGTAAGTACCGGAAGATGCATATTCCCGATGATCCGCTTTTCTATGAGAAGTTTTACTTCACGCCGGGTGATCTCGGTTTTCGCAACTGGAAGACCAGCGCGGGTGATCTTGGTGTACTCATCTGCTGGGACCAGTGGTATCCGGAGGCGGCGCGCCTTACGGCCCTGCAGGGTTCGGAGGTGATTTTCTATCCAACCGCGATCGGCTGGCATCCCTCGGAGAAGGAGCAGTATGGGGACAATCAGAAAGCCGCATGGCAACTCGCCCAGCGTGCCCATGCATTAGCCAACGGCTGCTATGTCTGCGGAGTCAATCGCATCGGCCACGAGAACCCTGTGACTTCTGCAGGAGGGGAGGGTCTGGAGTTCTGGGGAGGGACCTTTGTCGCCGCGCCGAATGGCCAGATTATCGCAGAGGCTCCGGCCGACACGGAGATGGTCCTTGTGGTTGAGCTTGACCGTCAGTTCATGGATACTCAGCGGACGCACTGGCCTTTCCTGCGCGATCGCCGGATCGATGCCTACGGCGGTATCGAGAAGCGCTTTATTGATTGAAGAAAGCGATAGCCAGATCTTTTCCAATCGTCGAACCGCTGCCTGATCAGGTGCGGGATTACCGATTACTGATGGAGCGGTGGCTTATGCTCGTGAACCGGATTCCCTCACTCGATCTCTCGGTTTATGGAGAGGCGGAGGGCTATCCCCTGATAGTTGTCCGTTCGGAACGTCATGATCCGGAGGTGCCCTCTTTCTATCTGTCTGCCGGCATTCATGGGGATGAACCAGCCGCAGTGGAGGGATTGATCCGATGGGCAGAGACCTCTCTCGGAAAACTTGCATCCTGGAACTGGATGATCTTTCCATGTCTCAACCCTTGGGGACTGGAGCGGAATATCCGCTTTGATGCCGAGAACCGTGATCTCAACCGGTTCTATGATTCAAAGAAAGTTCCTCAGATTGTGGCCCAGCTTTCCTTAATGAAGGGGAGCCGCTTTGATGTGGCTGTCACTCTGCACGAGGACTACGACGCACGAGGTTTTTATCTTTACGAAGTGGCCGCTAAGCGTCCGCACTGGGGCGAATCACTGTGCGCCGACCTAATCTCCGTTTTGGACGCGGATCCTCGCCGCAAGATCGACGGTCATTCCGCTCTCAACGGCCTGATTCGACGACGCATCCACCCAGATCTCATGAAGGGACATCCCGAGGCTTTTCTCCTGCATTTTCAGCATGCTGCGAGGACCTTCACCCTGGAGACCCCCTCTGAGGAATCCTTGGGCAGTCGCGTCCGACTTCAGGAACGCTTCCTTGCCGAGACGGTCAAAAAATTGAAACTGGGGTTGGTTTCCTAAAAAAAAACAGATAAGTTAATTTTTTGATGAAGCGCATTAATTTTCCCCTGCTTTGCGTTCTGATTGTGGCCTTCGCAGCGGTGACCTTGAGAGCCGACCTCATCACCCTCAAGGATGGAAGGGAAATCAAGTGTGAGATACTGAGTGAGAAACCTGATGCCGTACTGATCGAGTATTACGTCACCCCGACAATCAAGGATCAAAGGTTTTATTCCCGGGATGAAATTGCTCACATGGTCGCGATTCCCGCTGATGAGAAGGCCTTCCTGGTAATCGGGAATCTGGCAACACCTGAAACAGTTCTAGACACGGCCTTCTATGACCAACTCATCGATAAAAAGATTCCTGAATTCTTAGGACGCTACCGTTATTCAAAGCATCTCGCGGAGCTTCGTGAGGACCTCCATGCCCTTGACGAGGAACGCTCCCGTGTCCGCCGCGGAGACCGCAGGATCAACGGGGTCTGGATCACTGCTGCTCAGATCGCCGCGGATCCTTATCAATCGGGAGCGAAGATCAAGTTCACCGAGATGAAGGAATTGGCCGCGACAAACGATAGTGTGTCTTCGCTCCAATCCTATGAACTGCTCGAGAAGGAATTCCCGGGGGCGGAGGTCATGCCAGATGCAATCGTGCTGGCACAGACTCAGATCGATCAACTTCAGGATAAGCTCACCCTCGCGAAGACCAACTTCGAAATCATCGACAAGCGTCGCCAAAAAGCCATTGCGCTGTCCCCTGCGGACCAGGCTAGGGAGATCAAGGATGCTCTGCAGAACGAGAAGCTTGAGGCCGCCAATGCCTTGGCGACAGCAACCGCCGACGGTTCAAAGTTCTTCCCGATCTTCCAGAACAGCAAGGAGTCCATGGATTCTCTCCAGACACTGATCGCGGCCGAAAAAATCCGCCTCACAACCCTCCAGAAGATCCCGATGACCGAGGGGATGGCCGCCTCAACTCAATGCGCCAGACTTGTCTCCGAGGGAAAGCTCAAGGAGGCGCAGGACCTTTTGGCCCAATCCCAGACGCTGTGGCCCGCAAACATTGAGAACAGCCGGCTTAAGCTCCGGTTGGATGATCTTGCCAAATCCCAGGCCGCTGCCACTGCTGCAGCTGCAGTCGCAGCCCAAGCAGCAGCAGCTCCCAAAAAACCGACTCCGTCACCGACACCTATAACACCTGTTAAGCCATGACCGACACATCCCGCTCCGCATCCCTCGATCGCAAGACTAGTGAGACCGAGATCACCCTCCGTATCTCACTCGATGGCGAAGGGAGATCTTCCATCCGAACCGGCATTCCGTTCTTCGACCACATGCTGACACTGTTTTCCCGACACGGCCTCGTTGATCTTGATGTCGAGGCGAAGGGTGATATTGAGGTCGACTATCATCATACCGTGGAGGATGTCGGACTGGCGCTCGGGGCTGCCTTTACGAAGGCCCTCGGTGACAAGTCGGGGATCCGTCGTTATGGCAGTGCTTATGTTCCGATGGATGAAGCCCTGGCCCGCGTCGTCGTGGACTGCAGCGGACGTCCCTACCTTGCCTACGAGGTTCCGCGCGGCGTCGAGGCGATTGGACTCTTTCCCTTTCAGCTCGTCGAGGAGTTCCTGCGTGCATTTAGCGTACAGGCTGGCCTGACACTCCATGTCTCCATTCTGGCCGGACGTGATGCCCATCACATGTCGGAGGCGATCTTCAAGGCGTTGGGACGAGCCCTTGATGTCGCTGTCTCCCGTGATGATCGGGTCAAGGGAATCCCCAGCACCAAGGGCGTGCTGTGAGCAAGCCGCCGCTTCTCGGTCTCGTCGACTACGGCAGCGGCAATCTCCGAAGCGTCCAGCGCGCTATCGAGCATGCCGGCGGGGAGTGCACCAATGTTCAGTGCGAGAGCCACACGACTGGATGTGCCGCCTTGGTGGTTCCTGGGGTAGGCTCTTTCGGGGATTGTGCTCGCCAGCTTCGGGAGACAGGGCTCTGGGCTGTAATCAAGTCTTGGATCGGTGCCGACAAGCCCTACCTCGGCATCTGCCTGGGCTACCAGCTTCTCTTCGACTCAAGCGAGGAATCTCCAGGTGTTGAGGGCCTCGGCGCTCTTCGCGGAAAGGTTGTCCATTTTCCGAAGTCCTCGGGACTCAAGATTCCCCATATGGGATGGAATCAACTGCACATCCGCAAACCCTCTGATAGCCTGATAACGGGGCTGGGTGAGAATCCTGATTTCTACTTTGTCCATTCTTACTACCCGGTTCCCGAGGATGATGCGGTCGTCACTACCACCTGTAACTATGGTGTGGAATTCGCTGCAAGTGTCACCAAAGGCAACCTGAGCGCGGTTCAGTTCCACCCCGAGAAGAGTCAGGAACTCGGCCTCCAAATGCTCAGAAACTTTATCTCTTCCCTCTAGATACCTCTTCACTTTTCCACCTTTTACCTTTCTCTTTTCACTTCCCAATATGCTTCTTTATCCCGCCATTGATCTCATGGACGGTCAGGTTGTCCGTCTTGAACGCGGCCTTGCCGCAAAAAAAACTGTCTACAGTGATGATCCTGTCGCCATGGCATTGAAGTGGGAGGCTGCCGGGGCCGACTGGATTCACTTGGTGGATCTCGATGCCGCCTTTGAGGGAAAGAGTCGAAATCTGGACGTCATTCGTGCGATTGCCAAGGCTGTCTCTGTGCCTTGTGAACTCGGTGGAGGGATGCGTGATGCTGGATCAATCGAGGTGGGTCTGGAGACCGGTGTTCGTAGAGTCATCATCGGCACCAAGGCTGCCGAGCCAGGCTTCATGGCAGAAGCTGCGGGTGCCTTCGGTCCATCCCGTCTGGCGGTGGGCATTGATGCCAAAGAGGGAAAGGTTGCCGTGAAGGGATGGGTGGAGACGATGGAGATGACGGCCCTTGATCTTGCCCGTGAGGCCGTGAATGCCGGGATCCGGACGATCATTTATACCGATATTGCGACAGACGGGATGCTTCAAGGGCCCAATCTTGCAGCCATGCGCGAGATGGCACTCGCTGTTAACTGTGACCTGATCGCCAGTGGTGGAGTGTCGGGCCCAGAAGATATTCGTCAGCTCGCCATGGTTCCCGGGATCCATGGGGCAATCATTGGACGTGCGCTCTACGAGGGACGGATGCCTGAGGATCTAAGAAGTATCCTGAAGTGATCGAGGTGGAGCTCGGGAACCGGCAGTCTATAGCTCAAATAGCTACAGTCTTTATTTAATGAGCGCTGCTTGAGCAGTCTGATCGAAAAATCGGTCCTAGTCCTGCTTGAACTTTCCATGGCCATCTTTCTTGATGGCATTAACTGTTGAAATTAACGATGAGGCTTGGTCAAATTTTCCTGCTTTTACCGCATCCTCAATTTGGTTCAGCGAATCCTTCAGTTCATCGAGATCTGTACGATAATCTGCCAAGAAAGCAGCTTTTTTCTCCGCCGAAATCTCCCGTGTCTTGCGTGGCTCGTATGCCTTGGAGTCGACGGTCGCCTTCTTAAGCGACTCTAGCAGCGAAATGGAAGATTGCGACTGGGTTGGGTTGGCAACTTGCTGGGTGAGTTGGCGCATGCCTCGGGCCAAGATTTTCATCTGTTGCTCCAACTGGGAATCATCTTCCTCTGCACGGAGTGAGAGGGGGATAATGGAAAGGGCAATTAGTAGGGGAATGAAGGAGCATTTCATAAAGTTTGTTTGCGGATTTAGACTACGATATTTACGAGACGTCCTGGGACGACAATCACCTTTTTCACTTCCCTTCCTTCCAGATGCTCTGCGAGAGCCAGATCGGCAAATGCTGCCTTCTCGACGCTCTCCTTGTCGG
>Ga0194059_1001477_pt1 | contig 10008 bp, 10 predicted proteins | sample SepL6211m_MetaG_FD_163426 | JGI IMG/M metagenome (GOLD analysis project Ga0194059, IMG submission 163426) | Anoxic zone freshwater microbial communities from boreal shield lake in IISD Experimental Lakes Area, Ontario, Canada - Sep2016-L626-11m | ecosystem: Environmental > Aquatic > Freshwater >... | reverse complement strand
GGGCTGGGGTGAAATGAATTTCCATGACCAACATGGTCGATGCTGGCCAGGGGTTGGCAGACAGCCTGGGGAGCACCCAAGTAGCATCCAATACCACGGGGCCAGTGACCCTGGGCCTAGTGATGGGTCGGCTGGGCGCCGACACTTTGTGCCGACGCCAGCCAAGCGCATCCATCTCTGAGAGACTGTTTCCCAGTGCTCTCTTTCCTGTCTTCCAGTCTTCTCCATGAAAAAGATCGAGGCCATCATCCGCCCCTTCAAGCTTGAGGATGTGAAGATTGCCCTTGTGAGTGCGGGGATCGTCGGCATGACCGTGACTGAAGTACGCGGTTTCGGCCGGCAGAAAGGTCAGGTGGAGCGTTACCGCGGTTCGGAGTTCACCGTTGAATTTCTACAGAAGCTGAAACTCGAGATCGTCGTCGATGACGATCGCGTCGATACCGTGGTCAACGCCATTCAGGACGCCTCCCGAACTGGCGAGATCGGCGATGGCAAGATTTTCATCTCTTCGGTCGATTCGGTGCTCCGCATCCGTACCGGAGATCGCGACAGCAACGCCATCTGACCAACCCGGCTCAAGCCGGCTTCTTTGCGCCTCCCATCGTTGTCGCAACGATGGCCCCAACCTGCTTGGGCTGTAGTTCTGGTTTCGGGTGATCCTCATCCACCAACCAAACCAGATATTCATGGTTGCCGGCCGGACCGGTGATTGGCGAAGCCACCAAACCGGCGGCTTTCCACTGTTGGGCCTTCGCGGCCTCGATCACCCGGTTGATGGCATCGAGGTGGGCGACGGGGTCCCTCACCACTCCCCCCTTGCCCACCCGTTCCCGTCCCACCTCAAATTGGGGCTTGATGAGCAAAAGCGCTTCCACCCCAGCCCCTGAGCCTGTAGGGGAGGGTCTCAACAGGGTTCTGAGGGCCGGCAAGACCTGAACCAACGAGATAAAGGAAACGTCCGCTACGGCCAGATCCGGCCAAACATCGTCCTCTCCGTAAAGCAACTGTGGGGTGAGGTGGCGAAGATTCGTCCGCTCCCGTAACACCAGCCTGGGGTCACAGCGAAGACTCCAGGCCGTCTGGCCGTAACCGACATCGATGCCATAGACCCTGGAAGCCCCCCACTGCAGCAGGCAATCGGTGAACCCACCGGTGGAGATGCCACCGTCAAGACAAATCCGGCTCTCAACGGAGATGGGCAAGGATTCCAAGGCCGCCACAAGCTTTTCCCCACCCCTGGACACAAAACGAGGTGGTTGCTTCACCTCCAACTCCAGATCGGGACTGAATACCACCCCAGGTTTATCGAGGACCTGATCGCCGCTGCGCACACGACCCGAGCGAATCAGCTGCTGAGCCTGTTGGCGACTCGACGCCAAACCACGGTCCACCAGGAGCAGATCCAGCCTTTGGCGTTTTGTCATGGGTTCAAAGCCAAAAACGGAACAAATTCCAAGGAGATGGGAGCTTTCGTGGCAATCACTTGAAAATGGTCGCCTTCCCGCCCATCCGCTTCACGATGGCATTTCCGGGATCCACCGGTTCGCTCCAAGTAGCAACGCAAACCCAGGCCAGTCCCAGCCGCCCCCATCACCGGCAGCGAGGCGAGGTGCTTGAGCTGCTCAGGCCGGGAGCCTTCGTTCGTCTGGCGGACCATCCAAAGGACCTGCCCCCCTTCGAGCTGATCCATTGCCGTGGCGGCAGCTGCTGGATCCGGCAACAGGCCTGGGGAGAGCTGATTCAACTGGAGGTGCCCCACCGCCAGCTCAGCTCAGCCGCCTGACTCCCCTTGGGGGCTTCCTGCCTGTGGGCCGATAGGTTGGGTGAACGACTGTTTGCGGTAGCGCTGCCTTGATCGAGCGGTACACCCTGCCCGAAATGGGCAACCTCTGGACTGAACAAGCCAAGTTCCAGGGCTGGCTGGATGTGGAGATCGCTGCCTGCCAGGCCAATGCCGAACTGGGGCGACTACCTGCCGAGGCCCTGCAACAGATCCGGGAAAAGGCAAGTTTTGAGGTCCCACGCATTCTCGAAATCGAGGCGGAGGTTCGCCACGACGTGATCGCGTTTCTCACCAACGTCAATGAGCACGTTGGTGATGCGGGTCGCTACATCCATGTGGGCATGACCAGCTCCGACGTTGTGGACACGGGACTGGCCCTGCAACTCAAAGGCTCTGTAGCGGTCCTGCGCCGGGAACTCGACCAGCTGGGTGACGCCTTGAGGGAATTGGCCCGGGCCCATAAGGACACGGTGATGATCGGCCGGTCCCACGCCATCCATGGCGAACCGATCACCTTTGGCTTCAAAGTGGCCGGCTGGCTGGCGGAAACCGAACGCAACCGGGAGCGGCTGGCCCGGCTGGACAAGGTCGTGAGCGTGGGCCAGATCAGTGGCGCCATGGGCACCTATGCGAACACCGATCCGCAGGTCGAAGCGATCACTTGCCGAATCCTGGGCCTTGAACCCGACACGGCCAGTACCCAGGTGATTGGGCGGGACCGGCACGCCGAATATGTGCAGACCCTTGCCCTCGTCGGGGCCTCCTTAGAGCGGTTCTCGACTGAAATCCGCAATCTGCAGCGGACCGATGTACTGGAAGTCGAGGAGAGTTTTGCCAAAGGCCAGAAAGGCAGTTCGGCCATGCCCCACAAACGCAATCCAATCCGCAGCGAACGGATCAGCGGTTTGGCCAGGGTGCTAAGGAGCTACACCGTGGCCGCGCTGGAAAATTGCTCCCTTTGGCATGAAAGGGACATCAGCCACAGCTCCGTGGAACGCATGATGTTGCCGGACTGCTCGGTGACCCTGCACTTCATGCTGCGGGAGATGACCGAGGTGGTGCGGGGCCTGGGGGTCTATCCGGACAACATGGCTCGCAACATGAACGTGTACGGCGGGGTTGTCTTCAGCCAACGGGTGCTGTTGGCCCTGGTGGAAAGCGGTCTGAATCGAGAGCAGGCCTATCGGATCGTGCAACGCCACGCCCATGCCGCCTGGAACCAGGCAGGTGGGGACTTCCGCGCCAACCTCGAGGCGGACACCGAGGTCACCGAACGCCTTTCACCCCAGCAGATCGAATCCTGCTTCTCTTGTGGGCTGCACCAAGCCCAGTTGGCGGTGATCTGGCAACGGCTTGGGATCTGAGCTCCTGTAGACCTGCCAGGTCACCCCATAGAACCCTCTCCACGCATCCACCGGTAGCGGGGCTGATCTGTTGCGCCTGGAAAAGGCAGGCACGACGGGAACCGTCAGAAAAATCAGCCAAAAATTGACGGTGGCATTCGAACAAAAGATTAAATCGGAAAATAAAGTTGAAAGCTAAAATAAAAAGTAAACATGAAATCTAAGCCTGGCATTTAGAATTCACCGCACAGGCTCTTGCCTCGGCATGATTGATGAGCTTGGGAACAAACCTTAAGCAGATCTAATTTTTACCCCCAAATTTGCTGGCAACACTGACACCGAACCTTTCCATGGCTAGGTTTGAAAGTGAAGGTCTTGCCTTTCAACAGCCCCTGAAAACCATGCGTCAATCCATCTCTAAATTGATAGCCGGAGCGGGATTAACTGTCCTTGCTCTGGGTTCAGCCCAAGCAGCTGGAGCCATTACAATCACCTATTCAACAGCGAAAGCAACCTTCGTTTCCAACAACCCCGTAAGCAACACTCGGCCGCTGCAGATGTCAGCAAGTGGTTCGGGAATTTCGACAGCAAGAAATTTCATCTATCAGGATTTGGTCGGTGACTATGCACCTGCTGGCGACTGGGAACCCATAAGTCAGCTCGGCCCTGGATCTACTGGCCCACTTAGCACTGGGGAGCAACGATTTGATTATTCGTACGGACCAGCCACATCAATTAATGCTGGTCCGCCACAAGACAACAAATGGAATAACAATCTAAACCTTTCTTTTGGCTCTTTCTATCTTAACGGCAGCTGCGATTTCTGTGGATCAGCCAATGCCGTAAGCCTTATTAATGCTTCCCCTACGGGACAAGCTGAATTTCTGGGTATAGCCACAGACGGAACACCAGGAAACCAAAATACATTAACTAGTAGCCTTTATAACATCGTCTTCGGCGCATCTGGAAAGACCGGTACGCTTAAGTATGAGGCCTATACGAATATCATTAATGGAGAACCAGGAAGTGTTCAACGGAGTGAAATAAGTGGAGGCCGCATCATCATCAACGTCTTCGACGCCCCCACCTCGGTCCCCGCTCCCCTACCCATTTTGGGTGCTGGTGCCGCCTTTGGGTATACCCGACGCCTACGCCGCCGGATCCAAGGTAAAGCCAACTGAAGTCAAGGTTTTGGATTCCATCTAGATCAATTCTGATTGAATCGAAACTCAATCCATTAAAGAAGGTTGGTCTTTGGCCAGCCTTCTTTTGGCTAAGTGAAAAGACTAATAACTTCCATCAGCAGGAGCCTCGACCAACTAGTTGTTTTCCATCCGCACCGACAATTTGTGGGACAGTCCGTCGTTCAACTCCTGACTAAAACGAGCTTTGCTAGTTTTATTTTGGTCTCGGCCCAAGCCGCTGGAGCCATTACGCTGACTTACACCCCGACAGGAGCAACCTACGTTCCTGTTGGAGCTGGCAACACCAGGCCATTGCAGTTAGCAGCAACAGGAAATGCAATTTCCAACCCACGCAATTTTATCTACCAGGGTTTATCCGGCGATAGGCCTACGATCGCTGGTGACTGGACTCCTGTGAACCAAGCAGGCTCATCAGATAGCTTGTTAGGTGCAAAAGAACAACGTTTTGACTATCTATTTCCTAATGCGTCTGAAAAATCACCGCCAAATAATACCTGGACTGACAATGTCACCACTCAATTCGGTTCCTTTTATCTCGCTGGCCCATGCGATTTTTGCGGACTAGCCAATGCAGTTTTGCCATTACAAACAACAAATAGTAGTGCCAATTATTTTGGCACGCCCGTTTCCGGAGCTCCTGCTGGCTCAACAGGCAAGCAGAATTATTTGACCAGCAAAGTTTATGACATTGTCTTTGGGGCCTCTGGAATCAAGGGAACGATAAATTTCGACGCCCTAACAACGATCATCGACGCCAGCGAGATTCAGGAGGTCCAGCAAACAAATGGTGGCAAAATCGTCATCAATATCAACCAACCATCCACACCGGTCCCAAGCACCATTCCCCTGCTGGGTGCTGGAGCCGCCTTCGGTTTCAGTCGCAGGTTGCGTTGCCGAATCAAATCGAAGCATATTTGAGGTATGCGCGACCCCCGGGCATGATCAAATAGGACAAGGTATTAGTCAAAAGATTACACAAGCATGACGAAAAACCGGGAACGGCATTGATTCAAGTTTATTGATTGCCCAAACTTTTAATCAAGCAAGATAGACAATTTTACGAATTCAATTCTATAGCGGATCTAATTTTATCCGGTAATCTGTTGGCATTGCTGACAGTCAGCCAAGCATTGGCTAGGTTCGATATGAAGCTCATGCTTTCCATCGATTCTTCAAACCATGCGTCATTCCATTAGAAAAGTAATTATTGGGGTGGGGCTATCCACTCTGGTTTTAATTTCAACTAGTGCGGCTAGAGCCCTCACATTGATCTATTCATCGACAAGGGCAACCTATGTTCCAGTGGGTGATCCGACGTTGAATACCCACCCACTCCAGTTAACAGCAACTGGCAATCCAATTGTCAATGCACTCAACTTTATCTATCAGGATTTAGTTGGGGACAACCCAATTGCCGGCCCTTGGATGCCAATCAATCAAACGGGACCGACTGGCAGTTTAATCATGGGTGAGCAACGATTTGACTATAAATTTGTCCAAGCCACTTCCATCAATCCAGGCCCTCCTCAAGACAATCAATGGAATAACAATCTAACCCTTGACTTGGGCTCTTTCTTTCTTGATGGAACCTGTACTTTTTGCGGACCCACCAATGCTGTTAGTATCACCAGTGCCGGGCCTACTGGTCAAGCCCAATACATAGGAGAAGCTCCGGGGCCAACATTTGGAAGCCAGAATAAACTCTTTAGCAGCATCTACAATATTCTCTTTGCTGCATCCGGCCATACTGGCACATTGCAATATGAAGCCTACACCAACATCACCGATGGGGTTCCACCTGACCAACCAAGTGAGCTCAGCGGCGGACGAATCATCATCAATATCAACGGTCCCACCCCTCCTACCGACACTGTACCCAGTCCCATGCCCCTGTTTGGAGCCTGTGCCGCGTTCAGCTACAGCCGCAGGCTTCGTCGCCGAATTTCGCAAATGGCAAGACATCAATAAAGTTGGTTTATGAGCAGCTTTATATTGTGGGGTAGTTCTTATAGCGGTGGATTGCCATCCGCTAGCCAACGTTGAAAGGATTCCTCGTAATCCGGTCGTGCTGGAATGACCACTGGAGGCTCTTCGCCCATCTGCCGGTAAAGACCTGGCTTGCCACAACGATAAAATACGGAGGGTTCATCCACATGCTGACGTTTAACTCCAGAGGCCCGCACATGGTGCAACATGATTCGGTCGCCGATGAGATGGCCATAATCCGGCATCAAGACCCAGTGATGCAAAAGGGGAAAGGCTTCCCTGGCGAAAAGCATACAATTGGTATCGATAAACTGCTCTGGATCAATCAAAGGACAGGGACCCATCACACTTCCATCCAAGCGGCACAACATCCGGCCGGAAGACAAAAAGGCCGCTCCACTTGCTGCTCGCGCCCGCATCAGACCACTGATATGGCCAGGGTGTAACCAATTATCGGCATCCAGAAAAGTCACAGCCTCCACCCCCAGGCCTATGGCGTGAAAACTACCAATCAGCCTTGGGGTTGAACCGATATCACCATGGGCTTTCGGCAGCACAACATGATGGGCCTGCCAATCATTCAAAGCGGTCTGGGGCTGGCCGTCTGCCACCAACACATGGAGGCACGGATAATCTTGGGCCAGCACCGAACAATGGCACTGCCACAGCAGATCCAGGGACTCTTCGAAATAGGGAGTAATCACAGCCACAAGCGGCTGCAAATGGCCTGAAGTGGCCTGCCAAGCGGGCACCCCAGACGACCAGTGGCCCACCAACCATTGGTGCAGCCGGGGATCGTGAAGCAGGGTGTCCTCCTGGAGCCGCCGCTGTCGTTCGAGGGGGGCCAGGCAAAGGCTGTCGTAGTAGGCGCCAAGGGTGCCGCCCAGCCCATGCTCGCGATAGACCTGCCGCCAGGTGGCGCCCACTTGGGGAGGTAAACGGGGATTGCTGGCCAGGGCCTGGGCGCCATGGCTGATCTTGGCGCTGAACTGGGCCAGGCTGCGAACCGGAAAATGCAGGATTTCGATCGCCGTCGTGGCAGGGGCACTCAAGGCATGGCCAGCCAGAATTGCCCCATGATTGCCGTCACTGATGCTGATGCCGGGCAAGGCCCGATGACAAATCTTGCCTGGTAATGGCTGGCCCAAGCTGTTGAGAGAGCGGCGCTCCCGCAGGAGCTGACGCTGATGGAAGCATCCCGGGCCCGGACCCTCCTGGAAGGAATCCCTGGGGGGGGGCAGGAAATTAGTCCGCCCGACCGTGAGGGCCTGCACCCCTGGGGGCATGGCCTGCAGGGTGGTTTTCAAATCACCATTAAGGGACCACCAAAACTCATCGGCATCACTATGAATCAACCAGTCCGCCGCCAGTTGTTCTGTCGCCATTCGGGCCATTACACTCACCCACACTGCCTGATCATGGGTCGATTCAGGCTGATCAATCAACAGTAGTTTTCCAGACTGAACATAGTGTTGTAAACAATCTCTCGTGCCATCATTTGAACCGTTATCCGTGGCCACAATGCAATCAACACCATGGCTAAGGTGAAATCGGATCATGCTTTCAATGATGTCGATCTCATTGCGACACAACAGCGTCAGGATCAAGCGCATGGTTCTGTTAGCATCCAGCCATGGACTGTGGGAGCCAGGAGAATATTCAGTTCCTCAAAATTGACGATCAGTGCTTCAAGGGGATAGGGATTGGTGCGCTGCAGGCCCACTCTGACATTGACAGCAGGCAACCCGAGGTCTTCGCAGATCAGGCGATAACCAACCAAGGGATCACTTTGGAGATGCTTCTCGTAAATCACATCCAAATAGCCGCCCTTCATGGCCAAGCCCTGTCGCAATTCTCCATAACCAAGCGTCATGATATCCAACCAATCTAAAAGAGAGCGGGTCTCAAGGCCCACCGTGATCGCCTCCAGGGGCAGGGTGATGGCCTGGGGATCAGGCTTGGCTTCCGAAGCACTCAGATGGAAACGCTGAGTTTGCTGACCAATGCAATGGGACACCATGCGGCGCAACAAATTGGACCGCTCCAGCACCACATGGCGCTGCCAGCCGTAGGCGCTGAGGTGATCGGCCAGGGCCAGGGGATCAAGACCAAAAAGGCCAGAATGCTGGGCCGCCAGAAACTTGATTTCCACGATCTGAACTGGCTTGCGGCGGCCGCGGCGCACCGTCTCCAACGCAGTCTCCAACTCCGGCAAGGGTTGGTCGCCCCGTTGCTGGGGCATCCAACGATTCAAGATCTCATTGTCCTCCTGGATGGCGGGATGCTGGTTGAGACATTGACCCAGCACACTGCTGCCGCAGCGGCCCACATGCCAAATCACGACACCGGTGGGAGGGGCGCTGGTCGCGCCTGGAAACGGAACCCCTGCTCCGGAAGCCTGGCTGCGTTCGAGTAATTGCTGGTAGATCGCCTCGGCAGCTGGGGTGGCGATCAGTTCGGCGCGGCTGCGGTTGAGGGCTGGATCGACCAAGCCCCGATCTAAGCCATGGCCGCTGAAGGCTTCGATTCGATCTAGAGTAGAGGTTTCAAAGAGGCTGTCGTAAGCAACAAACAACCATTCACCATTATTCGCATGTTTTTCCAACACATGGCGATACAACAAACACCAATTAGCGAAAATTAATTCGGGGCTGATGGCCAGATTGGCCAGATAAGGAGCGCTGCGGCATTCGTGCAAAACACTGGCAGCCACAACACTGGGGTGACGAAAAACACAGAGATGGCGCACCTGCGCCCCTGGCTCCAGGGCCGCCCACCAGGCGGGCAGGGTGTAACAGAAGCGGGGATCCTTCAAACAAGTCGCGCCCTTGGCCAAAACGGCGCTGATACGGCTGGACAAGTCGGCTGTGGGCTGGGGGGTGATCTCCGGTGGCAAGCGCGCCAACCAGCGTTGACCCTCCCCGGGCACGTCATGACCATGGCCACAGGCCCCAGGGTCCACCCGCTGGGGCAAGCAGCGGGCCAACAGGGCCTCATTAATGGAATTGACCTCGCGATCCTCAAAGAATCCATGGGGGTTGGCCTGTCGGGGTGCATAGGGCGCATCCCCCATATGCAGTCCACTGAGACGGAATAGCCCCGTCAGCAGACTGGTACCGCTGCGGCCGGCCCCAAGGACAAACAGCCGATTCGAGGGGCCGCCCGCAGGTTGGAACGACAGAGGATTGGAGCGCATCAGGGCCACGTAACACCGGCTGGTGGGTGCCGACCCAGGCTAAGGATCGGCCTAATCAGGGTTCAACATTGCCCCGGATGCAACCTGAGATGCAAGAACCGCCACGGCTGTGACCCAATCCCAGGCCTGGCGCTGTCAAAGTGAACCTTTGGAGAAGGGCTTCTTGGCCTGTCGCCGCTGCGGCTGTCGCATGGTCACCAAGGTGGGACGCGGGGGCAACCTGCTGATCTGCAGCGATTGCGGAGTGCCGGTCGAGCAACGTCAGGGTCAGCTGGAACACCGCCAACGGCTCTACGGCGCCCTGGCACTGATTGGCCTCAGCCTGGTGGGGGGAATGATCTACTTTCTGGCGGCCATGGAAGAACGGCTGGCGCCGAAGGCCACCCAAACCGGTCAACGGGAAAGCGGCACCGAAAAAGGCGAGGAAGGCCAGCGGCTGCCAGAACCAGCATTGCTGGCCCCCGATCCCAAACCCACCCCAGCCATCAGCAGCCC
>Ga0194059_1001476_pt1 | contig 10010 bp, 14 predicted proteins | sample SepL6211m_MetaG_FD_163426 | JGI IMG/M metagenome (GOLD analysis project Ga0194059, IMG submission 163426) | Anoxic zone freshwater microbial communities from boreal shield lake in IISD Experimental Lakes Area, Ontario, Canada - Sep2016-L626-11m | ecosystem: Environmental > Aquatic > Freshwater >... | reverse complement strand
GTGCTGGTAAGCAAAATCGGTACCGGACCGACCCGGGCACTGGAAGGGCGCGGCACTCGGGCTTTTGCCCTTTCCGGCTCGCTTGATGTGGCGTTGACCGCTTACGGAAAAAAACAGCGTCTTTTCAAGATTAAAGAGCCGGGCGAAGTGCTCCCGACCCAGTTCATCCCCGGAAAATGCGGCGGCTGCGGCGGTGGCGGTGGTCACGGTAAGAGTGGCGGGTGCGGTCAGTAGTCAGTTCTTAAACTTCAGGAATATGGAGCGCTGCATTGATGATAGCTGTAGAACAGAAGCCAATGTACCGTTTTCTTGCGGTCATGACCGCCTCCTCCATGATCGGGTTGCAGGGGTATTCGATACTATTCAACAACTACGCAGTTGAAGTAGTTGGTCTTGATGGCAGCGGTGTGGGCATTATACAGTCGGTGCGTGAGGTTCCCGGATTACTTTCTCTTTTGACGGTGTTTCTGCTGCTGGTACTGAAAGAACATCGCCTTTCGGCGCTCTCTATCTGTTTGCTGGGTCTTGGCACGGCTGTTACGGGACTTTTCCCGACCAATTTCGGTTTGGCGATGACCACGCTGATGATGAGTTTTGGTTTTCATTATTTTGAAACGACCAACCAGTCACTGACCCTGCAGTATTTTGCCTCCGGAGTTTCTCCGCTGGTGTTTGGCCGCTTACGGAGTCTGGCAGCAATATCCAGCATTGTATCGGGTATTCTTATCTGGCTGCTTGGATTGATGTTTGATTATAAGGGGATTTTTCTGGTTATCGGCAGCCTGGTGTTCATAGCCGGTTTCTGGGCGCTTTTTCAGGATCCGACACATTTAGATATTCCGGTCCAGCGACAGAAGATGGTTCTGCGAAAAAAATATTCGCTTTTTTATTTCCTGACATTCATGTCTGGAGCCCGGCGGCAGATATTTGTGGTCTTTTCGATCTTCCTGCTGGTTAAAGTATTTCACTTCTCAGTTCGGGATATGACGATTCTTTTCATTATCAACAACGTTATTGCGTATCTCTTGAACCCGTTCATCGGGAGGGCCATTGTCAAGTTTGGTGAGCGCTGGATCTGTTCTATCGAGTATGCCGGGGTTATAGCTATTTTTCTGGTATATGCATTCACGACCTCGAAACTGCTGGTATCCTTGATGTATATAGCTGATGCTCTGCTGTATAACTTCTCGGTGGCTATCCGGACCTACTTCCAGAAGATCGGAGATCCTCAGGATACGGCTGCTTCCATGGCAATGGGGGTAACCATAAATCATATCGCAGCGGTCTTTCTGCCTGCCTTGGGTGGCTACCTCTGGATGATCGATTTCCGTATTCCGTTTATTGTGGGGGCGCTGCTGGCGGCAGTTTCGCTGGCAGCGGCCCAGTTTATACGTATTCCGTTTGATGATGAACCGGTTCCGGCCGCCGCGCTGATGACTGCCGTCGAAATGGAATAATCCTAATTCCATATCAAGGCTCTATCTTCGTTGATCTGAAATTGGAATAAGAGCTGCTTGGAGATTCTATGATAAAAATAAGTATAATCGCAGGTCTCATGTTGATGTGTGCTGCCGTTGCCGTAGCTGCCCCACCCGTTGTTGTAAAGGAACCGATCAGCGGTATCGAGCTGGTACCGGTTAAGGGGGGCTGTTTCAAGATGGGTAATAATTACGGTTGGGATGATACCTGGGACGAAAAACCGGAACACGACGTCTGTCTGAGTGACTTTTATCTCGGTAAATTCGAAGTTACACAGAAACAGTGGCAGTCCGTGATGGGCAGCAATCCGGCCAAATTCAAGGAGTGCGGACCTGACTGCCCGGTCGAGAGTGTCAGTTGGATGGATATTCAGGACTTTCTGAAACGGTTGAACAAAAAAAATAGCACTCGATATCGTCTTCCGACGGAAGCGGAGTGGGAATATGCAGCCCGTAGTGGTGGTAAAAAGGAAAAATTTGCCGGAGGCAATACGCTGGCACCGCTGGGGTGGTATCAGGATAACTCAGGTAACCGTGTCCATCCGGTTGGCCAGAAACAGCCCAACGGGTTGGGGCTCTATGACATGAGCGGTAATGTATGGGAATGGCTTCAGGATTGGCACAGTCCCGAATATTATGGGCAGAGTCCCAAAAAAAATCCGCAAGGGCCGACCAGCGGAGTCTGCCGGATCGTGCGCGGCGGCTGCGCACTTGCGGAGGCCTATCTGGCTCGCACCGATCACCGGCGTCTCAACGATCCTGACGGACGATTCAATCTGGTCGGATTCAGAATTGCTGTTACGGCCCCGTAAGATTACTGTAGCCTGCAGCATTACGCGAGGTACTTGATGCTCTCAACAGATTCACTCGTTATTCATGAAGTCGAAAAAGTTCTGCCGCACATCCGGACGGTGCGGCAGTATCTGCATGCCCATCCCGAGATTGCCCTGCAGGAGTTCAACACGTCAGGATATATCCGCTCACAGCTCGAATCCCAGGGGATTCAGCCGCTGAGTCCGTTTCTTAAAACCGACGTCGTGGCGCTCCTGACCGGAACGGAGGCGGGCAAAAATGTCACCCTGCGCGCCGACATGGATGCATTGCCGCTTCAGGAGACAAACAGCGTTGAATACCGTTCCACGATCCCCGGCATGATGCATGCCTGTGGTCATGACGATGTTGCTGGGGGCCGCGTTCGTGCTGAATAACCTTCGGCACCGCTTTCGCGGCTCGGTCAGATTCGTATTTCAACCGGGTGAAGAGGTGGTTGCCGCCGGTAAAGAGCTGGTGGCAGCCGGTATTCTGGAGAATCCAAAGCCGGATGCCGTGCTGGCACTACACGCCTGGACCGGTTTTCCGGTAGGTACCATCGGAGCACGGGCCGGGGCTGCCATGGCGGCAGCTGATTTTTTTACAATTACCATTCAGGGGCGTGGAGGGCATGGTTCCAAACCGGAGCGCACCGTCGATCCGATCCTGATCGCAACCAGGCTGGTCGAGCGCTTGTACGCTCTGCCGTCACGTCACATCGGGGCACTTGATCCGGTCGTCATCAGCATCTGCAGCATTCATGGCGGCCAGAGTGCCAATGTCATTCCGGATGAAGTTGTGCTGGAAGGATCCATCCGCTATTTTTCAAAAGAAGCTGGAGAAAAACTGCCCGTTTTGTTCGATACCATCGTCCGGAGTGAATGTGAAAAGAGCGGCGCCAGCTGTCTGATCGACTATAAACGCCCCTATATTCCGACGATCAACAATCCTGATATCGTTGCGATCGGTAAATCCGTTGTCGAAAAGAGTCAGGGGGAATCCGGGTGGATCAACGTCCCTGAACCGAGCATGGGGTCGGAGGATTTTTCATACTATCTGGAGAACAATCGGGGCGCGATGTTTGTTCTGGGGATGGGTGAAAACGGACCGCAGCTCCATAATGCCTGCTTCAATTTTAACGATGACGCCTTGAAAAACGGGATCCTGTTTCTGGTGCTAGCGACTCTGGAGCTCTTGGGAGATACCATCAATTCATAAATTCACCGCTTTTGCAGTACGATTTCCCAGAGCCGTTTGGGCGAGTCGTAGCGATATACGGTCAACTCCTCACGGTTATGTACGTGCCATTCACTGCCTATCAGTTTATCCAGCGCCTCCCTATCAAAAAAACGTTTCAACTCCCCATCCACACGGTACAAACCTGGCTCAACTTCCGGATGACCTACCGCTCCATGGTGAATATCACCGCTAGAGTTGACCCGTGCCAGCAGGAAACCTCCCGGTGCAAGACAGCGCCGGATTTCGGCCAGGATCGCCACGGTTGTAGTCCAGGGGAAGTAGTGCAGACAGAGACTGGCGACAATGATCGGAAATTGTCCGTCATCGAAGGGGAGTGGCTGACGCAGGTCGATCAGTCGGGCATCGGCCAGCGGTGCGCGCTGACGACAGAGTTCCAATGCAGCTGCTGAATAATCAGCAGCAATCAGCTCCAACCCCAGATCGGTCAGGTAGCGACTGTCGCGACCGCCGCCACAGCCCAGTTCGAGTACCGTTCCTGAACGTCCCGCATCCAGGATAGTGCTCCACCGCTCAAGCCACGGATCGTTATCAACGGAAACTATCCGGTCAAGGCGGCTGTTGTAACGGGAATTCCATAGTGTGCTGGCGTTAGACAGGGGAGCGTATTTTTCTTCAGCTATCGACATGCACGCACCAATCCTTGCGACCATGGATATGTATCAAGGAAGTGACAAGCACCATATACTCTACTGATACCGGTCATAGCTGACAATTTCCTCAACACTCTTGCGTGGTTTTGCCTCCGGCGATTGTGCCGGGTAGCCGAGCGGTGTCATGGCGATGACCCGTACATGAGGCGGTATACCGAGAATATCCTTGACGGCATTTTCGTCATATGCGCCGAGCCAGCAGGTTCCAAGTCCCAGTTCATGGGCCTGAAGGATCAGGAAGGAAAAGGCTATGGAGGTGTCAACGGTTCCGGCCAGTTGGCCGCAGGACATGACATACTCTGCTTCGGTGGCGCAGGCGGCGATGATCAGCGGGGCTTCTCCAATAAATTCTCTGCCATTAGCAGCAACGACCAATTTTTCTCTGATTTCTTTGTCTTTCACAACAACAAATTTCCACTCCTGCCGGTTGCGGGCTGAAGGTGATAGCCGGGCGGCTTCAAGAATGAGTGCCAATTTTTCATCTTCAATCGGAGTATCCAGATACGCGCGGATACTCCGGCGCTCGCTGATTGCAGTTCCTACATTCATGATCTCTTCCTTTTCATAGGTGTGAATTGTTGTACGTGATGACCCATCGCTTCGCGGGCAAACCGTTGTGCTTCGTCACGCTCCACATGGGTGACTCGCGAATCACGCAGAGTGGTAAATATTTTTCCAATCTGGTTGTTGAGAACGCGGAAGGTACCAGACTTCTCCTCAAGTTCTGCCTTCATAAAGCGGATGCAGCCGCTGCAGGCCGGATTATGAACGGGGTGTCTACCGGCATCAATACAGTGATTCCAGGCCAGGATGCGCATCCCCAGCAGCAGTGGTTCCCGTATGAGTGAGAACCACCAGTGACGCTGACAGACCAGCCGGGCCAGTTGTAACGCACAATTCTTGCAGACCACGGGAGTCGGTTGATAATCCGGACTTCTGCTCATCAGTCTCTGTTCAGATCAAGATGGAACTCGACCGTCCCGGTGATACGCTGTTGGCTATCATAGCTTCGTTCAAGAAATGTCATCGTAGTGTCATGTCCGATCAGAACAATGGTAGAGCAGCGGGTGCCGAATTCTTCGCGGGAGACGAAGATGGAGGAGAGGGTTCGCTCCCGTTCAATGCCTACGCCGGTATCCGGCAGGAGATGATCAGGATAGCGGGTCCGGTTTGACAGCAGCGTGAAAAGCTTTTCGGGGTTGATGTCACCAGATTTCTCAATAATAGCCTGCAGACCTTTCTTGACGTTGATGACTTTCGGCCAGTGGGTGTCGAGCAGGTGATTACTGAGTCCATGTACTCCGGGTGAAATACCGGGAACTGATGGACCCCGGTTGGTGAAGTAGTGGAACCCGCTCTTGTCGTAAAAGACAAGGCCGAAGCCATTGTAATACTCTCCGGTCTGCTGGAGATGTTCCAGATAGCCGTCTGCTGATAGCTCGCCGCAGAGAAAGTCGGTGATCAGGCGGCCACGGGACAGTTTATCGGCGGCGTATTCATCGGGACCGTAATAATTGGTCAAGGCTGCCAGTCGCCCGCTTCTGGTAACGCCCAGCCAGGTTCCGCCCGCTTCAAGATCACGTCCGCCGAGGATCTGCGGTTCGTCTTCCCAAAAACGGGCCGGGGCGGAAGGGCGGACATAGTTCTCATCACGGTTGGCCGCAAGAATTAAGCGATAGCGGGGGTGGCTCTCGATGGCAAACGACAGCAGGCACATGGCCGTTATCCCAGTTTTCCGATAACCGGCAGACGGTTGAGAATCGCATTGTTATGAATAAACAGGTCTGATACGTCCTTGCCGGGTAGCACGTCATGGTGCAGTCCATCCTTTAACAGCTTGACCCTGGTGACATCATACACAATGCCATGAATGGCAAGATATGCCGGAGCGCCATTCAGTCCGTCATGCTGGGCAAGTTCCTGCAGGGTGAAAACTTTCTGTCCGCTATCGGCCTGATCTGCTGAAGCTTTGTTACTCATTGTCGTATCTCCTTTTTCAGTATGAATCAACTCCCCTGAAACAGCAGGAGGCCGAATGCAATGGCATTCGGCCTCCTGTTTCCAAGTCAACCATGAGTTGTTATCTATAAATTATATGGGTGTTGTATTTACGTGAATATGAAATATTTGTCAAGCAGCTTTGGACATCGAGATATCAAGTGTGCGACCGACTGCAGCAGCATAGCGCATGAGTGTTCGCATGCTTGGTAACGGGCGCCCGGATTCAATTCGTGCAACAACTGATTGCGTAGTGCCCATCCGGTGTGCCACCTGCTCTTGGCTTAACCGTTCCTGAAGTCTGGCCTCGATCATTTTTGCAGCAAAATTGAATTCTTGCTCCAGTGATTCATATTCCTTTTTGAATGTTTCATCCGTCATCAGTTCGCTTTTCAACACGGAAAGTTTTTTACCCATTGTCAATCTCCTTTATCCGTTCCAATGCCAGTGCAATTTCCGATGGCGGGGTTTGCGGAGTTTTCTTTACAAAGATCCGCAGGATAATAACTCGCTTTCCGGTCAACGTCACATACAGCGCACGGGAAATTCCGGAACGCCCTTTTGCCCGCATCTCCCAGATTTTGTCCTGAATGTGTCGTAAATAGGGCATCCCCAGATTTTCGAGTCCGAACTGTTCAATCAGTTCGGAAATTTTCAGTAGGCGAGCCTGCATGTCAGCAGGTAGAGCTAAAAATTCAGATTCTACCTGATCATTCAGGAATTCTGTATGCCAGATGACATTCATGCTTGAATTATAGCTATTTTGCGATAACATTCAAGCGGAAAAAAGTTGGCTGGACATGAAATGCACGTTACAGGTTCCGCGCAAATTCCCTCTCGGTCATTAGATCACGTGTGCTCTCCATCCGGTCTATGAAGACGATTCCCTGAAGATGATCAAACTCATGCTGGAATACCCGTGCCAGAAAACCAGAGTACTCTTCTTCTTTAATCTCTCCTGTACGCGTCAGATAGCGCACACCGATCTGTCGATAGCGGGGTACCAGACCACGAAGACCGGGAATACTGAGGCATCCTTCCCACCCCTTCTCTTTTTCGTCCGAATACCGGATGATCTCAGGGTTGATGACCGCCGTCGGTTCCATTGTCGGCGCATCGGGGTAGCGTGCGTTGGGGCGCGACGCCATGATGAAAAGGGCGCGTGATTCATATACCTGCGGAGCGGCGATTCCGACACCATTGGCGTCAGCAACGGTCACCAGCAGATCGTCAATCAGTGCTTGAACAAAGGGATCGTGCGGATTGCCCATTGGCGTGGCTACCGAGCTAAGAACCGGGTGCCCAAGTTGGGCTATTTGTCTCAAGATCGGCATGAATGTATCTCACATATTGCTGGTATCATTTTCGTATGATCCTGCTGTAATCCAGTTCAGATGTCTGAACCGGAACGCGTATCTCATCCGGATATCCGATGCTGATAATCGAGGCAACTTTAAACTCTTCCGGAAGGTCAAGCAGTTCCTTGATGTACTCCTCTGCTGACTTCTTCGAGTCGTGTGCCCGTTTGCGGATCTGAATCCAGCAGCTTCCCAATCCCAGTGATTCAGCTGTTGCCTGAACCAGAATTGCTGCGATGGCGCAGTCTTCTACCCATACGTCGGATTTCGTTGTGTCGGCGCACACGACGATGCCGAGCGGGGCGTTTTTAAGAAACGTGGAGCCGTTCTCCTTTGCCTGCGACAGTTTCCCGAGCAGTTCGCGGTCCTCAACCACGACGAAATGCCACGGCTTGTTATTTCGTGAGGATGGTGAGCGGAGCAAAGCCTCAATCAGGATATCGAGAGATTTCTGATCAACAGGCGTGGTCAGGTATTTCCTGATGCTGCGGCGTTTACGAAGAAGTTCAATCATAGAAGGTTTCCTTTCTGAGGTTAATGTTTGCGTCAGTTAAACCCTGTGAATCTTCTTCAGTAACCAGGCCATGTTCTCACCCAGAACCTGCATGTTGCGGATACCCTCTTCATCCGCCTCCACATCGCCAATCTCACGACCGATCCCCACGTTCCAGTAGCTGGCGCCGGGGACGATCATCTGTGTTATATGCAGGAAATGCTGGATGGAGTCGAGGGCGTGAATGGCGCCGCCACGACGTACCGCGATGACCCCGGAACCGACCTTGCGCTTGTAAAGCCCGCCGTTGGCTCCGCCAACCCTGCCGGAACGGTCGATCAGCGCTTTGAGTTCAGAGGTGATATCGGCAAAGTAGGTGGGTGAACCGAGGATGATGCCGTCCGCTGCTGCCATCTTGTCGATACATTCGTTGACGATATCGTTGGTTATGGCACAGTGACCGTTCGGATTCGTGCGGCAGCCGTTACAGGCGGTGCAGCCGCGAATGGTATGTCCGGCCAGCTGGATCAGTTCCGTTTCAATGCCCTCTTTTTCTAATTCTGCAAAAATATGTCTGATAAGAATGGCGGTGTTTCCGTCTTTACGTGCGCTGCCGTTAATCGCTACTACCTTCATCTGGTTCTCCTTTTGAAATATGATTGGTCTACTAAAGTTGCGGAGGAATAACCCCACCTGTCCTCCCCTTAATTAAGGGGAGGGACGCGTAGATGTTTCTGAGGTGCTGTTTAAGATTATACTTTTGCTGTTACTTTAAAACTGTCTTTGCCCTTAGCTCCCCTCTTAAGATAAGAGGGGCTGGGGGAGTTATGTTCTTCCTGCTTTTCATGCAGTCGGTCACGCTGTGCCAATTCCGGAAAAAGGAAGCGCCAGAGGGCGACGATGCCGAGTGTGCCGACTCCGCCGATTACCGCTGCCGGGACGACTCCGAACCAGGCCGCTGTGACGCCGGATTCGAATTCTCCCAACTGGTTGGATGCGCCGATAAAGACGGAGTTAACCGCGCTGACCCGCCCCCGCATTTCATCAGGTGTTTCCAGCTGCACCAGTGACGAGCGGATAACAACGCTCAGCATATCGGCCCAGCCGAGCAGCACCAGAGCCAGAAAGGAGAGCAGTATCGAACGCGACAGGGCAAAGATAATTGTTGCCAGGCCGAACCAGATGACGGCGTTGAACATAGATTTGCCAACATTCTTCACAAGCGGAAAACGGGTCAGGTAGAGCGAAGCGGCAAAGGCGCCGACTGCCGGCGCAGAACGGAGCAGCCCAAGTCCGCGAGGTGAAGCGAACAGGATGTCACGGGCATAGATCGGCAGCAGAGCTGTCGCACCCCCCAGAAGTACGGCAAAAAGATCAAATGATATAGCCCCCAGCAGGACCGGTTTGCTGCGGATATAGGAAATGCCGGCAAAGATCGTCTTCAGGCTGACCGGTTCACGCCTCAGTGGTACCCGTCGAATCGTGATGCAGGAGATAATCGCAGCTGAAATCAGGAATAGAAAAACGCTGATCCCATACACGACCGCCGGACCTGCTATATAGAGAAATCCACCCAGCATCGGGCCGAGAATGATGGCGCCCTGCATAACCGAGGCGTTGATCGCCATGGCTTTCGGCAATGCTTTCTGTTCGACCAGAGAGGGAACCAGCGTCTGTGTTGTGGGCGCTTCAAAAGCGCGGGCGACTCCGACGGAGAAAATAAAGACAAACAGCAGTTCTCTGCTGACCCACTGCCCGAAGGCGGCCCAGCAGAGCAGCAGCACTGCGGCTGCCTCGATAATCTGTGCAAACGCTATGATCCGACGGCGGTCGTAACGGTCGGCGGAGTGGCCGACCAGCAGCATCAGCAGCACGGAGGGGATGAACTGCACCAGTCCCACCAGTCCCAGGTCGAGAGCGCGATGGGTCAGTTCATACATCTGCCAGGCAACGGCCACCCCCA
>Ga0194059_1001475_pt1 | contig 10014 bp, 9 predicted proteins | sample SepL6211m_MetaG_FD_163426 | JGI IMG/M metagenome (GOLD analysis project Ga0194059, IMG submission 163426) | Anoxic zone freshwater microbial communities from boreal shield lake in IISD Experimental Lakes Area, Ontario, Canada - Sep2016-L626-11m | ecosystem: Environmental > Aquatic > Freshwater >... | reverse complement strand
CTCCCCGCCTGCTGAAGCCCTGCAACGCTGGCGGGACCTGCGCGCCACGGCCGAGGGGGCACCCCCGGCCCCCGGTTCTTCGGGCCCGGCCAGCGAACCTCTCAAGGCCAGCGAAGCCACTCCCTACCTGCGGCTCTGGGACCAAGCGGCCCCGGCTCCATTCGCGGCGGGCACGGATAGGGACCTCAGCGAAGGTGTGCAGGCACGCCGTCTGCCCTTGGCTGCGGCCCGGGCCCTGGGCCTTGATCCGGGCCAGCAGCAGTGGCTGAAGTCCGCCGGTCAGTCCCTGCTGGTTTGGATCGATGGCCCCAACCTCTGGTTGCTCAAAGGCCCTATCAGCCCCGAGAAGCCAGGCCGTTAAACCACTGCTGCAAGGCCTGGCCCAGCAGGTTCGGTGGCTGTATCCCGTAACTGACTGGTTGGTTCAGCGGGAGACGGGCAGGAGCAGTTCGATCAAGGCCCCTCCTTCGGCATGGTTGTCCGCCTGGACCCGCCCGCCATGGGTGAGGGCGATCTGCTGGACGATGGAAAGCCCCAGACCACTGCCCGTGCGCCGACTGCGCATGCGGGAGGGATCGCCCCGGTAGAAACGCTCGAACATGTGCTCCAGGTCGGCCTCACTGAACCCCGGGCCCTGATCCTGAACCTCTATGCGGCACCAGTGGCGCCCCCGGACAAGGCGGACTTCGACCGTGCCGCCATCGGGGCTGTAGCGAAGGGCATTGTCCAGCAGGTTGAGCAGGGCCCGGTGCAGGCGGGATTCATCGCCAACGACGACGGCCGCCGGAGCCTCCAGCATCGGCTTGTGCAGGGACAGGCCGATGGACCTTGCCGCGGCCAGGGGCCGGAGCCCCGCCCACACCCGCTCCACCAAAGGTGCCAGATCCACCGGTTGCAGGTCCATGCCCTGGCCCGGCAGGCTGTTCTCCAACCGGGACAACTCGAGCAGATCGACCACAAGGGCCTGGAGCCGCCGCAGCTCCCGCTGCAGACGCTCCACGAGCACTGCATTACCACTGGTCACCTGGGCGGAAAGGCTGTCGCCCACCAGGAGCAGGGCCGTCAAGGGGGTCCGCAATTCATGGGCCACATCACTGACCCAGCGCTCCTGTTGGTCGAGCTGGGCTTCGATCGAACGACGACTCTGTAATTGCACCCCCACCCAGCCCCCATCGCCAGGCAGGGCAATGGCCTCCAGCTCTTCACCCCCCAGCTCCCATTCGAGTCGCTGGGGGCGCTGGTGGCGGCGGGCGGCGTGGATGACTTCGCGCAGCTGGGCATCGGCACAGATCTGCTCCAGGAACACCGGACTGGGCAGGGCGGCACTCAACTGCAGCAACCGTTCGGCCCTGGGATTGAGCAATCGAACCCCATCGTCGGCGGCCACAATCAACCAGCCGCTCGGGGCGGCCTCCAACCAGCGCAGCCATTGGCGACTGCCCCGTTCGAGGCGGCCGGCTTGCCGTTGGCGCGATTGGGCCAGGCTCCAGCCCAATAACAGGCCCAGGGCAAGGGCCAACGGCAACAGCAGGGCTGTTACCACTCAGCCGAAGCGATAGCCAAAGCCACGCACGGTCAACAGATGTTCAGGGGTGGAGGGATTGGTTTCCAGTTTTTCGCGCAGCCAACGAATATGGACGTCGACCGTTTTACTGTCACCGAAATAATCGAATCCCCAGATCTGCTCCAACAACTTGTCGCGGCTCCAGACCCGTCGTGGGTTCTGCATAAACAGCTCCAGCAACCGGTATTCCTTGGGCGAGAGATTCACGTCCTGGCCATCCCGGGTCACGCGGCACTCATCGGTGAACAAGCGCAGATTGGCATGCTCCAGGACCCGTCCCTGGCTGAAACCACCGTTGCTGCGCCGCAGCAGGGCACGACAGCGGGCCACGAGTTCGCGCATCCCAAAGGGTTTGACCAGATAGTCATCGGCGCCCACCTCCAGGCCCAGAACCCGGTCGCGCTCGGTGTCACGGGCACTGACCACCAGGATTGGGATGCTGTTTTCGCTCTGACGGATCTGACGACAGAGATCCAGTCCATCAAGGCCAGGCAGCATCAGATCGAGCACCACCAGGGAGAAGGGGGCCCGCGCGGCGTCCTGCACCAGGGTGAGGGCTTGGCGTCCATTGCCGCTGGCGGTCACCTCGTATCCCTCCAGGATCAGGGCTTCGCGAATCGTTTCGCGAATCGTGTCGTCGTCCTCGACGACCAGCAGGGAGGCGGCCATGGAGCCATTGTGCTCCAGAGCGACGGAGGGGGTGGGGAGCACGGAGGTCAGGACCGGGGCAGGTGGCTCAACACAAGCCTGCGTTGGCTATCCAGCTGCAGCCAGCCCTCTTCCCGCAGTGCACCGATGACGCGGGTCACGGTGACGCGGGTGGTGCCGAGGGCACTGGCCAGTTCCTGATGGGTGAGGCGCACATTCAGTCGCAGGCCTTCGGCACAGGGTTGGCCATATTCGGAAGCCAGCAGTTCAAGGAAGCCCCTCAGCCTTTCTTCCACCCGCCTCAATCCCATCAGACCGAGCAGGGACTGGCTCTGGCGATAACGCTGACTGACGGCTTGCAGCATCGCCACCGCCAAGGCGGGATCCGCCTGGATCTCCCGCAGGGGCAGACAGAGGAGGTCGCTATCAGAGAGGGCCAAGGCGCTGTAGGCCTCAACGCCGGCAAGGGGATCGCCAAAGGGTTCGTTGGCACCGGCAAGGCCAAGCACCATTTCATCACCGTGAATGGTCAGGGCCGTGAGCTTGACCATGCCCCTCACAACCAACCAGACGTGGTCCCGCAACAGGGGGATTCCACTGCCGGCGCTTACATGGACAAGGCTACGTTTCTGATAGCTGGTTTCCAGTAATTCCCTGAATCCATCACTGCTTCCTTTGGCGCGCGGCGACGTGAAAACCATGGCCAGTATCCTTTGTGGACCCTGACAGCGTATGGGGGGATACCCCTTGGATTGATGAAGGCGTGGTAGTGGAAAGGTTAAGGTCTGACTAAATCCTTCCCAGGTATGAAGCCTAGATTTTCCTGCCCAAGCCTGCCGGGGCCGTTGCACAGTCAACCGTCCATCCATCAAAAAAGGCGGCCTTAATAGACCGCCCAGGACAAAAAGAATTTGGTCTCGACTGGTTAGGCCCTGTTCGTTAAGTCCTCAGGGACCGATGCGGCGCACAGCGCTCTTGGCCTTACTGAGGATGTCGCCGCGCAGGGGGACATAGCCCAGGTCATCGGCCTTGGCCTGACCGGGACCCAGGAGGTACTCCAACGCCTTGCGAATCGAAGCGGCCTTGGCGCCATTGCCTTTCTCGTAGGCCAGCACCCAGGTGAGGGTGGTGATCGGGTAGCTACCGGCCCCGGCGGGATTGGGGTCTTCACCGGCCAACTTGGCATCCAGGCGGATGTTGCTGAGGGCATCGTGACCGCCTTGAAGACCGGGCTTCACGAAGGCACCCGAACGGTTCTGGAGTGCGGCCGACTTGAGTTTGCCCTTGACGAAGGCCTGGTTGATGTAACCGATGGAGCCAGGGGTGTTGGTGAGGATGCCAGAGACGCCTTCATTGCCCTTGCCGCCGACGCCCACGGGCCAATTCACGCTCTTGCCCTCCCCCACGCGGCTCTTCCAGGCGGGGGAGAAAGCGGAGAGGGAGTTGGTGAAGGCGAAGGTGGTGCCGGAACCATCGGATCGGTGGGCCACCGTGATCGGACCCTTGCCACAATTCAACCCTTCCCAGGTCTTGATCTCTCCGAGAAACACCTTGGCCAGCTGGTCCTGGGTGAGACGCAGGGCGGGGCAGTCGGCCTTGTTGTAGGCCACCGCCACCGTGCCGCCGACGGTGGGGAACTGCACCACGCCGCGACCGACCTTGGCGGCTTCGGAGGCCTTGATCGGTTCATCGGTGGCGCCGAAATCGACGGTGCCGGCCACGAATTGGCGCACCCCGGCCCCGGAGCCCACCGACTGATAGTTCACCTTGGGTCCGCCTGCTGCGGCAAGACCGGCAAAGGAGCTTTGGTAAAACGGTGCCGGGAACGTTGCGCCTGCCCCATTGAGGGCACTCTCTGCCGTGGCGCTGGTGCCGGCCACGATGGCGGCGACCGTGCCGAAGATCAGGGCCTTCTGGGCGAAGGACATTGAAAAGCCTAGAAATAGGTGCCACACCTGGTTAGCAACCGCCGGGCGCCGCAGTCGTTATGTCACGGTTAAGGAAAGGTTTCGCATCGATCTTTGGAGCCGCTGACGCCTCACTTCGGGGCCGTCCAGTCCTGGAACCAACCCCGACGCTGGAGCCAAAGGCACTGAACCAGGGCAATCAAGCCCATCAGCGCCAGCGCAACCCCATAGCCGAAGCGCCAATGCAATTCGGGCATCACCTCAAAGTTCATGCCATAGATGCCGGCAATCAGGGTGAGCGGCGCAAAAATGCTGGTGAGGATGGTCAGGGTCTTCATGACCTGGTTCATACGATTGCCCACACTGGCGCTGTAGGCCTGGGTAATGGCATCACATTGACTGCGGAGGAGTTCACAGTTTTCAAACAACATTTCCACCATCTCCGCCATCTCCTGGAAGCCAAACATGGCTTCCTTTCCCAGCAGATTCTGGTTCTGGCGCAGCAGCATCTTGATCTGATGGCGCAAGGGCCACACCTGGCTGCGGATGGTGCGCAAATTACTGCGAAACTTGAACACCACATTCAACAATTTCGGTTTGGGCCTGCGCAGCACCGCCTCTTCAAGCTCATCGAGTTCATGGGCGATGCTCTCCAACAAGGGAAATAGGGCATCCAAAATTTCGTCGATCAAAAAATGGAGAATGTCGTCCAGATCCCGGTCGCTTGGGGCGGCCCGATTGGAAAGCAACCATTGGGTGAGGCCCGGAAACGAATCGCCAGGGGCCCCTTCTTCAATGGTGATCAGCAGGCCATTGATCAGCAACAGACCCACCTGTTCACTCACCATGAAACCCGGCACCCGGGTGCTACCCAGGCGGTGCAGCACCACCATGATCACCGAATCCAAACAGTCCACCTGGGGCCGCTGGGGAACCTCGATCAAAGGGGCGATCAGCGGTGGGGGAATGCCGAGTTGGCCGAGGAGGGACGTGATTCCAGGGCGATCGGCCAGTCCCCGAATCCGCAACCAGAGGGGCCGGTCCTGCTGGCGCAGCGCCAGGATCTCCTGGGGGTCAAGGGGGGCGTGGCGCTGGACCCCTTCGGGATCAAAAACCAGAAGCTCAATGGCGGTGGGGGCCAGGCCGCCATGGACGTAGAGATGGCTAGGCCAGGATCCAGGCCGCTGAACCAGCCGTTGGGAACTCAGCGCGCCTGGAGTGAGTCGCAGCACGGAGCGGGGGGGGCAAGCCAGCGATTTAACAGGATGCTGCCCCCAGCCATGGCCCCCTGCAACAGCAGGCAGGTGCTGACCGGTGGTAACCAGGTACGCAGCAGGCGGGTCATGGCCACTGGAGTAGCGATGACCATTCCAGGGGGAACAAACCCTGGGGCTGTGTCTCCCAGGCGACATTCTCTATTTGTTCTTCCTGCTTCTGGCATCGGGCCAGGGGCCCGACTAATGTTCAACAATCGACCTGAGTAGCCTTGAACGACAACACCCTCGAGGGGCCCGCAGGCAATGGCGGGTCGTCGCCTGTGTCGAACCAGGGTGTGCGCTCGCCAATGGAAGCCCACGGCGGCTACCGAGGGGCTGATTGGAGTCCCGATCGGTTGATGTTCCATCAGAACCTGGAAACCTTCGCCGACCGGGTGGGGCTGATCGTCGGCCTGCAGGCCAATGGCAAGCTCAGCCAGGACCAGGCCTACGACGAGATCAAGCTGGTCTGGAAACAGCTCAAGCTGAGTCGAGATGAGCTGCTGAAGCGGGATTGACGCCCCCCCCTTTCGCCTCGCCCCCAATTCCGCAGGAGGGACCCCAGGTCAGGCTCCAGGTCGGCGAAGGAGCCGCCGCTGTCTTGCTGGATCTGGCCCTGTTGTTGCTGGGGCTCGTGCTGGTGGTTGGAATCGCCGACCTGGGCAGCCAGATGGCCGTCAGCTTCCATCCCAGTGAAAGCCAGGCCCAGGTCGATCTCCATCCATCCCTGCTGCCCTATTACGCCGCCCGTTCATGCCTGCGCATGTTTATCGGATTAGCGATCTCCCTGGTGATTGCGATCACCCTGGGATCGGTGACCAGTCGCTCGCCCCTGGCGGAACGGCTGATCCTGCCCATGGTGGATGTGCTGCAATCCGTGCCGGTGCTGGGTTTTTTGGCGGTGAGCGTCCCCTTTTTCCTGAGACTTTTTCCAGGCCGTCTGCTCGGGCTTGAGGCGGCCGCCCTGTTCGCGATCGTGACGAGTCAGGTTTGGAATCTGATCTTCTGTTATCACCAATCCCTCAACACCATCCCCGTAGAATTACGTGAGGCCTCCCAGGTGATGGGCCTCACCGGCTGGCAGCGCCTGACCCGACTTGAGTTGCCCGCCAGCGCGATTCCCCTGGTCTGGAACGGGATGATGAGCTTTGCCGGCGGCTGGTTCTTCGTCACCCAGAGTGAAGCCATCAGTGTTAACAACACCGATTACATCTTGCCGGGTCTGGGGTCCTATGTGGCCGCAGCGATCGCCCAGCAACGGCTTGATCAGGTTGTGTTGGCCCTGCTAACGATGTTGGCCATGATTGTGCTGATCGATCAGCTCTTCTGGCGGCCCTTGGTGGCCTGGAGCGAGCAGTTTCGCCTGGATCCCAGTCCGGCGGCCACCCCCACCAGCTCCTGGTTTCTCGCCATCCTCACCGGATCCGCCGGGCTGCGGCGCCTCACCGGTCTGATGACCCTGGCCAGTGGCGGTTTGCGCCGGCGCCTCAACCACTGGACGGCGCCGGCCGTGGAGACCCCCACCCATCGGGGGTTGGTCCTCACCCCAGAGGCCATCGATCGGGGCGTCCTGCTGGCGGGGGGCATGGCCCTGGCCCTGCTGCTGCAACGCTGCATCCAACAGGTGGGCCTGACGGAGGTGCTGACCGTGCTCGGCCTGGGCCTGCTCACCTTTGCCAGGGCCATGGCGGTGGTGGGCATCAGCACGCTGGTCTTCCTGCCCCTGGCCGCCACCATTGGCCTGCGGCCCAGGCTGGCCAGCCTGTTGCAGCCCCTCATCCTGATGCTGGCCAGCCTACCGGCCAACTTGCTTTTTCCCTTTTTCACGGTGTTGTTCCTGGCCACGGGCACGCCCCTGTGGCTGGGCTGCATCCCCCTGATGGCGATGGGGGCCCAATGGTATGTGCTGTTCAACGCCACGGCCGGCGCCTGCGCCATCCCCAGTGACCTGCGGGAGATGGCCCATGTGTTTCAGCTGCGGGGTTGGCAGAAATGGCGCCGCTTCCTGCTGCCGGCCATGTTCAGCACCTGGATCACGGGGGCGATCACGGCCTGCGGAGCGGCCTGGAACGCCTCAATCGTGGCCGAACTCGTGACCTGGGGTCCCCACCGGCTGCGAACGGCTGGTCTGGGCTCCTATATCGCCGAGGCCAGTGCCCAGGGTCAATCGTCGCGCCTGCTGTTGGGTTTGGTGGTGATGGCCCTGCTGGTGGTCAGCACCAACCGGTTGCTATGGCGCCCGCTCTATCACTACGGAGCCGAGCGGTATGGGGCCTGATCCGCTCCTACGGCTGCGCCATGTGGCCAAACTCTTCAGCAGTGCCGACGGCCGCAGCCGGGTCGCGGTGCTGGATGAAATCGATCTCGACATCGCCGAAGGGGAAGTGGTGGCCCTGCTGGGTCGCAGCGGCAGTGGCAAAAGCACCTTGCTGCGCATCATGGCGGGTTTGTTGTCCCCCACCGAAGGGGTCATCAGTCGCGATGGTCAGGCTCTGCGGGGGGTGAATCGCGATGTGGCGATCGTGTTCCAGAGCTTTGCGCTGCTGCCCTGGCTAACGGTGGAAGAGAACACGGCGATCGGCCTGGAGGCCCGCGGTCTGCCGGCGGCCGAAGTCCACCATCGCGCCCTGAAGGCCCTGGCAATGGTGGGTCTGGAGGGCAACGCCGAGGCCTATCCGCGGGAGCTCTCGGGGGGCATGCGCCAGAGGGTGGGCTTTGCCAGGGCCTTTGTAATGGAACCGGCCCTACTGCTGATGGATGAACCCTTCAGTGCCCTGGATATCCTCACGGCCGAAAACCTGAGGCGCGATATCGATGAACTCTGGGCTGGGGGCCGGTTTCCAGCCCGCTCCATCGTGATCGTGACCCACAGCATCGAGGAGGCGGTGTTGCTGAGTGATCGGGTGGTGCTGCTCAGTTCCAACCCAGGCCGAATCCGCGGCGTGGTTCCGATCGATCTGGCACGGCCGCGGGATTCGGACCTGCCGGCCTTCCGCACGCTGGTCGACCGCCTGTACCGCTACATGACCGATCCGGACATGCCCGTGGGGGAGCGGCCTTTGCCCCTGGAGCCACCGACCACGGCGGCGTCCCTGGCCCTGCCACCGGTCTCCCTGGGGGCCATCGGCGACCTCATCGCCACCGTGGCCGACGACGGTGGCACCAGCCTGGCCGAACTGGCCGACGACCTGGTGCTGGAACTGGACGAACTGCTGCCGATTCTGGATGCCGGCGAGCTGCTGCAGTTGATGGAGGTGGAAGAAGGCCAACTGCGGCTGACGGCGGCAGGGCAGCAGCTGCGGGCCGCCAGTGAAGAAGGCCAACAGGAATTGCTCAGGGCCCAGTTGGTGGCCCATGTGCCCCTGATCCGGCGCCTGCAGGCGGCCCTGGAGGCCAGCCCCCGCGGCGAGGTGGAGGGGGACACCGTGTTGGAGCTGCTCAACGAGCAGTTCACCCGAACGGAGGCTGCAGCCGTCTTCGAAACCCTGGTGAGCTGGACCCGGAGCTGTGGCTTATATCGCTACAACCGGGAGCAGGACGTGTTCCGTCTGGCGGAGATCGGCGGCGACGACTGAGACCCGGCTCAAGGGGTTGGACAACCCTGGCGGTTGGGGGTCGTCAAGGCGGTGTCGGCCTGTTGCAAGGCGGTGTCGACGGCGGCCAGGGCCTTGGGGTTCCAGGTGAGGGCGTTGCTGAAATCGGCCGGATCGGGGACGGGTTTGCCGCTGAATTTGGCCGACACGAAGATGCTGTGGGTGAGGGGCAGCGAAAGGCAACGGCGATGGGGCAGGACGCTGTCGGGGACATCCACCGCCAGGGCGCTGGCCTTGGAGACGATGCCATCCCAGGGGTACATGAGCGGGTCGGCCTGGACCCCCTTCGGTGCCTGGAACCAGGCCCCCCCAATCAAGGTGACCGGGATGCCGTTGAGTTGCCCGACCTGGGCTTGGTTCCAACCACCGCCCTGGGGCCGGGGCACCTGCAGGTATTGGTAGGTCACCTGCTGCCCCGAGCCGGAGACCAGTCCATCGGCAAGTTGCTTGAAGCTCTGCAGGAACAGCTCGCAGAAGCGGTTGCCATAGCAATCGGCCAGGGACCGTTTGCCGATGACGTAGTCGCCCAACACCGCCCCCTCCCAGGGGGTACCAAGGGTGGTGAGGGAGCGGATGCGCACGGGATTCCCCAGGTCCCGCAATGCCGGCAAAGCAGCGCGGGAATAAAGGCCGCCCATCGAATGGCCGACGAGATCCACCTCGCGAATTCCGTATTGGCGGTGGAGATAGAGCAGAAACTGGGCCAGCCGCTGGCCCGCCAGGTCGATGTCACCGGTGGAGTTCACCGTCATCGATGGCGGCAGGGGCGGCGGACAGTCCGCAAAGGTCATCAAGGGATCGGGGCCAGGGTTTTCCCTGACTGGCCCGCGATCATCCATCGCCGCAGAGGTGAAGACCCGATGGCCCTTCAGCAAAAGAAAACGACGCAGTTCCGTGTCCGTATTGCCGGCAGCAAAGCCGATGCGGCAGGCCCTCCCAGGGGTGGTGAAGGGACTCACCGCATCCCCCCCCGAGACGATCACCACCGCCCGCGGGCTCGCTGCGGGTGGGGATTGGGCATTGGGCGCCCCAATCCCCTGCTGGGG
>Ga0194059_1001473_pt1 | contig 10022 bp, 9 predicted proteins | sample SepL6211m_MetaG_FD_163426 | JGI IMG/M metagenome (GOLD analysis project Ga0194059, IMG submission 163426) | Anoxic zone freshwater microbial communities from boreal shield lake in IISD Experimental Lakes Area, Ontario, Canada - Sep2016-L626-11m | ecosystem: Environmental > Aquatic > Freshwater >... | reverse complement strand
CTTCGGGATTGAGCTGCCGGAACCCCTCCGCACCCAACGCTGCCTCGACGCGGTGAACCTGTGGCTCCAGCACAAGAAGGAGAAGGGCGACGCCTACAAGCCAACCGGGCTCCGGACCACGCTCAAAAAGTGGGAGAATGAATTCACTCCGGATCAGCTCCCGAACGCCATCGAGAACGCCATCACGCAAGGGTGGCGCGGGGTCTACAAGCCCAATCAAGGCGGATTTGGAAACGGTGCCGCAGCAGCCCCGCAGCCACAGCAATCTTGGCAGATTCGCAAGGCCAAGGAGTCCGAGTTGAAAGCCCTACTAGCGGTTAAAGAGGCCCATCCAGCCAACTTCTCGTCCAAGTCGTTCAAAGATCCAGCCCTTTGTACCGCTGAGCACCGGGCTGACCTTCCTGTTTTGAACCTCAAAATCAAATCCATCGAACGCGAAATCGCACAAACCTACCAGCAGCCATGAAACGCATCGGAACAATCGTTGAGAACGGGGTGGTGACCGGGCTGATACACGGCCCGGACGCCTGCAACCAAGTCATCATCGTGAACGGCCGCCAGTGGAGGTTCGACTTTGATGATCGTGGGGGGCCGCTGTGGCTCAAGAAGGACGGAAGCACGCCAAGGAAGAACCAGTGCCCACCTGACCGTGTCTGGAAAGTTTGGTCGAAATGGCAGAAAAAGTGGGACAAGGAACAATCGCAATGAACGACCGCCTTTTACCCCAGAGCCAAGAGGCCGAGCAAGGAATCCTAGGCTGCATCCTGCTTGCCCCAGTGGAAAGCATCGAGGCATGTACTGGGAAAACCCCGATCAGCGAGGACGCCTTCTACGACAGGAGGCACGGGGCGCTGTTCGAGCACATGGTCGCCATGCACGCCTCCATGGTCCCGGTAGACCTCATAACCGTCCGGGAGCGGCTCAGGAACGCCAACGTGCTCGAATCCATCGGCGGCCTTGCCTACCTGTCCAGCCTGATGGATGCCGTTCCCAGCGCTGCCAATCTCCCCTACTACCTAGAAATCGTCCGGGAGAAGCACGTCCTCCGGGGCCTCCTCAAAGCTGCCACAAACGCCAGTGACGCGGTGTTCGCCGGTGGCAAGAAGGCTGACGAGCTGGTCTCGGAACACCTCGGACAGGTGGAACTACTGACCAAAGCGGACATCTCTGGCACCTCCACAGCCAAGGAGATCACCCGGTCCGTCATCGACAGCCTACGGGCGACAATGGACGGAACTGCCCCGCCATCCATCAAAACCAAGATCGACAGCTTCGACAACAAGGCTGGAGGGCTGTGGAGAGGGGACCTGGTGGTGTTCGCAGCCCGCCCCTCGGTCGGAAAGACGGCCCTGATGATCCAGTTGATCCAAGCGGCGGCTCAGGAGGGCCATCCGTGCGGGGTGTTCTCGGCAGAGATGAGCGCGAAATCGCTCGTGGAGCGGGTCATCGGCGGCTCTGCTGGCGTCAATACCCGGGAAGTGGCCCATTGGCGGGAGGGTGAGTACAAGGCGTTCGCAAAGGCGTCCTCGGTGTTCGCAAACTTCCCCATCTTCATCGACGACACCTCCCGAATCACCATCGAGAAGATTCGGGCAATCACTCGGGAATGGGTCAAGAAGCACGGGGTCAAGGTCATCGGCGTGGACTACGTTCAGCTCCTGACCACCGACAAGAAGGCGGACATCCGGGAACAGGAGGTGGCCCACATCTCCTCCACCCTGAAACAGATCGCCCGAGAGAACAACATCACCGTCATCGCCCTCGCCCAGCTCAACCGGGAATCCGAGAAGAAGGGGGCCGGGAAACCCAAGCTGGCCCAGATGCGCGAGTCAGGTGCCCTAGAACAGGACGCAGACGTTGCCGGCCTGTTGTACCGGGACGACGCCGACGAAGAGGCTGGCGAGGCAGCCAGGTACACAGGACAGCCCTTCAAGGTCGTCCTCGACATCCAGAAGAACCGGTACGGAGCGGTATTCCCGGTCCAGCTCATGTTCCATCCGAAGAGCCAGAAGATGAGCGAAGTCTGCAAAGTGGACCTCAGAGAAAGTTAAGCCTTGACGAACAGACAAGCAAAACCAACACTAATCACCAACATGGAACGCAATACTACAAAAGAAAAAAAAGCGCGCAAGCTACTCGTTGAAGCGCAGAGGAAAACCATCGAGGCGGCCCGTCTTCTGGATGGCCACGCCGCTGCTATTTACGCCAACCGGGCAATCCACTCCATCGATACCAGTTTGGATTGGCTCCAAGAACCCAAGAAAGCTTCGTGATGACGCTCCGTCCGCACCAGGAGAAGGTCTTCCACTGGTCGCAGGCACGACCGCGAGGGCTCATTGTTTCCCCGGCGCGATCAGGGAAAACGTACATGATGGCGGCAATCGCCAAGGAGTTCATCTTCCAGTACGCCATGCCCGTTGGAGTGCTCGCCCCAACCAACGAGACGTGCGACCAATGCTACAAGTCGATGGAGAAGTTTGGAATCGACATGAGCTTTGTGGAAATCCGATGCCCACATTCTTCGGTTGATTTCAGCGACAAAGAGCTGGTTCTAATTGATGAAACAAAACACCTTTGTAGTGACCTGTGGTTTAATTGCTTACGAAATAGACGGCCGCGCTACATGTTTGGGTTCGACGCTACCCCGTTCAAGGACTTCGACGACGAGCGCAACCAGCGGCTCCTGTCCATCTTCGACGAACAAATCATCACCATCGACCGGTCGGAAATCAGCGATTCCCAATGCGAGGCGCGCGTGGTCCTTTCCGATTCCACCGACTCCAACCTTGGGGATCAGATAGACTTCAACACCGAGAAGCTGGTTGGCATCCGGAAGCGGTTCATGCGGATTCCAGAGGGTGAACTCCGCGCCATGTGCCTGTGGCAATCCATCATCGACATCGGGATCGTGAACAACCACGCCCGGAACCAGCAGGTCATCCGCTGGGCGAAAACCCACCCGGGAGAACAGGTGCTCGCCTTGGTGCCATCAGTGACTCTCGGCGAGCAGTTGGAGGCCCAGATCCCGAACTCCATGTGCGTCCACTCGAAGCTGGGATCCAAGAAGCGCAAGGCAGCTATGGACAGCTTCCGTGCCGGCGACCTGAAGTGCATGATCGCCACCAGCCTTGCCGACGAGGGCCTGGACCTTCCCAATGCGAAGGTGATGATTTTGGTGTCCGGTGGCCGGTCTAGCCAGAAGACCATTCAGCGAACCGCGCGCGTGCTTACAGCCCACCACTCCAAGGACGGGGCCATCATCTACGACTTCAAGGACACGTTCCATCCGCTGGCAGCCAAGCACGCCACTCTGCGCCAGGGAATATACAAGGAACTTGGATATTCGTTCGCGTGACCGAAGACTGGTCAGTCAAGCTCATGGAGAGCGAGTGGTTTCGCTTCGAGGTCGGCTCCAAGAGTCGGCCTGGGAAGGTCCACATCGTCGATTTGGAGGGAGAGAAGTGCCTTGGCCATTGCACCTGCGAGCGGTTCCGGTTTACCGTCAACGGAGAGCGGGCGTCAGGAAAGAACCCGAAGGCAGAATGTCGCCACATCACGGTCGCAAAGCGGACATGGGCAGACCTGATGCTTCCGCATTTCGTTAAGCAATTGAGCAAAAAGCCACCACAGGAATTCTAAGCCTACCATATTGCTGGTCCCGACAATATGGTTCACATTTTTAATAAGTAAAAACCACAAATGGTAACCAGCAAATCGGCAAACAAGCAGCGTTCTGGAAAGCCGAACTTCAAATTTGGCACCAAGATTCCAGCGATGAGCAAGGTCCGGCACGCCCGGATGAAGGAGTACCTGAAGGCGAGGAAGAAGTTCCTGGCGGTGAACCGGAAGTGCAAGAGGTGCGGGAAGCCGGCAACTGACCTGCACCACTCCAGAGGGCGAATCGGCAGGCTGCTTTTGATGGAGGAGCACTGGATCGCCGCTTGCCGATGCTGCCACAACTGGATTGGGGACAACCCAGCAGAAGCTAGAGCTGAAGGGTTGCTCTGTGAACTTGGGCAGTGGAACACGCCGTGAAAGTATCCCAGTCTTGGTATGACAACTACCTCGCCCGCCGCGCCGCCGCGCCTTCCACAGCAGCCAGAAGGGCTACCGTGGATAGAGCTTCGGGTGAAGCACAAGGTCCCAAGTCTCAACCAGCTTCTGTCGATGAACCCGTGGGCAAGGAGGAAGGAAAAGCAACGCACACAAGCCGCTGTTTTATTTGCATTAAAAGCATTAGAAAACGACTCATTGACCCGAGAGCTAATTTGTACGGTGGATCAAAATACATTGAAGACGCACTCCAGTATTCTTCACTCATACATGACGACTCAGAGAAGTTCTCCGAAGGCACAGTCACGCAAGAAAAAGCCGGGAAAGACGAAGAAGAAATGACCATCATCAGGGTGTGGAAGCTGGATTGATTGGATAGTCGCGAATAACAGTAACTTCCCCGGAAACCACTACTCTTTCCAACCCTCCGCATCCCCCAGCGACTTGCGCCAGCACGTCTTCCGAAGATCCATTGCCGCTGCCGGGACCCAACACCAGCATCCGATTCTCACCTGTTCCTGCCCATTGGAGGCTGGAATCACTTCCCCCGGGCTCCCGCAGGTACGAAGGGACCGCGCGTAGAACGGGCAACGCTGACAGGTTCTTAGCCTTGCCCACCACAACCCGCCTGCCCGTGTCATCTCGTAGTTCTCCTGCATCAGGATAGACAGGATCGACCGGAACGTCATCCACCCGAGCCGGGCGACTTCCCTTGCTGGCAAGGTACGGAACGAGGCCAGAGCAACTCGTGAGATCACCTTTGCCCAGGTGAGCAGCCGGCGTAGTCGTTTGGCGTACGAAACGGTGCCAGCACGCGACGATGTCGGTTGCCTGCTTGTTGATGATGGACGCCCATTGTGCTGCATAGTCTTTCCTGGATATGTCCTTGTGCCGCTCAATCTCGACGGACTGAGCCCACTTGTCGAACTCTGCCGATTCCTCCACCTCCAACGTCCAGCCGAACTTGTTCTTTCCATGGTCATGTTTTTCAAGTGCAACAAGCACGGTATTCCGGATCACCGATGGAAGGTCTGTATTGAGCGCCTTCTGGTAGGGAGTCTTCCCGGTGGCCTCCTTCATCTGCTCAAGGAAGTTCGGCATCCTCGACAGGACAATCTGTTTCCAGTTCTTCCGGTACGGGAACGCATGGATCTTGGCCCATCCGAAATCGATCGGGATCATGTCCACCAATAGTCGATGGGGCATTGCTTGGCAGATGGCGAGCCACACCAACCGGAACGTCCGGTAATCTGCAATCGGGCTCATCTTCCACGCCATCTTGAGGAACCGTTCATCGCTGACATCCCGGGCCTCTTGGCGTTCGGTATCGATTGAGTCCGGCTTCACCTCTACGCTCATCTCGGAAGGTTTCTGCGCGCTCATCCCTGCCGCTCGGTGCCAGTAGGACGGATTTGTCCCGTGGCGAGGAGTCGCGTAGTTGCGAAGATACTCATCCGGAACAATCATGTTGAACCGGTCTCTGGTGACAGACCCGGAGTACAGGTAGTCGGTCAGTTTTTCGCGAATCTCGCGAGGCATCGTCTGCACATACGGGAGCATCACGAGCCACACCGCTTTGCCGTCCAAAGTTCCTCCGGTAGCCCATATCGACCACGAGAACGAATCCTCGTCGTGGACCCAAAGCTGCCTATCTGTTGTGGAAATAAACTTACTCATAGCGTGATGGAAATCGGGGCGGAGGAACTCTTTGCGGTGGGGCTATTCTTGCGGACCATCTCGGACGGGACCGCGCTGGAAAGGGCGTAGGTGAGCGAGTCGAATACGTGCTTGTGCTTGGAGGTAGCGGAGATTCCCGACGATCCTGTGCCGGGCGTGAGCTTCTCCAGCATGTCCACGGTGTGGGAGCAGTGGGACGCGAAGTAGATGCGCTCCTCGAACAAGAGCCTGTGGAGTAGCCTCCTGCGAGCAGCAACAGACCCGGCCCCCTTGGTCACCGGTCGGAGGTTGATGCGCTTGTCCGACAGTTTGTACACCAAGTTGGCCTCGGTTCCGCCAATGGTCATCGACTCGGTCATCGACGAAGAGTCCGACCAGTGATACCAGATCACCTGCTTCTTCCCGTACATCTCGCGCATCCGGCGCTCCCAGAAGTCCATCGAGTTCTCAATCTCCTCGGTGAACTCCTTGAGCGACTTGTTCTCCTCCTCCAACCAGACCACCTCGTCGATAACGTCAAAAGCTATTGAGTCATCAGAAATCCTAGGCGCAATAACGGAGTACGCAGACGACTTATCTCCGATGTCCCAGCCGGTATGGATGGTGTAGCAGTCTTTCTCTGGGCAAAGCACCTCCCAATCCTCCTCGTCTTCGTTCTTGGGCCGGCTTGTGGATATGACGTGTACGTCCTTTTTGTAGACCTCCTCAAAGGTTGTCCCCTCGTTCCTAGCCTCCACCCATTCCGAGTAGTAGTACCGGGCCAGAAGGTTGGTGTCGTCCTTGTACAGGTTGAACAGCTCCTCCTTTTCCTCCACAGACAGGAACGGATTGTCCTCGATGGAGATTTTTATCTCGTTGTGGTGTTTTGTTGGGCTAGTGAAGAACTCGTCGTACAGCCAATGCTCTCTCCCTTCTTTGGGAGGATTGGTGTCCAAAATGAACTGCTGGCTTGGGAAATTGATGAGTCGCAAGGTCTGCGTCAGCGTCTTGAAGACCATCCTGTCCTTGAAAACGTCAGCCTCGACCATCTGAACCATCGAGAACTTGGCCCCCTTGAACTTTGCCTCGACCTCGTCATCGTGCTCAAGGGAATGAAGCTGGCACTCGCTTATGCCTCCGTCTGCGCTCTTGATGCGAAAGTAGCTCACCTTGGTCGTGGAGTAGCAGGAAGGCTCCTTCACAATCTCCAAGGAACAACCCGAAGACCATACCGCCAAACGGCCACTGACAGGCCGCACCAAGTCGCCCCATACACCCTGCTCGCCAGACCGAAGTGTCCTAGCCACAATACCAACAACCGCTCCACTGTTTTCGTACATGTGACGGATAACCTTGTCCGCCAATGCTATTGTTTTACCAGTACGACGAGCACCATGTACGAGTAGGAAGCGTGCGTAATTGTTGAAGACATCCATCCCCTTCTTGCTCATCGGTGGAATCCAGTATGCCTCACTCATTAGTGCTAGACACGATGGCTTGGAAGATGTCTATTGACAACAGATATGACAAATCTTGGAGAAAAAGAGCCGAGCGGGGAGATGGCCATGCCCAACAAAAAAGCCGCAAAAATTAGCTATCCAAGCCTGACTATTCGGGACAAATCGCTTGAAGCAGCGTTCGGAGAAGAACTTCCTCAAGTCGGCGAAGAGCTGGAGGCCACATTGACCTTGAAGGTGTGTGGAGTCAGCTCCGACGAGTACGGCAAGCGCGTCACGTTCGATGTGATCTCCGGCGACTTCAGCGACCCAGAGATGGCCGATGGAAAGAAGGAGAAGCCTGAGCCCGGCGAAAAAGTTGGCGGCAAGGAGGGGACGAGCGAGTCGGTCAAGATGGGGTCCATGGGCAAAATGGGAGGAATGGACATGGAAGCGCCTGACGCCTGATGGCAAAAAAGCTCCCGCGCCAACACAAGATAGCCGTTGTCCCACATGCCGACGGCACTCTTTCAATTGCAATAGCTCTCCATCGGTACAGGTTCAAGCGGGTCAAAGGTCAACTAAAGTGGACACTGGCATTGCTGGATGAGGAGCTTGATTTCCTCTACGAGCCAGCACCAGGGGTGCAGATTCGGCCGAGGCTAGTTCTTCGAGTCGAGGGAAGGGTCCATAAGTCAAAGCGTTCAAAGGCTTGGCAAAAGCTTGAATTGCACAGAATCCGGTCAAAATCGAAAGCGTTATGGTAGACATCAAAGAACTCACGAAGGCCGGGTACACCGATGAAAAGCTGAAGGCAATCTTCACCATGCTCCCTGGGAAGATGAAGGACAAGCACCCGAAAGCTTCCGACCTTCTCAAGACGGACCAGTCCCGCATTGACGACGGCATCGCCCGAACACTGGACCGTGCCCGCGACTTCTGGGCAATCGACCGCGCCTACGACATCTCCTCTGAGCAGATCACGTACAGCTACGCCCGCGGACTCATCTCCAACGGGGCCACTAGCAAGCAGGACGTGCTTAGGCTCGCCAAGGATTTCAACCTGGACAAGATGCTGGTCAAGCGAGTGAACTCGGAAGGGAAGTTCCTGAACTTCGAGAACCGCCCATGCTCCGAGTCGGACGCCGCTCAAGACATCCATCTCCCCACGTTCTTCACCATCTACGTGCCGATTGTGGCGTCGTACCTGAAGGCTCGGTGGGCAAAGCTGTTCAACGATCGGAACACCGTCCCGCTCTACAAGCTGGAACCGTATGTGCTGTCCCTGAACAGCAAGCTGAAAGCTCGGATGATTACGTCCCGGCTGAGTCGGATGTCCACTGACATGGGTTATCCGGCCGTCGAGCGCCAATCCATCCACAACGCCCTTCTGTACGGAATTTGCATCAATTTCCCTGAACAGGAGTGGCTCAAGGAGGAGCATACAATTGATGGAAAGAAGACCATCACCAAGTCTGGAGTTCCATTCGTCATCCCACACCCGGCGCGCGTGTTCTACGACATGACGCAGCCGCTCTCCTCGCTGAACTCCGACAGCGGAGTCAGCTATGCGGGCTACTGGACCACTCAACGGTTTAAGGATGTCCACGACAACAAGGAGTTCTGGAATCGCGACGTTATCCAGGTGAACACCAACGGGAAGAACCCGTGGCAGGAGTCGTCTCAGTTCCGGTTGTACCAAGAGCTGTACCCTTGCGCGGCCAAGTTCCCGCAGTTCGCCGCCAATGGTTCAAAGAACGACCGAGAGGACAAGGCGTTCCACTACAACCACTCGGAACACAGCGACTCCGCTGTCAACCTGACGGTGATGTTCCGGAAGCTCAACCCGAAGGACTACGAACTATTCGACTACGACGGCCCTGTCTGGTTCCGCTTCGTCTACGCCGGCAACACCGTGGTCCACGTCAAGCCTTGGGCGTATTGCCCGGCCATCGTGTACCAGTACGACGCTGATGGCAACCGGGCCAACCCGTCCGGCATCGGTCAGGAACTTCTCCCGTACCAGGACCACATGGGCAACTTGCTGTCCCAGTACCTGCTGAGCATCAAGAAGAACCTCATCCGGATTGTGATGCACGATTCGGACATCGTCTCCAACGAGTCCCTAAAGCTGGTACGCAACGAGAGCGAGAACGCGCTTCGCGGGCTCCAGTTCATTCCAGTGGACAGCCGGGAGCTGCGGAACATGGGAGTTAATGATGCTCGTGAAGGGCTCAAGGCGCTGAACTTCCCCCCTCAGAACACCCAAGAAATCCTGTCGGCTGTCACCGCCTTGCTTTCTATGGTCGAACGGGCTCTTGGATTCTCCCCGCAGGAAATCGGCGCTGCCGCATCGCACCAGCAGTCCGCGACCGAAGTAGTCACCATCAACAACAACACGTCCCAGCGCCTCCAGTTGACCGGTTCGTACATCGACGAGGCAATGAATGCCCGAGCGAAGATGTTGTACGAGGCCACGATCATGTACGACTCAGACGAGGTGTTCGTGAGCGTTGCTGATGTGACCGATAAAGGGCGCGACCTGCTCAAGGAGATGGGGTTCAAGATTGTTGAGGACGGAGAGCACACCGTTGGAGTCAGCGGAAGCAAGAGCGCGCTGATCTTGGGCAACTTCGGAGTGTTCCGAGATGCCACGACACGCACCAACGAGCCGGCAGTCGCTCAGTTGATGTCGGGGTTCCTTGACCGAATCCTGTCCAATCCTGCAATTGTGCAGGTGGTTGGCCCGAAGTTCATCTTTGATCGTCTCAACGAGATTGCCGAGTTCTTCCAGCTTCCTGTGGACTTCCGATTGCCGGCCGACATCAAGATGCAGCCGGACCCGAAGCAAATCGAGGCCGACCAGAAGGCTCAGGC
>Ga0194059_1001471_pt1 | contig 10023 bp, 10 predicted proteins | sample SepL6211m_MetaG_FD_163426 | JGI IMG/M metagenome (GOLD analysis project Ga0194059, IMG submission 163426) | Anoxic zone freshwater microbial communities from boreal shield lake in IISD Experimental Lakes Area, Ontario, Canada - Sep2016-L626-11m | ecosystem: Environmental > Aquatic > Freshwater >... | reverse complement strand
GCCCTGCTCGCCGCCCGCGCGCGGCTGCGACAGAGTCCCCGCTGGCGGTGGATGGCCATGGCTGTGGTGGCCGGCGGGATGATGCTGCAGGTGCTGAACATCAGCATCGTCAACATCGCCCTCCCGTCGATCTCCCACGATTTCCACTCAGGCGTCTCGGGCACCGGCTGGGTGGTGACCGGCTATCTGGTGACCCAGGCGGTGCTGCTGCCCATCGCGGGCCGGGCGGGCGATCTGTACGGGCGCCGGCGTGTGTGGGTGGCGGGAATCCTCATCATGGTTCTCGCCTCGGTGCTGTGCGCAGTGGCCTGGAGTGAGCCCGCCCTCATCGTGTTCCGCATCCTGCAGGGGGTCGGAGCCTCGGCCATGGCGCCCACGGCATTCGCCTATGCGGCCATCCTCTTTCCGCCCGAGAAGCGTGGGCTGGCCCTCGGGGTGCTGTCGGGCATCATGGCCGTCGCCCCGGTGCTGGCCCTGAACCTCGCCGGCGTGCTTGTGGGGGTGTGGGGGTGGCGCAGCGTGTTCTGGTTCACCCCAGTGGTGGCGGTCATTGTGCTTGTGGGCGCGCTGTTTGTGATGCGCGAGCGCCCGCCGTCTGAGGCCCGCCCATTCGACATGCTGGGCGCCGCCCTGGCAGCGCTTGGCTTGTTCCCGCTGCTCACGGCGCTTTCGCAGGCATCCGTCTGGGGATGGACGGCACCCCGCACGCTCATCGTCGGCGCTCTCGGGATCGTGTTCCTCGTGCTGTTCACCTGGCGCGAGCGGACCACCGACGATCCCATGCTCGATCTGTCGCTCCTGACACTGTCGACGGTGAGAAATGCCAACCTGGCCGGGTTTGCCGTGGGGGGAGCCATGTTCGGCACGCTCATCCTGCTGCCGTTCTACTTCTCCACGGTGCTCGGCTACTCGGGCATCGAACTGTCGTTGGCCATCACCCCCGTGGCAGCATGCTTCGTGATCGGCGCGCCCACATCCGGCCGCCTCATGAGCATGGTGGGAAGCGACGTGGTGGTGCGCTTCGCTGTGGGTACGGCGGTGGCCGGTGCGGTGGCGCTGGGGGTGGGGGCCATGATGCAGTCGTATGTGTGGATGCTGCCGGGACTCATCCTCACGGGGCTTGGGTTGTCGTCTGCCACGTCACCGGTGACCACCACGGCGATCCACGAGGCGCCGCATGATCGGATCGGTGTGGCTTCGGCCCTGCCGAATGTCGCGCGGTATTCCGGCGGAGCCCTTGGGGGCGCCCTTCTCGGTACGGTCCTTGCGATGTCGCTCCCCGCCTCCGTCACCGCCGACTCCGGCCTGCTGCCCGTTGCCGTGCGCGATCAGGCGGCGCAGGGCATGCGCGCTGCGCTGTTCACGGCCGCAGGCATCCTGCTGCTGGGCCTCGTGGCGGCCTGGCGCATGCCCCGGGTTGTTGGTCCGGGGGCACGCATCGTGGCGATGATCCCGGGCACGGGCGAGCACCCTCCGAGGCCACGGGATTGACCCGCGGCGCCTACCTGGCGTTGGTCGCCCTGCTGGTGTTCACCATGGGCACCAGCATCATCACCCCGCTGCTGCCGCTCTATGCGGGTCAGTTCCACCTGTCCAACGGCACGCTCACGCTGCTGTTTGCCACCTACACGGCCACGGTGGTACCCACCATGTTGGTGGCCGGCAGCGCATCCGATCGCCTGGGCCGAAAGCGCGTGCTGCTGCCCGCCATGCTGGTGCTCACGTGCGCGTCGCTCGTGTTCGCCTTCACCGAGTCGGTACCCATGCTCTTTGTGGGCCGGGTGCTGCAGGGGCTGGCGGTCGGCATGTTCCTGGGTGTGGGAACGGCGTTTGTGGTGGATCACGCCATCCCGGCCAAGCGGGCACTGGCCGCCATGGCGGCGGGGGCATTCTTCCGTCTGGGCTTCGGTCTGGGCCCCGGCATGGCGGGCCTGGTTGCCCAGTACTGGGGCAACCCCATCCACCGTCCCTTTGAGGTGCACCTGGTGCTGCTGGCGGTGGGTATCGGCTGCGTCATCCTCGCCAGCGAGACCGTGCCCCGGCGCCGCTACAAGTTTGAGATACGCGTGGGGGTGCCCAAGGGGCAGATGCGCGGATTCGCCGGGTTCATGGCACCCGCCGCATTCACCATGAGCTTTATGGAGGGCACGGTGCTGTCGATCGTGCCGCTGTATCTGTACGAAACGCTGGGCGAGCGCAACGTGGCCATCGCCGGACTCTGCGGGTTCCTCGTGCTCGGGTTGGGTGGCATGACGCCGCTGGTCACCCGCAACGTGCCACCCCGCTTGGCGGTGATGATCGGGCTTGGGGTCTCGGCTGTGGTCACGTGGCTTATCGCGATCGCCGCGGTGGGCGGCAGCGCGCTGCTGGTGGTGGTGGCCGCCGGCATCATCGGCTTCGTCAACGGCATGATCCTGCAGGGTGCCACGGTCATCTGTGGCACCGTCGTGCCACTGCAGGAGCGCGGCAAACTGCTGTCGTCGCTGTACATGTGTGCATACGCCGGAACGGTCCCCGCCGTGGGCCTCGGATACCTGTCGCTCAGCATCGGGCTCACCGCCACGCTGGTGGTGTTCAGCATCGCATCGTGCGTGCTGGCCGCCTGGGTCATCATCTTCGGTCGGCGCCTGTTTCCGCGGGTCATCCCGTACGAGGAGCACGTCGCGATACCCTCAGCCTCGTGAAAGACGACATCTCATCAATTCTCAAGGGTTGGGGCGAGCCCGCGTACCGCATCAAGCAGGTGGAGGATGCCCGGCGTACGGGTATCCGCTCGTGGGACGACGTCACCACTCTGCCCAAGGACCTGCGCGAGAAGCTGTCCGAGGTGGTGCCCCTATGGACCGTCACCCCCGACGCGGTTGCCGAGAGCACCGACGGCACCCTCAAGTGGCGCCTTCGCACCCACGATGGCCTGGCCATCGAGAGCGTGCTCATCAAACATGCCCGTGGTCGGCGCACCCTGTGCGTGTCGAGTCAGGCGGGGTGCGCCCTGGGATGCAAGTTCTGCGCCACGGGCACCATGGGCCCTGGCCGCGACCTGACCTCCCGCGAGATCTCTGACCAGGCGTACCTGGCCAACGACGTCGCCCGTGAGGCCGATGCCCGCGTGAGCAACGTGGTGTTTATGGGCATGGGCGAGCCACTGCAGAACACCGCTGCGGTGTTTGACGCCGTGCGCGAGATCCACTCACCCGAGGGGCTTGGCATCTCGGCCCGCCAGATCGCCATCTCCACGGCCGGCTGGGTACCGGGCATCGACGAGATGATGGACTTCGAGGTGCCGGTGCGCCTGGCGCTGTCGCTGCACGCCGCCGACGACGCCACGCGAAGCCAGCTCATGCCCGTCAACAACCGCTGGCCCATCGCCAACGTGCTCTCGGCCTGCCGCCGCTACGGCGACCGCACCGGCCGACGGGTGTTCATCGAATACCTCCTGCTCGAGGAGATCAACGACTCGGTTGCCGACGCCAAGCGTCTCGCCGAACTTCTGCGCGATGGCCGTTTTCACGTGAACCTCATTGAGTACAACGCCACGGGTGGCCCCTACCGGGGCTCACCGCAGGAGCGCCGCCGGCGCTTCGCCGAGGAGCTTGAGCGTGCCGGCCTGTACCCCTCGATGCGTCGATCGCGCGGGGCGGATATCGCCGCCGCCTGCGGCCAGTTGGCCAACAGCCCCGCCTAGCTGTCGTGCCGACAGAGGTTCCGAACACACCCGGCTGATCGGAGCCTGCCCTTGAAGCGCTGAGTGTTGTCACTGCATACGCCCACCCCGCACCCACCATCCAGTCAAAGCGCTCCCCGGAGGGATTGATCGAGGAGCCGTACGGTCAAGTGGGCTCCACCTGGCCCCCGAGCGAACTCCCCCGTGCCGACGGCCCAGCACCCGCTATCCCGTAACGGCTGCCTTACGCGGTGCCACCTGCACACGCTTGCTGAAGTGTGCTGTTGCTGCCGACTGCGTACGCGCAGTGGTGGTGATGACCCAGGTGCCCCGGCTCAGATGCACGGTGCATGAGTAGGTGCGCTTTGTGCTGGTGCGCCGGATGGTGCACGTGCCAGCGGCGGAGTGTCCAGACGGACGTGTGGTTGCCCGCTGGGTAATGCGTGTGGTCCCTACTGGGACAGCCCCGGTGGTGACACAGGTGGTTGCCACGCAGTGCACCTTGCCCTTGATGGGGGGTGCAGTGGGTGTGACGGCGTTTGACGACGCTGAGGCAGCGCCGGTACCCGCGGCATTGGTGGCGGTCGCAGCGAATGTGTAGCTGGTGCGATTGGTAAGGCCCCCAACGGTGCAACTCGTTGCGGGGGCGACAACCGTGCAGGTCTTCTCACCTGGGGTTGAGGTGACCGTGTACGAGGTGACCGACCCACCCGCAAGCGGGGTGATGGTCACTGCTGCGGATGCGTTCTCTGCGACGGCGACCGGTGCCGCGGGGGCCTGGGGTGCATCGAGGTAGCGAGCGGTAAACACGTCACTGCATGGGTATGTATCGGGGGCAGTGCCGCAGGTGCCGCCCGCAGTTGTGAGGGTGGTGTTCCCAAAGGTTGCGGTGTCACTGAAGAACCCGGTCACAATGAATGAGCCATCAGGCAGGGCGGAGATGCCCAAGCCATAGTCATCCCCCGTACCACCGGCCTTGGTGGCCCAGGCCCAGCTGCCATCTGCGTTCACCTTTGCGGTGAACACGTCAGCGCTCCCCGCACTACTGGTGAGGGTGGTGCTTCCAAAGGTTGCGGTGTCATAGAAGGACCCGTTCACAATGGATGAGCCATCAGGCAGGGCGGAGATGGTCTTCCGGCCTTCGCCAAATCCATACCCCGAACCACCAGCCCTGGTGGCCCAGGCCCAGGTGCCATCTGCGTTCATCTTTGCGGTGAACAAGTTAGGGCTCTCCACACTGCTACTGGTGAAGGTGGTGCTTCCAAAGGTGGCGTCGCCATAGAAGACCCCGGTCACAATGGATGAGCCATCAGGTAGGGCGGAGATGCCATGGCCCCCGTCATACCCCGAACCACCAGCCCTGGTGGCCCAGGCCCAGGTGCCATCTGCGTTCATCTTTGCGGTGAACACGTCAGCGCTCCCCGCACTGGTGAGGGTGGTGCTTCCAAAGGTTGCGGTGTCAGCGAACCACCCGGTCACGATGGATGAGCCATCAGGCAGGGCGGAGACGCCCTGGCCATAGTCATCCCCCGTACCACCAGCCTTGGTGGCCCAGGCCCAGGTGCCATCTGCGTTCATCTTCGCGGTGAACACGTCATCGTTCCCCGCAGTGGTGCTGGTGAGGGTGGTGTTCCCAAAGGTTGCGGCGCCAGAGAAGTACCCGGTCACAATGGATGAGCCATCAGGCAGGGCGGAGATGCCCAAGCCATAGTCACTCCCGGTACCACCAGCCTTGGTGGCCCAGGCCCAGGTGCCATCTGCGTTCATCTTCGCGGTGAACACGTCATAGCTCCCCGCAGTGGTGCTGGTGAGGGTGGTGTTCCCAAAGGTTGCGGTGTCAGAGAAGTACCCGGTCACAATGGATGAGCCATCAGGCAGGGCGGAGATGCCCTGGCCATAGTCATCCCCCGAACCACCGGCCTTGGTGGCCCAGGCCCAGCTGCCATCTGCGTTCACCTTTGCTGTGAACACGTCAGCGCTCCCCGTACTGGTGAGGGTGGTGCTTCCAAAGGTTGCGGTGTCAGAGAAGTACCCGGTCACAATGGATGAGCCATCAGGCAGGGCGGAGATGCCCTGGCCATAGTCATTCCCCGTACCACCAGCCTGGGCGGCCCAGCTCACCTGAGGCGGGGGCGCGGCGCACACGGCCTGAACCCCGACACACAACACCATGGCGCTGCACACACAACCGATCGCGGTACGGAGGTTCATGAGGGGACGACCTTCTCTGGAACTCATCGCTTGAAGCCCCAACGTGGGGGGTGCGTGATCACTCTGCCACAGCGCGCACGAGGATACTCATCGCGCCTTGGAGGGGCTCCCCTGGGAGGGCCGTGCCCGGGCCATGGCCCGGGCACTCGTTCGTGACAGTCCATGCACCCGCGCCGTACCAATCGTCTGGTGGATGCGCTCGATAACGCTCCCCCGGTACCTGAGGTGTCCTCTGCGTTGTGGGGGTGGCCTCGTGGGGCTCGCTCGGCGGGTTCTTCAGCCCTGCAGCGCCTCGGTGCCCGGCGTGGCCAGCACCACGTCGTACTCGCGCACGTCGTACTCGGCGACCTTCTCGATGAAGTACGGGTCCTTCGCGATTATCGCGTCCACTTCGTTACGGGTGACGCCGGTGGCCACGATCAGGCCGCCCTGGAGCGGCATCTCGCGCCCGGCCGCGATGAAGACACCTGCCGTGACGTGATCGCGCACCCACGCACGATGCGCGTCGAGGTGCGCCTCAACCTCGTCGGCCGGCTTGAGGTACCGCCCCAGCAGCAGAAACATGGTTGCCCCTATCCCTTGCAGGTGTGGAGTGCAGCGATGAGCCGGTCGGCATCCGGGGACTCCGGCGGGGCCACATGGTCCACGTCCACGATGATGCCGTTGGCGTCGATCACGTAGGTGGCACGCCCGGAGATCCCGGCCTGCTCCATGTACACGTCGTAAGCCTGCGCCACTGCGCCCTTGGGGTGGAAGTCGGCGAGAAAGTGCACGTTCTTCGCCTGCATCTGATCCTTGAAGGCTGCCAGTGACCACTTGCTGTCAACGCTCACGCCAATGACCACTGCGTCGGCGTAGGGGCCTTCTTCACCGGCGATGGTGGTGAACCAGTCGGTGCAGACCGGCGAGAATGCGAGCGGGTAGAAATTGAGGTGCACGGGCGTGCCGCGCAACTTCGACAACGTGACCTCTTCGCCGTTCGAGTCGACGAGCGTGAAATCCGGGGCAACGGATCCGATCTCAAGGGGCATGCGACTTCTCCTGCAATAGGGGTGAACGACCTGAAGGAGGGTAGCGCTCAGGTGCCCGCTGCCATCGGTACTATGGGGCCGCGAATTCGGGACCGACGGGGGATTCATGGCCACGTTTGACCAGAAGCACGCGGCCGGCTTCACGATGGCACTCACATACGCCGTGGGCGTGGGTGGCATCGGCCTTGCATTCTCGACGTTGTTCGACCCCCAACCCGATCTGCGGTGGGCCACCCTTCTTGCCGTCGGTCTGACGGGCATCCTCTCGTTCGTGCGGCACTCATTGCTCCACCGGGGCGATGCGGCACGCATGGGATGGGATACCGGGAAGACCAACCCGTTTCAGATCGAGGTGGGCCTTGCGAACCTGGCGTGGGGCGTGCTTGCCACCATCGCGGTCATCTTCAATTGGGGGCTCGCGGTGTATTCGGCGACGTTCCTGGTGTTCGGCTTCTACATGGTGGCCGTCACGGGGTTCAAACTCGTCTTGGCGTCGCGTGGCGCACGTCAGGAGTGGGTGGCCTCAGTCTCTGCAGGGAGCTTTGGCGTACTGCTTACGATCGTCGGTATTGCCGGGATGCAGGCAGCCACCTAGCCCGCGGCTAAGGTTCACGTATGGCTCCAAACCCCGACAGCGGTCGCCGCAGGATGCCCTCGGGGCCACCCGTGGGGGGCTGGGGCTTTGGTGCGTCCGGCATTCCCAAGGGCTTTTGGGTGGGCCTCTCGGTAGTGCTGGTGGCGCTCTCCATCTTCCTGCTCGGTGAGGCCTACACCGGGTATGGCGTGATGGTGCTCATTCTCGCGCTGGCCGCAGCGGTCAACCTGCTGCCATGACGCCCGACGCGGAGGCGCTCGCAGAGCTCCTCCATGCGGCCCGGCCCGACGCCGAGCCATTCGATCTCGGCCCGGATGAGCTGTACGAACTGGTGGCCGAGGTGGGTGGCGATCCCGAGGCCCATGCCGTTATCGGCGAGGCGCTCGTGGCCTGGGAACGGATGCTGGCCTAGGAGATGAGCCCCGCTGGCTCGGGCCGGAGGTTCAGCCGGGTGGCCAGTGCCTGTGCCAGGGCATCCTCAGCCCGGGCCCGGTCGGCATCGCCGCCCTCGGCCGCGATGGAGGTGGCCACCACGTCCGGTGCGCCGCACGCAGACATGATGCGAAACCATTCAAGGTCCGGATCCCGGTTGAGCGCGATGCCATGCAGACTCACGCCCTCGGCCACGCGTATCCCCACGCTCCCCACCTTGCGACCCTCCACATAGGTGCCCATGCGCTCGTGGTCCGACTCCGCTGCGGGCACCCCACAGGCGTGGCAGGCGTCGGTCATGGCATCCACCAGCGCCCCGACAAATCGCCGTACCCCCCGGCCGCCACGAAGATCGCAGAGCACGTAGCCGGTTGTCTGGCCGGGGCCATGCCATGTCATCTGCCCGCCGCGGTCGGTGGCCACGCAGGTGGCACCCATGCCGGCCAGCACCTCGTCGGTGATGAACAGGTCCTCGCGCGTGCCGTGGCGGCCGTAGGTGTACACGGGGTCGTGCTCGAGCAGCCAGATGACCGTGGGCGAATCGCCCGACCGCACCAAGTCAGCAAGCCGCCTCTGCTCGTCCCAGGCCTCGATGTAGCCGATGCGCCCGGTGTGCGCGAGAAGTGCTGGGCGCATCACACCAGCAGTGCGGCGGGATGCTCCAGCAGTTCGGCGACCCGCCCGAGGAACGTGGCGGCCTCCGCCCCGTAGATCACCCGGTGATCGACCGACAGCGACAACGTCATCACTTCGCGAACCACCACGTGGCCATCCAGCACCACGGGCCGCTCAACCGATCGGCCCACGGCGAGGATGGCGGGCTCGGGCGCATTGATGACCGCGTGAAACCGGTCGATGCCGAACATCCCGAGATTGGTCACCGAGATGGCTGACCCCTCCAACTCGTCGGCCCGCAGCGTGCCCGCCCGACCCCGTCGCGCCAGATCGCGCACCTCGGCGGCGATCTGCGGCACCGTCTTCTGGTCGGCGTCGCGTACCACCGGCACGATGAGCCCACCCGGAACCGACACGGCCACGCCGACGTGCACGCCGTCGGGCACCAGCAGATCGTCACCGTCGAGTTGTGATGCCATGTCTGGTCGCTCGCGCACCGCCATGGCCACGGCCCGTACCACCATGTCGTTCACACTCGGTCGCTGATCCTCCGGCAGCGCCACTCGCAGGTCGGCCCGTGCAGCCGCCAGCGCAGTGGTGTCGACATCGCGCTCAAGGGTGAAGTCGGGCACCTGGTGGGCATCGGTCATGCGCCGGCTGATGACCTGCTGCAGATGGGTAAGGGGGGTGCGCCTGCCCGCGGGCCAGTCGCCACGGGGAACAGGTGGCGGCATCTTGGGCGGCACGGGCTGCACTGGGGCAGCGCTCCCGAGTGGCGCGACGGCCGGTGGGGCGGCAGCAGCTGGTGCGGGCTGCGCGACGGCCTCGGCCGCGGGGTTACCCGACAGCGCGGCTTCGACGTCAAGTTTGACGATTCGCCCGCCCGGGCCGGTGCCCGTGACCGTCGACAGATCAAGGCCGGCATGTGCCGCGATGTTGCGGGCCAGCGGGGATGCCGCGACGCGGTCGCCCGACGTCGCAGGAGGAGCAACTGCAGGTGGCGCCGCCGCGGGCTGTGGTGCCATGGGCGCCGGAGATGGTGTGATTGCCGGGGTGCCTGCGCCTGAGATGGTGTCGGCGGTGCCATCGGAAGCCGTCGGGATGCCGGTTGCCACTTCGTCGGTCGAAATGGGATCTGCTTCCCCTGCTGGCGCAACCGGCTGCACCCCTGTCGGTGCTCCCGCGGCGTCTCCGATGGTCGCGATGGGTGCACCCACATCAAGGGTGTCGCCCTCCTCCGCAATGATCACCAGTGTGCCGTCGCCCGGTGCCTCCACAGTCATGGTGGCCTTGTCGGTCTCGATCTCCACCAGTGGCTCGCCCTTGGCCACCTGGTCGCCGTCGGCCTTGATCCACCGGAGGATCGTGCCCTCCTCCATGGTGTCCGACAACTTGGGCATGAGCATCTCGGGCATCAGGCAATCCCCCTGCCGATGTTGGCGAGCACGGCGCCCACCACGTCTGCCGGTTGTGGC
>Ga0194059_1001469_pt1 | contig 10027 bp, 11 predicted proteins | sample SepL6211m_MetaG_FD_163426 | JGI IMG/M metagenome (GOLD analysis project Ga0194059, IMG submission 163426) | Anoxic zone freshwater microbial communities from boreal shield lake in IISD Experimental Lakes Area, Ontario, Canada - Sep2016-L626-11m | ecosystem: Environmental > Aquatic > Freshwater >... | reverse complement strand
ATACTTGAAGCATTATATTTTGTCAATGTGGAAACAGGTGCAGGAATTGGATTTGACTTTGGTGGATTTACTACGACCCTCGGAGAAACAGTGACAGTCTTCGATTTTCTTGTCATCAGGTACACGATAACCGTAATCAGTAATAATGAGCCAATTACTATGAGTACAATATATTCAGTACTTAACATTTATTCTGGCGAGGTTTTTGTAGAACTAAAAGTCTTACAAAAACTGAATTCACAGTACATTTTAAAATATTATTAAAAATTTCTATGGAAATGCTGAAACGCTAATATCAGCTGCGTTTGCGCTTAAACCCCCAATGTAGGTCTGGGTCATATTAACATCTGAAAAATTAGAATGAGATAGATTTTCACCGGCAATAGCAGTCTCAGTACCACCAGATGTAACATAAACAAGTTTAGCAAGTTTATCAGCAGTATCGTTAGTAAGTCCGCCCATAGCAAACATAGCACCACGATTAAGGTCGATATTTGGTTGTACAGATGGTCTAAACCAGCCGACTTCACAAGGTACAATTGGTAAATCTCCTCTGAAGTAGTCTCCTTGAGCTAGTAATCTCTTGGATCTGTTTGCATACATGTATCTGTCATAGACAACTGGAGCTTCTGCACCTTCTTCAGAAATTTGTGTCATGTCATTTACTGGGAGATATGAAGTAACATCAGTTGCGGCATTATTACTGTATGTATTATCTAATACTTGGTTATAGTTTCCATTAGCATATCCAGGTTCTTGGACTGGTGCACCACCTTTGTAGCTGTACTCAGAAACGGCACCTGTGCCACATTTTGGAACTCCAGAGCATCCACCAGCACAGCTTTCACAAGCACAGTAACCTTCCTTCAAGGCTGGGTTATGTCTTGCTTGGTGTGAAGCGCCAGATGCACGTTGATTACCATAATTTTCTTTTCTGTGGGTATTTACACCACCCATTTTTCCAAATGTTAATGGATTACGTGGGATACCTTGGTGTTTGTAACTAGGTAAATTGTAGTTGATATTGGCACCATAATTTACAGATGCTGCGCGTGGAGCGAGCATTGATTGGTATGTCCCTGGAACAGAGTAGAAATCACCAGTTTTTGCAGATTGAGAGTTGGCAGCCTTAACTCGGTCTACTTTCCATGTCATGCTAGGAAGATTACCAAGAAACTTCTCCTTGCGTTTCTGATCTTCTTGAATTTTAATTCCAGTAACTGCAGCGATTGCTACTATAAGCCCAATAAGGGTTGCAAAGATCTTTCCGTCCATCATGCTATTTATTCTATAACATCCGAAAAAAAAATCAATTGATGTAGACTTAAAAAGTTAGGTTTGGAAATACAAAATGAGTATTAGGGCTTACATAAATGAATTGAAGGAATATAACAATGAGATAAAAAGATTACGCGATGCGCAAACTGTTCTTAAGAAGAAAGCTACAGATGTTAAGAAGTTGATAACCGACTACTTACGAGAACAAGAACAAGACGGCGTTAGATATAATGATATTTCTGTTGTTCTTGAAAATCGTGAAAAACGGATTGGAAAGAAGATCAAAGATAAGGACACTGACGCTTTGCAGGTTTTAAGTAATTATGGTATATCTGAACCAGAAAAAGCGCTAGAGAGAATATTGGAGGCACGTAGGGGACCTATTGTAGAGCACCAGGAATTGAAAATCAAGAAGATGGTAAAGTAGTTGTGGTAATATATAAATTCTTAACTTCTCGTAAATAGTTATGAATTTCGAAATTTTACGTTGGGACGTTGTGCTTGTGAAAAATCACAGGCTGCCAATAGTCTATTTCAAACCTGATTTGGCTCTAGTTGAGTTTTTACGGAAGACTGATTACCAGGCCAAAGTTGTCATTAGTGATACCTTGTCAGTGTATGACGGGCATGTGATGAATGCGAGTATAAACTTGAGTGGATGCATTCCATGTCAACGTCCTAACCTATATGCTGAGACTGGCTGGTGGGTGGCAACTTTACAATCATCGTGGAATAATTATCCGCCATTTCTCGGTACTCTCAAGTTTCTTGTCTAATAGAAATAAGGATGAACAATTGGCTTGTGTTTCTGATTATCTGCGCGACACTGGGGTTGTTATACTGTGTGGTCGCGTTGATAATAGGTTTCAGGGGCTTTTACAAGCGGAAAGAGAATTTTATTAGACCGAAGCGGCTAGTGGCCTCAACTTCAACACTACCGTCAAGAATTGGTCACGTGCAAGAATCCATCGATAGCATAGTTAACTCAGAGATTCGACCCGACAAAGTCTATCTGAACATACCAAGAGTATCTAAGAAGGAAGGAAAAGAGTACGATGTATCTGATATTAACACCCACGGTGGTTTAGTAGTTATAAACTGGCTTGACAAGGACTATGGTCCATTGTGTAAGTTGTATGGGACATTGTTGATGGAATTCGACCCAGAGACTGTTATTGTCTGTTTCGACGATGATATCATTTACGATAAGCGGCTGATAAGTCACCTACTATCTTGTCAAGGCCAGTACCCAGAAGCTGCAGTCTGTGAATCAGGGTGGAATTATGTTAACCTAGGTCTTGTAGCGCTATCTCTGAAACTTTCTATACCTGGAGTTGTCCAAAAGGTGGACGAATTGCAATGCTTTAATGGTGTTGCGTATAGGAGAAGGATGTTCCAGGATGACTTTGAGGATTGGAAGGAAAAAGAAAATTGCTACACTGTTGACGATATACTTATATCCAAGTACCTAAGACACCGTCAGATACCTATTCTAGCGATTCCATACTGGAGTAAAAACAAAAACATCAAGATACCAAATAAGACTACACTAATAGCTCATAATCTGTTTCGAAATCGCTGGATAAACTGCAAGTGATATTTGTATACGAAATGCATACAAATTCTTCAAAAAATAAATTTAGTCCGCTTAAATTCTCTCAGAGTTTCTTGGAAATATTTTCTGGCAAAGTAGACGCTTTCTTTTACGTCTGTCACAAAAAATGTATGAGATGTTCGCACTTTGTAGTTTTGGTCTACGATACTACAAATACCATCTGTTGCAATGTAGTCAAACACTACAAGCGTTATAGGGACATCCAGCTCTTGAGCTATTTTAAAAACTCCACTTCGGACCTTGTTTACGTAGTCAACGGCTAGTTTTCGGTGCTTTGTTGCGTATGTCATCACAGACCTGCCTGCAGAGATATGCTTTCGGATACCTTCCTTGGTCTCATCGTAACTATTCTTGGCTTTTGTTACCACAGACCACTTTACTACCTTACCTAGTACAGGGACTAATCCATCTCTCATCATAATCGCAAAATCACCAGGTAGAAGTAAAGATGCCAAATTTTCTAAGCGGTCGCAGGCGTAATTTATGACTAGTATCGACGGCACATTTGACATCTTCGAGAAATCTGTGTCTACACGAAACATTTTTCGAAAACTTGGGATAACAGCACTTTTCAGCTCCTCATTATCTTTTCTATTTTCTTTCCCTTCAATCCAGCCTTTCTGAATAATTCGCCCCATTGTCCCGAAAACCAAGGCAAAATTTCGTCGATATATTGTACAAATCGCCAGACAAATAACACCCCACTGCTCAGGGATTAGAGCAATCAGACACAACATCAGGCCAAACACCGATAATGTTATATTCGACAGGTAGAAAAAATTATCTCTGAAGTAAAAGCTGGGCATTACACTCAGTATCAATAACGCTATGACGATAGCTATTTTTCGTCTCATTAAAATTACTCATATAGTTTTATCTATAACTAAATTTCTAGGCGAATTACAAATGAGAACTGGATATGTGGTGTTACTGGTGCTCTTGTTACTGACGTACGCAGCTATCACCTATGTTATCGTCACTACGAGAAAAAGTAACAGGAAACAAAAAATAAAACATAATACTAATTCCAATAGCGCTACTGAAGTGAAAACTGTAGAAAATCTATCATCTGGACCACGTGTGCTAGTTATCCAAGATGGTGACTACGAAAAATATCCTGAATTCGCATCTTACACCACGGCTATTAATGCGGCTTATTGTAGGAAATGGGGTTACACCTACACTTTTAAAGATCATAAGGACTCTAATGTCCCACCATACTGGCTAAAAGTAGTAGACGTCCAGGAAGCACTTAATACAGGTAGGTACGACCTTGTCGCCTATGTAGATTTAGACGCATGTTTTCTTGATTTCAGTACGCCACTTGTAGCAGTAATCAGCCGTATAGACACTGAGAAAGGTAATATCTCAGATATGTATTTCGGAGAAGATTGCACCGAACTGACAATGGCCAATACGGGTGTATTTCTAGTCAGGAACACCCAGCTAGGTAGGTTATTAATGCAGACGTGGAAATCTATGTGTGTCAACAGTAAGGGTGAAAGACAAAATGCTTGCAGTGCTTGGGATAAAATAGATAATAAATGGACATGTAAATATTGTGAATGGGCTGGTAGAGAGTATGAACAAGGAACTTTGAACCAACTTGTAGATTTATTCCCTGATAATGTTGCGGTTGTGGATGATAGCTTTTTCTCATCAAAGAAAAGTAAGAAAAAGCCATTTATGATTCATGCGATGTCGGCCTCTCCTAAACGTAGGCTTGAAATTTTCAAAGATATTTACGTCAAACTTAGCGACGTATTTAAAGCCCAAGGTTTACTCGTAAATAAGGATGAATTCATCACCTGAAAATTTTCCAAAAATAATACATCAAGTATATGGATTTTGGGATTCTAAAATACCAAGAAAAATTCAAAGTCGAATGGATACCTGGAAGAAATTCCACCCTGACTACGAGCATAAATTATGGGATAAGAAAACATCGAGGAATTTTATTAAGGAGCACTATGCTTGGTTCCTTCCTGTCTATGACAGTTACTGGTATGCTATACAAAGAGCAGATGCTATCAGGTACTTTTTTCTATATCACTATGGTGGATTATATTCAGATATCGACCTTGAACCACTGAAGTGTATAACACCGCTACTGGAAAAACATAAAAATAAAGGATGTATTCTGTACAGGTCGCCTAATTCAGAGCTTCTGACTAATGATTTTATGGTATCAAAAGCGCGTAATCCATTTTGGAAAAAAGTATGGTACGAATTACTAGTCAACAACAACTTCAAATCTGTCTCAAAACATCTGACTGTTATGCATACTACTGGACCTTTGTTATTGGATAGTGCATTTGAGAATATGATATATCGACGAAAGAAATATGTCTATGTAATCCATGCAAAGTATATCAATAGCTGTGATATAGCCGCAAAGAAACCCTGTTGGAATAAGGAGGCTTATCTGAAAAGATATGATGGAAATAGTTGGCACGGTGCGGATTCTACTATTCTAAATTTTTTCTACAAACATTATATAACAATTATTGTAGTTGTGGTTTTGATCTGTGTAATTATTGGGTTGCTGGTAGATAGAAGTAGCAAGTAAATCTTTTTTCATACTATTTCAGTATGAAAAAATTTACAAAGTATCTACTGAAAATTACGTGGATGAGCATATCTCGACATCATTTCTGAGACTTTTTTATCCATAACTGACTTGTCACTTTCATAAACAGCAGGCAACTCTTGAATTCTACCAAGTTTTGGCATTTGTCCACGTGGGTCAAATCCACCTCTTGATGGCCTATCTCGTGTAAAAGTTTCTCGTGCACTGACATTAGTATCTCCTTGTCGTCGTGTATTCGAGAATGCTTCAGCCATAGGCAGTACCCTTTCTAACTCTTTTTGGTACTCATGTTGTTGACGGTGGTCTTGATTTTGACGAATATTTGTTGTAGCTGAGTATTCTGGTATTGTTCTTTGTAAATCTGGTAGATCATGGAAATAATCGATCGCGTTAGAGTTCAATGGTCTACTTGCATTAGTATGTGCACTCGACAGTAAGCTGTCTTGTACAAACGCTGATGCATCAATTCCACCTTGTGACATGTCTCTGTTAATACCCAAATTAGTATGCGCGCTTGCGAGTAAATTATCTTGTACATACGCTGATGTATCAATTCCACCTTGAGATGTGTCTCTATTTATACCCAAATTAGTCTGTGCAGATGCATGTAAGGCATCGAGTCGTGTATGTCCACCAGCTCGACCATTTATTCGCATAGTATTGTCAGAAGTACTTATAGGGGCAGTATAGGATTTTTTCAATAACGTTTCATTCACAGCATACTTAGTCTCCATTGGTGCCTTCAAAGGTGTCTCGATTTTGTAGACCGCAGTTGGATGTACACTTTTCTTAAGAATTTGATTTTTTGTTTCTTTAGTATTCTGTGCATTACCACACTGACGCATTTTCTTTGAGAAATCAACAAAACCTGGTTTACTAAATGCAGTAGTCCAAACTCGTGGCAGCCTAGAAAGTGGTAATAAGTCATATTGTGTACGCACTGGTGGTCTAAATGCATCAGAATGTACTTTGTAGGGTAAAGAAGCTTGCACATTTGCACCTTTACCGTTATTTTGGTAACTGACACTAACCATAGGATTCACACCACGAGCAAATGGCAATATGCACTCTGCATTACGATTACCAGACTCATCAATCATCTCTGTGATTTCACTAGTTTGACCTACTTTCACTATACGACGTGTATACAATGATTTTGGTGGGTCCTTAAGGATATTCATATTTGTCCCCCAACTTTCTACTGATGGCATAGATGCCTTTCCGTAACTTGTAAGACCTGAATAAGATATAGACATTCTTTAGTTGAAGTTAAGGTTGAGATTTTTTTAGGTAACAATAAATATGAACATCTCAACGTTTGTGACATTAACTTTAGTGTCAGTTATACTCTCTTTACTAGTACAATTTGGAATTATGAGATATTTTTTCCTACATATGAAATGTAGTAAGGGATATGTTGAAAAATACTCAAAATTACCAAAATCAAAAGACCATAAAAGAGTTATTGTTACTCTAAGTCTAAAACCAGAGGAGATAAATGCTTTTAAGCCAACTTTAAATTCACTTCTTGACCAGAGTGTCAGTGTAGATAGTATTGTAACAAATACAGAAAATCATAAGAAATATGAGATACCAGAATATGTAAGACAAGCATGTCAGATAGGATTAGCTGGTGATTCATTTGATGAAGCATTAGCTTTGATTCCTACTTTACTTCGAGAAGGTGAAGCTGGCACTGTTGTTATCTCAGTACAAAATGGAATTGTCTATGGGAAGGACTATATACAGACATTGTTGGAGACTTTGAACGATGTGAAAAAACCAGTTGTGACTGAGTACGGAGTTTGTGCAAACGCAGGGGACTTCAAGGCTGGAGTAACTTCAGCTGGTCGACAAGATGTATGTGATTGGTATAAGGCGTATTTACCTGAAACGTTTTATTTGAAATACAAAGAAAACTATAGTTCTATACCAAAAATTTTGAAGAAATAATTTGAAGATTTTTTTGATACCAACATTCAGTATTCCTTATTTTGTAGACGTCTATCTCGTTCTTCTATGTGCTTCAAATACACTTCATGTTCTCTTTCTGCCTCTTCTTCTCTCTTTTTATTTTTGAATTGAGTAACCAGGCATCCCTCATGTATGCTCCTATCGTCGCATTTTGGGCAATAAGTACTTTTCGTATCATAATCACTATCATAGTCACTGCCATAAGAACCAGAGGGACTTTTGTATACTGCTTCTCCACAGTCTTCGCATCTAGGTTGGCCAGGAGTACGAGCTGGGAATTGCCATCCGTGTTCTTTTAAGTACTTTCTGTTATGAATCTGATGCCTATGAGTACAGCCAGGACCACAGGTTGGCATCTTACTCATTTTTATTTCTTGTACTACTTTTGCATAGCGGCTTGGTACATCAGGATAAGCATACTCATGTCCATACGCGAATTCACGGATTTTGTTAAGAACATGTGGATCCATGCGATCATAAACTGAACGTTTGATACTAATAGGAGATGCACGACGAGATCTTACAGGTGATCTAGCTGCAATACGTAATTTACCAACAGGAGATACTCTACGTGGAGACTTACCTTTTGCCCTTCTACGTGATTTACGGACTGATACTTTACGAGGAGGTGAGTTACGTGGCGACAACTTGCGTCGTGATCTACGCGATCGTCCTTTTGGTGAACTTTTTCTACGAGGAGACTTTGCCATTTTAATGATATAAAAGAATATGGGTTTTTTTGCAGTTGATTGTAGTTATTAGTTTTGATACTGCTAGTCAGTATCAAAAAATTTCTCAAACCATCACTCGTAATGTATAACAATTATTCAAGTTTCCATATCTAGATGAGAATAGATATGGCATCCTCACTCGTTTGTAACTAAAAGCTCTTCCCAATCTATTTCTTTTTTGGTCTGGTATACTAATTGTATTTTCTTTTTTCATATATTCAGTAGATATCGTCTGTGGATATAAGACAGGTAGCATTACTATACCTTGCCAGTCATTTTTCTTTCCTGATAAGTCAATTTCAGGCTTTTCTGGACAATATAGCATATTAAATTCAGATGGTGGATTCAGGGTGGAACCGAGACTATGGGGGAGTAGTCCAGAACTCTTTGGAGGTAATACTGATATTAACTGCTCGAATGGCAACATAGGTCGAGTTGAGCCGTAAGAGGCGACACGAAATTTATCGATGTGTTGCGCAAGTGTAGTTGCAAGTGGTCCATGATGGTAGGGGTAGAACCAAGTCCAAGACGACACGCCGTGTTTGTAGTACGACAACACCCAATTCATACCTTCTAAATAAGTCATACAAACAGCCTCAATTTCAGTCTCATCATTACCGAAATGTGTCTCCGTGTACACACGCCTGTATTTCTCAATATCTAACATCCCCTTGTCGTCGACACAAGAACTAAGTAATTCATCTGGAAAGTACTCTGTTATTCTACTGATTTTCTGTTGTAATAGATACTCTTCAACCTCAGAGACAAGCTGGAAAAAATATTTCAATGCTTCCTTATTGAAGGTTGTTGACCCACCACGTTCAGTTCCTATCTGATATCTTTTTGTTATATGACCAAATTTCGAGCCTGTTTTTTGGTACATTTCGATAATGACTTCCACACCACCTTCGATGATTTCCAGGGACGGTACGTGGCTGAGGAAATCGTTACCAATAGTGAAAAATAACGCTACGAAGTCGTCTATCGCTACATTTCTATCGTAGATTTGTCCTTCACACTCCCACTCTAGTAAATCAGCTATGTAGTCATGTGCCGTTGAGATATCCACTAGAAAGTAAGTTCTACCAGCGTCGTACATATCGTCACGTAATATGTACATATTCTTTCTATGAGTACCCAACGCAAGCATAATCAAGTCAGCGTCTGAACCGTGTACACAGGCGCTTTCACTTTTTGGGATTGTAGTACGTAGATAGTGAAAAATTTTTGCTTCACCTTCACCTGGTGCTTTTTCATTAGAGAACACAACTTCTATATCTTTCCAATTAATATCTTCTGTAATTTTTTTACGTATATACCAATCGATATAATGTGTTAATGAATCCATGAACTGAGTTCCAGGTGTGATTGCATTAGAATCGAAAATCTGCTCTGAAGAAGAGTCCATAGCTGAACGAAATCGTCGTCTACGCTGCTGGGTAATTTTTGCATATGGAGCAGGTCCATCTACACAGAGATATAGACGATTTTGTGGTTTGACTAAAACAACAAGACTATCAATTGTCCTACAGACATCCTCGCAAACTCTTCTCTGGAGTATATACGCAGGTGCTGTAGGTGGTATGCCTTTGAAATTACCGTAACGGTAGACTTTTTGCGCTGACCCGTGAAAGCATGCGTTGAGGTCGACAAGTAAATTGTCAATTGGTGTTGTCTCGTCCAAGGCTGAACGGATAGTTTTAATGCATGGCGCAAAATTACGTTTCCACCATGAGTAGAAATGCGAGATCCCCATCTTATTGTTTTTATTATTAGTTACAATCTGTTTAACTGCTCAATTTCCTTATAGCCAAAATTTATTCACTCTAAACAAAATGC
>Ga0194059_1001468_pt1 | contig 10031 bp, 12 predicted proteins | sample SepL6211m_MetaG_FD_163426 | JGI IMG/M metagenome (GOLD analysis project Ga0194059, IMG submission 163426) | Anoxic zone freshwater microbial communities from boreal shield lake in IISD Experimental Lakes Area, Ontario, Canada - Sep2016-L626-11m | ecosystem: Environmental > Aquatic > Freshwater >... | reverse complement strand
TCATCGGGGTGCACCGGCTGGAAGTCGACGTCGCCCTCAGGATGCATCCCCTGGAAGTCCGCGACGTAACCCGGAGCGGACGGCGGCTGCGCCTGGCCGGGGACAACGCCCTGCGCGCTGCATCCGGGGCATGCCTTGGGCAACCCCTGCATGAAGACGACGGCTTGGCCGCCGCACTGCGGGCACGGCACCTGGTTGAAGATCGGCTTGTGCGTGCCGGACAGCGGGTTCCACGGGGCCTTGATCCAGCCATGCCCGTAGAGGTTGCACATGTTGACCACGCTGGCGTACGCGCGGCTCAGTTGCCCGTTGGCTATGACGCTGTTGGCCAGGTCCGCGGCGACGTGCGCCCGCGCAATGTCCTCCTGGTCCTCGGTGCGTGGGCTGGCTTCCGCCGCCGGCTCGTAGAACATGACGCCGGAGAGCGTCCTGACAACGTCGAACGCAAGGTTCGCGTAGACAAAGTTCTGGCGCCGATCAGGGTTGAGCCCAACAACCGTCGCCGTCGTCGGGATGCGGCGGTAGTACGGGCGCCCCGCGTACCAGTTGAGGTTGACCCAGTTGTCCATCTCACGCAGGGCCCGCGGTGACTGGCGTGCGCGCTGGATAAGATCCTGCATCATCAGGGTGGTGTTCTCACCCTTGAGGTAGTTCTCATCTCTGGTCGGGGTAAACCCCTGTTGGAGAGGAGAGAACGCCATCAGACACGCCCACCGGGCTCACCCAGATCCGTCATGTCCTTCGCGAACTCAGGGCTCCACCCGTTGGCGTGCGCCGCCATGTCCGGCGGCATCTCCACAATGGGCGCTTTCGGCGCGGGACGGCGGGCGTCCATCACCTGGGCCGCGGCGTCCTTGTCCGCCAGACTCAGCATAACGTCCACCACGCGCACCAGCACTCGCGCAAGGGTTGCAACGCTGAACAGGGCAATGCCCGCCAGTGCAACCAATGCCGCTGCCATCAATGTCCCCTGGTCCATGCGCGCACCAATACCCCTGCCCGGTAACCATTGCAAGCGCACCCATGTTTTGGCACCCTAGTTGTCATGGCGTTCTCAGCGGGGTTGATGGACTTCCTGTCCGGGATGGATCAGGGGGCACCAGACAATGGGGAAAAGCGGATTGCGGCGACCAGGTTCGCGCAGTTGGGGTGGGACACCGAGCGGTTCCGGCGGGACATCAGCCGCGCGTTTATGATCGAGGACAAGACCACAAACGCCATGCTCCACCTGGGCCCGCTGCTCATGGCCAACAAGCCGCAAGCGGAGCTTCTGTACCGGATCCTCAAGGCTCTGGAGAAGGGCGGACCCACGCGCATCATGGTGCTGAAAAGCCGCAAGTTGGGCGTCTCCACCATCATTGAGGTGCTGCTCCTGGCCATGGCCATCCAGATCCGTGGCATCACTTGCGCCGTGTTGGCCCATACCGAGGACAGCTCACTCAAACTGCTCAAGATCCTGCGGGATGCCTACGAACACCTGCCCAAGGAGCAAAAGCAGGGTCTTCCCACCCGAGTTTACAACACCGGCATGATCCAATTCGGCAACAAGGAACTGGAGAAGATCAAGGCGCAAGACCTTGGGCACGTCGCCACTATCAAAAGCCAGACCGCCGCCGGCCAGTACCCGTTGACCGGCGATACCGTGCGCGCCCTCCACCTGTCAGAGTGCGCAAAGTACGACGCCGTGGGCGACTACGCCGCCCAACAGCGGTTCATCCTGTCAGCCCTCGGCGCCGTCCCAAAGTTGGGCCCGTCCCTGGTTGTGGCCGAGTCCACCGCAAACGGGCAACAGGGTTGGTTCTATGACCAGTGGATGAAGAGCAGCGACCCCAAGGACCGGAGCGAAGGCGCCCGGTGGGAAACCATCTTCTTCTCCTGGTTGGAAGACCCGGCGTGCTGGGCCACCGTCCCCCATGGCTACGACTGGGGCCGCTGGTACCAGGACGACATGAAGACCGAGGAGGAACTCAAGGAGGTCTTCCGCGCCACGCCCGAGCAACTCTTCTTCCGGCGGTCCATCATCAACGTGGAGATGGCCGGCAACTTCGAGGTGTTTGACCAGGAGTACCCAACGACGCCATCCGGGGCCTTCCTCGCCAGCGGGCGACCCGCGGTTCCCCGGCGCTACATCAAGGCCATGGAGGCGTCCATCCGCAACGACTATGACAGGTACATGGTCAAGGTGGTAGAGGGGATGCAAAGCGAGATCACATACACGGTGGACGAGGGAGAGGCACGATGACCGTCGTCCACATCAACCGTGTTGGCAAGGGGGAGCGCGGCAACGGAGAACTGTTTGTCATCGAGTCGCCCGTCGAGGGCGCCGAGTACATCATCGGCGCCGACGTCGCGGAAGGCGCAACGTTTGGTACGGCCAAGCAGACCGCGGACATGTCCACCATGTGCGTGCTCAAACGCGAGGGGATGCGCCTGGTGCAGGTTGCCGAGGCCGCGTACCGCTGCGAGAACTACACGTTTGGGCAGATCATTGCCGCCATTGGCAAGTGGTTCAACTATGCGTTCGTCAACGTCGAACGCAACCTGGCGCACGGCGTGATCGCGGGGCTCAAGAGCGCACAGTACCCGCAGGAGCGGTGGTACATCCCGCCGGTCCAAAGCTCCATCCAAGAGCAACTGGCCGGCAACTTCTTCTTCCACAAGAACAGTTCGACCCAGAAGGTGCTGCTGGACACGCTGATTAGTTACATGGACCCGGAGTCTCCGCGCCTGTCCATGTTCTCCCAGCGGTACATCCAGGACATTGCCAGCCTACAGACTGACGCCAATGGGCGGATAAACACCAACGGAAAAGACTTCGTCATCGCGTTGGCCATGGCCGTCATCGTCGACGCCACAACTGAGTTTGACATTGCCGCCGTCGTCAAAACGAAAGCGGCACCCCTCGCGCCATATGGGGTGGACGTCCAAGCCTGGAATGAGATGCACGGCGTACAGACACACCGCAAGCAACAGTCCGACGAGGCACCCGCGTGGGAAGGAGACACGGATGCCTTCGGGTGGAACCCAGACTGGGGTGAGGCTCACTGAGGCTTCTCGTTCAGCACTGCAAGGTGCCGTTTTACCCTTGCTGCCCACCGCAAATCGAAGTTGCTACCGTGCATCTTCTTCTGCTCTTGCCTGTGTTTGTCGCAGCATTTTGTCGAACAGTACTTCGCGGAGCGCCTTGATGGCACAAACCACGTCTTGCACGCCATGCACTTGATGCCGACATCTGCGAATGCAAGATTGACAATCATGCTCATCAAGGCTTCGCCTCCACCTCGCCCGCCACATCGGCTGCTGGCACCTCGCCCGTCAGCGCGTCAAACGTCCCACCGTCGTCGTGGATGACCGCGCCGCGCTCAATGTGCTCCTCCACCTCAATGCGGTCAAAGACCTCGGCCTGGAGCGGCAACATCTTCATCAGTCGCCGGAGGACGGTCTTGCGCCACATCTCCTCCTCGTAGTCCTTCCACGGCCCCTTGCCGTAGCTCTTAACCAGCGCCATGTCGCGGATGCGCTCCACCTGACGGCGGGTCATCACCTCCATCTGGAAACCGCCGTCCTTGAAGTGCGCAATCGCGTACGCAAACGTCAGTTTCTCCGGTGACGTCTCGCCGCAAGGCGTGTGCGTCAGGTCCGGTTGCATCCCGTAGGCGTACTGGAACTGGTCGCCGTCGTACACCGCGCGGGCCTCGATGGTCTTGATGACTCCGCTCCGACGGGCCATCGCAATCAACCCCTTGTACCCGATGATCAGTTCACACTTTTCCTTGTAGGGAACCAGGTAGCACTGCCCTAGCGGTCCACCGACCTCCAAACCGAGGGAGGACGACTGGGCCACCGCTGAGAGCAGGTTGCCGATGTCGCACTCCAACAGCTTCGGCGTCTTGCGGATCTCCGTCAGCGCCACCCGCAGGATGCGGTCAGCGTCAACGTGCTTGGGCATGGACGACGCCAACTCGTCGCGGCGGGCAATGACCAGGTCTTTGAAGCGCCCGAACTGGTATCCCAGGCGCTGGTTGGGGGAGAGAGCCTTCACCTGGGCCTCGGTGAGAGCCTTGGTGATGGGGACGGGTGCGGTCATAGAGGTGGTCAAAACGGCACCTCAGTCGTCGTGTGGGACGGTCCCTGACCAGCCTCGACCGGCTTCTCCTGCGCCTCGCGGATCTGCAACGTCCCGCTGATGGGGAAGGCGTCCAGCCTGACCGTGATTGAATCGTCCTTGTTCTTGAAGGCCACGCCTACCTTGGTCCAAAAAGACTTTTTTGACCCATCAGCGTTGGCCTTTTCGGTAATCGCGAGTGCTACGAGCATGTTCAGTTCCCGCCCTTCTCCGCATAGCGGAGCAAATCCCAGTAAAACTGGGTGAGGTTGAATTGAGTCGCGATGGGGTTGACGCCGAGCATCTGGAGCCGGCGGATGAGCAACCCTCGCTCGAATGAGACAGCGCGCTCGTCACGGCGGATCTCCTCCATACCGTCAGTGGGCTCTTTCATTCGTCGTCTCCCTTCTTACTGCCGAGTTGGTTGACCACACGGTACCGTTGCGCCTTCACGGTGTACGGCTTCTTCTCCACCAACTTCACACCGTACTCGACGTCGCCAAACGCCACCACTTCGGCGTCACCGGCTTCAATGATTATGTCATTGCGGAACTTCTTGGCCCTCTCGTTCAACTCGCGGAGCTGCGCCTGGATCTCCTTCTGCTCGTTGTGCCGGTGCAACCAGGCCGCCGGCAACTCAATGCGCTTGCCCTTGGTGACGGTGAGCAACTGCTTGGCGAGGCTGGCTGCCTCGTCGTCGGTGTGCGCCGCTGGCGGTTCCTTGGCAATGACGTGCTGCCAAAACCGCTCCTCCTTCACGGTCATCAGATCCTGGAACGCCGGATCCGCGGGGACCAGAAACCACTGGAGGTCATTTCCGCCAAACAGAACAACAACCAGAGCGTGCGTGGTCCCAGCCACCAGCATTTCGTGCTGGACCTGGGCCCGGTAGACGTCAGGCACACCCAGCGCCCACTTATCCTTCGATGCCGCGTGGGCAGTCTTGATTTGGACAATACACCTGCCGACGTCGGGGTGCTCTGCCATACCGTCAAGGCTGACCCGCTGCCAAGGGATGCCGTCGCGCACGCCGATGACGTGCGGCCCCAGGTAAGAAACGGGGATCCCGCTCTCCTCCTCGAAAGCCGCGCGGATGACCGGCTCCAGGCGGTTGCCCCACTTCATGGCCGAAGTTTCATCCTTGGGTTCCGCCAGGCCCAACTTGTCCTGGAACAGCTCCACCGGGTTCGACCACGGGGACAGGCCCATGATGGCCGGCGCGTCACTCCCGCCAATCCCGTTGCGCCGCTCTTTGAGCCAGGCGTCACGGTCCAAACACTGAATCGTTTCCATCTCAACCTCCGCTGCCTCACCATGTATTTGGATGGCAGTGCCGCCTTGGTAACAAGACAGTTGACGCCCGTCAAGTCTTTTTGTACACAACTCGCAGATCAGGAGGAACGATGCGTCCAGCGGTGCCAACAGGGAACGAGGTCTTTGGGAAGACGTTGCGGGCCATGCGCGGGCGGATGCCAGCCCAACTTGCGGCTGCCAGGTGCGGCGTAAGCAAGGAGCTGTGGTCCCACTACGAACACGGGATCCGCCGTCCCGACGCCGACGCGCTGTACGCCATGTCCAAACTGTTCCGCAAGAACATGTCGGCGCTATATGAACTGGCCTCTCCCATCCAGGCGCAACAGGCACGGGAGACAATTGCGTCGTGACGCTCTACCCGTTCCAGCAAAAGTGCGTCACTGACGCACTGCGTAAGACGCTGGACGGCGGGCGCCTGCTTGTCGTCGCGCCAACCGGCACGGGGAAGAGCGTCATGCTCTCTGCCCTGGCCGCGGCGCACGCGAGTTTCGGGCACACGGTGGCCATCCTGGTGCACCGCCAGGAACTGTTTGACCAGACCGCTGCCAAGTTGCGGGACGCGGGCCTGACGTTTGGATCCATCGCAGCGGGGCGTGAACCATCCACATCCCGCGTCCAACTCTGCATGGCACAGACGGTGCGCCGACGGCTCAAGGGTTTCCCGTTTGACGTTGCCATCAACGACGAGGCGCACCGGGACGAGTTTGGGGCCATCGTCAAAGACCCGCCACGCTGGATGTACGGGTTCACCGCAACGCCCACCAGGACCGATGACCGGCTGTACGACTGGTATGGCGAGATGCTGGAGGCCACGACGTACAGCGAGGCCATCGCCGGGGGATACATTGTGCCGGCGCGCTGCTTCGCCCCTCACGTCCCGGACCTGTCCGACGTGGCGCTGCAAGGTGGCGACTACGACCTGGAGGCGGTGGCCCGGAAGTTGATGGACATTGGCCACGTCGGAAACGTGGTGGAGAACTGGCTGGCGAAGGAGCGCGGGCAGAAAACCGTGGTGTTCTGCTCCAACGTTGACCACGCCGACAAGACCGCCGCGGAGTTCCGCGTCCGTGGCGTGCAGTGCGCCGCCATCACCGGAAAGACGGGCGGTCCCGAGCGCGCCTTCTCCATGGCAAGGTTCCGAGCTGGCAGCTTGCAGGTGCTGGTGAACGTCGGCGTCTTCACTGAGGGGCTCGACGTGGCCGACGCGCACGTCATCGTGCTGGACCGACCCACGCACAGTCTCGCGCTCTACATGCAAATGTGCGGACGCGGTGGGCGCTCCTTTCCGGGCAAGAGAGAGTACCGCGTCTGGGACCACACCGGGTCCGTCTTCGAGCACGGGAGTCCAACACAGGACCGCCAGTGGGCCCTGGTGCCGCCGGCGGAACGGAAGAAGAAGACCGCGGCCGCGCCTGGCTTCAAGCGGTGCCCTAAGTGTTTCTTTGTCTTCGCGCCTGGGCAGACGGCGTGCCCTGCGTGCGCAACGCCGAACACCACGCGCCCCGTGAAGCATAAAAACGGCACGCTCGTCGAGGTTGACTTCGAGGCATACAAGCCGCTGGATGGGTTCATCGACGCTTACCAGCGCGCACGGCGCAAGGCGTTCGCGGAAGCATCTGCGCGCGGAGTGAAGGGCAACAACGCATTCGCACTGGTGCAGAAATCACTGCAACAGACCCGCGCTGTGATGTATGGGAAGCATCAACTGGTGATCCCTGTGAACACTGACCTCATGTGGTGATTGGAAATCATGAATCCCTCGACGGTGCTTGGCAACAAGGTGATCATGGAAGTGCAGCGCGAGGTGCCATCCGCGCGCATATTCCGCCGCGTTGTCGCCGTTGTGCACCCCGTTGGCCAGCCGGATATCACTATGCGCGTGGGCATCGAAGGTCAGGCGGACCTGTACGGGTTCGTCACCGGACGCCCCGCGGTGCCATTCGAGATCGAGTTGAAGGTGGGCAAGGACCGTGAGCGCCCAGGGCAGTCCGCCTGGAAGTGCCTCTGCTCAAAGATGGGCATCCCGCACCTGGCACTGCATGCGAAAGACAAGAACAACTTTTCGGGCGCCGTCGCTGACGCGGTGGCTTTTGTGAAGTCGCTGGAGACTTAACGCGGCGCGCTAATCCAAACAATGCTTAACAATAACTACAACGCACGTCGGAGTGAACCAACCATGACCGGCACTGAACTCGTCGTCAAAGACGCAATCATCGTCAGCAACTCATCCGGCATCTACGAGAGTAACCGCTGCCTCTGGTACCGCGAACGCATGGTGGCCGACGCCACCATTACCAATACCTGCGTCCATGAACTGGCCGACGGGACGCACTCCATCGAACTGCTCATCACCCGCGCCGACGGTGGAGGCGAGTACGTTGTGACCATCACCGGGTCGGACCTGGAGGACCAGAAGCGGATCAACTCGCTTGGTACCTCAGTCGCGCGCTGCTCATTCAACTTCGCCTCCAAGGACGGGTCGTTGGCCGCTCTCAAGGCGCACCTCCAGGCGCAACCTGGAAACTCGAACATCGTCGTCGACGTGGCGCTCACCGGGTTCCACGAGCGTTACAACTGCTGGTTTGGCGACGGGGGCGTAATCGACGCCCGCGGGTGCTTCTACGGGTGGAAGGCCGCCGGCGTTTCCTGCGCCACCAGGACCATGGGTTCCAAGCGGTACACGAAGAAACTGTTCTCCATCAAGCGTGACCGCTTTGGCACCGACATGCCGGCTCTCGAAATGCCGACGACATTCGAGTCGCCGTCGCACGAACTCAAGGGAGACGACCTGTTCTTCACCAGCGGCGCCGCCATGCCGCGGAAGGTGGAGCCCACCGATATCGCCATCGACCCAGCGTTTGACCCGGCCATGGAGAAACTGCGTGACGACGTGCGATCACTCTTGGCCATCTGGAAGCGCAACACGGGCGACAACGCCGGAGCCATCTGCATGGGCTACATGGCGGCGTGCGCCGTGCGCCACGTCCTCATCCAGAAGGAACGCAACTTCCCGCACCTCTACATCAGCGGTCGCTGGTCCTACGGCAAGGACACCATGGCCGACATCCTGGCCGTTGCCACCGGGATGCCCTCAAACAACGTCATCAGCGCCGGGAAGACCACGACGGAAAAGTTGATGCGCAACAAGTTGGCCCAGGTTGGCAACATGCCGCTCTGGGTCAACGAACTGCGGGCTGAGAACGCTGACACGCTGCTCACCCAGATCCGCACCAGCTACGACATCCAGGGGGCCGGCGTCACCAACATCAAGCAAGAGCAGGTGCTTTTCCAGGTGAACCGCCCGTTCCTCCTCGTCGGAGAGGTGCAGGTGGGCCGGGACGCGGAGTACTCCCGCTACGTATCCCTCGTCATCTCGCGCCCCCCCGTGGACCGGACCCTGCTGCGGGCCATCAAGGTTGAAGCCGCACGTGTGGGCCGCGGGTGGACCAGCGTCCTCCAGGACCACAACCGGGCCGGCTGGCAAATTGCCCAGTGCGTCGAGCAGTTGCGCCCGATTTTCATCGAGATCGGATGTGACTCACGCAGGGCCCGCGGGTGGGCACTCGCCGGCGCTGGGCTGGCCTACCTGCTCAACCCGGACTGCCACCTCGGAGCCGTCGCCACGCTGGAAATGCCAGACAGCAACGGTGGGACCATCCTCGACGAGTTGAAGAAGCGCGCTTCCGACGCCATGAACACCGCCGAGGAAGAGGGCATGGGGAGCCGATTCTGGGAAATGGCCCAGAGCATGCGCGCGGTGGGGGAACTCTCCAACGCCGGCAGCGGACGGTGGGCGAAGTACGCATGGAGGACCGACCAGATTGCCATCTGGACGGGTCACCTCGTCCTGCTCCTGGCCCAGCGCGACAAGACCATGAACGACAAGCGCGGGCTCATCTACAACGAACTCAAGAGCGACCCAGGATACATCGGGAAGCGCACCATTCGCTGCGGGGGAGAGTTGCGGAAGTGCGCCATCTTCGACGGAAAGTCATCCCGCATCCCAGGATGGGTCCGCGCACTGGCCAAGGAGGCGCACGCGGTGGACGACGCGGTGGTGGACGATACCCCCGCGGAAGAGGAGGACGACTCAGCCGTCTTTTGAGTTGAGTCCCGAGAGGATGAACGACTGGCGGGCGGCGGCGAGGCGGGCGGAAGCATCTTCCTCCGCCTTCGCCGCGGCATCATCCTGCTCACGCACCAGCGCCACGTCCACCAGGCCAATCACCTCATGCTCCCGCAGCATGATTGGCACACCGTTGGCCTGGCTGGTGGCGCCGGGAACCTCCTGGCCGGAGTATGCCGCGAAGATGACATAGTCACCCTCCTTTAGCCCCTTGACGTCGGGACCGACGGCAATGACGGTGCCCTCAGTCGGGCGCTCGTTGCTCACCTGGATGAGCGAGCTGCCCTTGTTGGTCACGGTCTTGGACTGCATGATGACGAGACGGTCTTGCAGCGGCTTGATCGGGAAACGCACGGTGAACCTCCCCTTGGGCGCCTGAGGGCAGGTGGCACGCGGCGCACCTGCTCTTGAGCGAATGATGGTTCGCTCTGTACTCCACCGGGGCGAACATATGCCAGCGTGCGCCGCGTGCCACCTGCCCTCAGG
>Ga0194059_1001467_pt1 | contig 10032 bp, 1 predicted proteins | sample SepL6211m_MetaG_FD_163426 | JGI IMG/M metagenome (GOLD analysis project Ga0194059, IMG submission 163426) | Anoxic zone freshwater microbial communities from boreal shield lake in IISD Experimental Lakes Area, Ontario, Canada - Sep2016-L626-11m | ecosystem: Environmental > Aquatic > Freshwater >... | reverse complement strand
GGTAAAATGCGTTTTTAAATTCCTGTTTGACCAATGTTTTATCTTGTTCTGACATTTTATTCCAAACATCTTGATTTTGTTGTATTGGGTATTCAATAACATAAAGTTTTGATAACTCATCTATAGAACTTTGTGCCGATCCGTCAACATTTGTTTTAAACGTATTTAATAGACCAACCGTTCTTGTATATACAAATTGAATAAAGGTATCAAATGATTTAAATTTAGCGATAGGTAAATTTGTATTAGTTCCTCTTGATACGCAATAATATTTTTTATCAATAAAGGTTGTAAATGAATCCCCATAAAGTTGTACCAAATCAATGGTACTATAATTGTTTTCGTATGCGGATATCCCGGTTGAGTTTCCTGAGTCAACATATATAAACGTAAACATAATTAATGATAACAATACTAAATCACCATCTTTATAACCACTATTTGTTAAATAAGTTTTAATACTATTATACAACTCTCTACTTGTTTTAGATGTTTGAGTAGGAACATCAATAACCGTATAACCATAGTATCTTGAGTTAGCCGATAATCCACAATCTTGGTTTTTAGTTAATTGTTCGTCAGACTTAATATTAGCCAACACATTTTGTTGTTGGTTTAATATGTTTGTAGTACTATTTAAATTTTTCTTTTCTTTCTCCTGAATCTTAGCCTCAATTGTTGATAAGATTTTAATGTTCAATGTCTGTAAGAAATTATCAATTCTTGGTAAGCTATAGAATGGTTGACGAGAACCCTCAAATGTAGTCTCAAATCCGGCTTCCGTTATATTATGAACTACCTTTCTAATCATATATGGACCAGTAAACATTGGGATATTTCTAATATTAAAATACATCATAGGTTGTATTAACGCACAACCCATCATATCAATAGAACATTCATAACTTCTATTTTTATATAAATTATATAATGAAACACTTTGAGTCGTTGATCTTTTATTCCTATCCATGTTTGCCATTTGGTTCAACATCTCTAAAGACTCTGAAGTTGGCTTACCCGGTGTTTGACTGACACTAAATTGTTTAAATATTTGTTGATTTTGTGATGTCATATCAACATTAAAACCAACAACTTTATTTGAGTTAGCCCAATCTTGTTTTTCCATTTGATTTTCAATTAGTGGATTATCACTTGCTCTTCTCAAGTCAAATGCGTCGTCTCTATATCTATAATCAATATTATCTTTCATATCTAAGTGTTCACTTGGTTTGTTTGCATAAAAACATAAGAACTTAGGTGAACTATTTTTGTAATCAACATTTAAAAAAGTTCCAAATAAACTATTTGCAAAATCTAAAGAACCGTCAGGTTTTGGTACGGGGTTTTTAACCGCGTCTTGGACATTATAGAAATTAACATAAGATGGTAACATAAAGTGTTGGAAGTTATTCTGAACCAATATTGTTGTAATTATATCTAACAATGTGTTCTTATATGTTCCACCTTCAATTAAGTTTTGTATTTCAAAAATATCAACTAATATCTTATCTCCCACATTTCTACTGGCTCTATCAACTAACATTACATCCTCAAACAACGTTTTATTACTAATGTCATAACCAGAAATCCAAGTATCGTTTAACGCTTTAAATGTTTCCCACAATTCAGTTCTTGTTTGTTCGGTAAATCCAGCCTCTAAGTCCGCCCTTGATGATGCGTTTTCTTGTTCAATGAACACAGTAGGTAATTGTTTTCTAACTTGTGGCATCATAACGTTAACAACATTAAAGATGTAAGCGTCTGACTGATCAAAATACGCATTCATTAAACCATAAAACGAAGTTAAATTTAAGTTATTATTGTTTAACTTTTGTGTTGCATAAATTTTAATTAACGGTGCGAAATCAATTACGTTCTTCTCGTTAAATTGTACGTTTAAGTCAACAAAGAAATCTGTAATATATGACCCATTATTGGAATATGCTAATTTAGGTATTGTTGAGTATCCAACGTAAAACTCTAATGCTTTCCAAGTTTCAGGATTTTGTTGTTGTGATTGAGCTAATGTGAGTGAACCACCTTGAGTTGGTAATGTACCATTTTCGTAAGGTCCGTATATTATTGGGTCTTCAAGGAACTTATTTGAGAAGGTTAAGAACAATCTTCTATCAAACATAGATGGGTTTCCGTACTTAAACACAACATTATAATTAACAAAGTTTGATAGTATTTGTTGGAATGTTTCATTTTGACTTGATATCACACTTTCCAATACTGTTTCAGGTGATGTTCCTGTTGGTGTTTTAACCTTAAACAATTCTCTCATAAGGTATTGGAAATTTTTATTAGCCTTATCCGATATTAAATCCGTACTTGCATTTGGATTAGCCATCTGATTTAAAAGTTGTAGACTTTGACTACCTTTATTTGCCGGTAATGTGTCAACATAATCATAAATGGATCTACTAAAGTTTAAGAATTCAGACTCAAACTTATCTAACGTTTCAATATCAAATGTGGTAAATAATTCTTGTATGTCCGTGTATTTTGTTTGGTCTCCACTTATTAAGAAATTTTGTTGTAATTTTTCTGTGTTAAAAATTTCCTTCATATAAGTTCCCGGATCATTCTTAACTACCTTACTGTTATCAAACCAACCGTATTGAGGTGCATTCCAAAACAATCTAACTGATCCATTGAACATTGAGTCGTTATTAACCAACTCTTCTTTCATTGTTCCATTCTTAAATGCTTCAACTTTTGTTTGATTTATATTAGAACCAAACGAAGGTAAAACATAATACCCTTTCTCATCTGTTGTTCTAACAATAACGGACCAAGGCGATATTCTCATACTTCTTTGGCCGTTATTAGGGTCAAAACCTGGTGTTTCAAATATAGTTGAGTTAGTCGTATTGATTAGTTTTAATTTACCTGACGTTATAAGTGGTTGTATCTGAGTTGACCCAATTCCCTGTAAGTAAGCATTTGCTACCACAAAGTTTGATGTTGTTGCGGTTTGACCTGACGATATTGAATACATTCCTGTACCTCCATTTATACCTGATAACTGACTTAAGATTGTTACATTACCATTTAACGACGCACCATTTAATATGGAGTTTGCCGCTAACACATTACTATCAATTGCAGTTACTTTTAATGGGGGATTTAATATTGTAAAACTTGATGTTACCGCTGATGTTGGGGTTATATAATATAATCCATTTCCATTTGTTGTTCCTGATATTTGAACACCTAATGTTAAAGGTCCGTTAATTGATGGACCACCAATTACGGTTCCACTTGTTATCCCACTACTTGTTAGATTGGCAATATTTACATAACTTTTAATAATAAAATTAACGTTAGTTGCCGTTATTGTAACAGGCATAATATAAGTTCCTGTTCCACCCGTAATACCTGATGTTTGAGATAACACACTTGTTGTTGCACTTAAAGATGGTATTTGTATAGGTAAACTTGGTTTAATTAAATTATTACTTATTGAGGTTACGGTTAAAACGTTACCACTAAGTGAACAAGTACCCGTAACATCAAATGTAACACAATCACCACTAATTGGTATAACCTCACATTTACCCGTAACTTGTGTTTGACCACTAAATAATTTTAACCCTTGTAAGAACACATTAAAGTCATCAGTTAATTGTGGGTAGAATCCTGTGTTAATATCAGTAAATGGTTGATTACCTGTTGTTGTATTTTCTAAGACGATATCTCTTTGAGTTCCATCAATAAGTAAGTTAAAACTTTTTGTTGCCGCAGAATTAACTGGATCCCAATTCTCTAAATAATTAAAGTTAGTCCAAACAGGATCTAAAATATCTTTACCTGTTTTTTTATAAACCTTATAACGATTCCAAATAGAACCATATTTTAATATCCAAGCGTAAGGTAATTTATGAACCGCACCAAATTTCTTTAGTGTTGCAAGTATATAATCTAAATCAGACACCGCACCATTTGCCGATGTTTTATATTTTTCCCTAAGCGTACCAAGTGGTAAACTATTCAAGAACAAATATGCTGCTGTCCTATATGGTGATTGATCCGCTTGTTTGTATCTAAAGTTAAAGACCCCTTGTTGAATTGCATTAATAAAATAAGGTGTGTTTAACATTGACGTTGTCTGTGTTGGTGTGAACCAACTTTTATCGTAATTTGTGTATTCTAAATTACCTTCGGTTACAACTTGATCTTCATATTTTCTTGTATTGTAAAAATCCTTCAACGTATCTGTTGTTGGTGTTACAATTGTATTCTCAAAGTTAAAGTGAGTAAAAGGCCTCTTATCGTTATTGGTATCAGTATCTAAAAAGTTGGTTAATGTCTTATGAGTGTTATTATAAACTAACACCATTTTAGTATCAAAAGCCAACTCAGCATTATTTAAATATTTACCATACGCAAGATTATCTCTATCCCATTTTAAATTAGTTAATGGGTATGTGTCAGTAAAATCATAGTTATTTGATGAAGATGAATTTGCAAAGTATTGTTCTAAGTTACTTAGATTTTTAGTGTTTGATAATGAAACATTAGGTTGTGATTTTAACGATTGTATAATATCTGAGTTGTATAATACATTAGGATTTTGTACCTCACTCTTAATATAAGGTGTTACAAATTCACCTCTAATGTATGATTGCCAACTATCACCTTGTCCCTCATTTGAAATGTGTCTTAGGAACGGCACATAATTAGTTCCGTCAATAAGATACTCTTTTAATTTTTTAGAAAGGAATGGATTATCTGTACCTAAACTTTTTAATACGTTTGTGGCCTCATCATCACCTTCAGCTTCATACACACTAAGGTCATAACCACTTATTCTATTCATTCTACTATATAATGAGTTAACAATAATTCTCTCATATATTTCGTAGTAATATTTTGATTCTTCTTTGTTTTGGAAAACTTCGTTTGTAACAGGAAAATCAATTGCGTTTAACGATATTCTTGATGGTTGTAAATCAACCACATTAAACTCCGCTCCACCAACATCATTTGGATTTAAACGTTCAGTGTATCCTTTTATAAATTGTTCAACAAACTCAACTTCAGGCCAAATCTCAGAATTATATGCTCTATATGTACTTGCCACATTTTGTGCGCCAGGGTAAATCAATTCAAACTTTTCTTGTTTGTCCGCACCTACGGTCTCTTGTATTACTTGAGGCCAAGGATATATTGGTTCATTATTTTGCGTTGAGGTTTTAACATCCACACTTGGTGCGGTGGTTATATTACCAAATATTGCCGCTCTTCTATATTTATTTTCTCTTTGGTCCCAAGCTTTCTTATGAACCTCATCCATTAGTCTAAGGAATGCTTCTCCTTGACAATAGAAAATTGCAAGTATGTTTCTAATAGATGGTGTAAACCCAAGACCATTTTTTGTGTCATTAAACTTTGAAGCCAAACTTTCAGTAATCAATTGTTCACAATTACTTCTTATTGTTGACGCTTGTTTCGCCATACCTGTTGTGACATCCATATATGAATTAGTACCATCAAAATAATATAAATTAGTTGTAATTGCCGATTGTATTTCACTTGTAATTGTTTTTTGAAAGTTTTCAAACTTTAATGGTTCAATTGTACCTTGCGGTGCATTTTGTTGAGCCAAATAAGTTTTCTCAAAATTAACATCTGATAATGATGCGATTTTTCTACTTAAAGTCCCTATTGTTATATTATTTGGAATTTCAGAAGGAATAACTTTACCACCAACTGCGTAGGTTCCTTTAATTCCAAAAATCTTATTTTCACTTAAACTTAAAGTATATTTGTCAATAATACCTTTTAATTCGGCAACACCTGCCAATCTTTTCTCAAGATTTAGTTCCTTCTTAAAGTTATAAACATTTTCACCACTTGATTTTAACACAATAGGATTTTTAGTATCCATATATGTGTTGTACCACGATGAGGTATAGTTAAAAACTTTTTGTTGATAACCCAAAAGATCATTGGTGTAGTTTGTCATTTCAGTTAACACACCCAAATTTTCTTTGGCGAACTGATTTAAAATATTATCAATAAAGTTCTGTAAACGATATTTTAATTGGTTAAGAGTTATTTCGGGAAAATTATCATCAATTAAACCTTTTGATTTATAATCGGAATATATTTCCTTCATTTTTTGATATCCACGACTAACAACCTTTGGTGCTTGTACGGTGACTGATCCGGTTGAATTACCTTGTTCTGCCGTTTTTGTTCCTTCTAAAACAGTATTGTTGTACATATGTGGTACCGCCATTAAAGCGCCAAAATTAACATAAGACAATAAAGTATACTTATAACCGTAAAACTTCAATTTAACTTGAAAGTTGTGTGTTGAAGGGTCAAAGGTTGATGTAAACGATTGTAACATTATTGGGAGTTTAACCGCCTTACCATAATATCCTTTGATTGTTAATGTAAATTGTGGGTATGGTAATTGGAAAAACGCAGCATATGGTGAATTATTTCCTCCTTCAAATAAGGCTCTACCTTTAACATCCTCTAAATCAATATCAATAACCGGTAAGAAATCAAGACCAATACTTACTCTAATTGCCTTCATACCCAATAGTCCGTTATCAACAGCTCCTGGTGTTCCGTTTGAAAGTAGGTTTTGAGTTATGTAATAGTCATCGGATTTGTTTGGGTTCTTAACCGCAGTTTGGTTAGGTTGATTTACACCCTTACCTTGTAAAGAGTCTTTACCCGTTAATTCGTCAGCCCAATTATCATCTAAAAATGTTCTAAAACCAGGGTTTAAAAAATTGATCTTTCCTACCGAAATGGTTCTTTGTGAATCATTCATTGCGGTTCCAACCGCTAGTTTTGTTCGGGGTAAAACATTACATTCAAGGTTGGCATAATAAACCAAGTCCTCTTGTTTAACTAATCTGTCTTTAACATTACCTTGTTCATCAACAAGTTTATTAGGGTCAATAAGTGTAATGTTGTCATAATCAAACTCTACTAATATGTTTTCACCGTTATCTGCCATAATAGAAGAAATGATTATTTATTGCGTTTTTATAATCTTGTAATGAAGCTACTAAAGGAAATGGAATTGTCAATACTGCACCATCTGGAATGGAGAATTCATATCCACTAAATTGTGGATTTGCCATAAGTATTAACCAACCAAAGTATGGTGTTCCGTAGAATTGTTGAGATGTTTTGTCCAATCTTGATTGTCCAACAATGTATATATAGTTCTTATCCGAACTCTTAGAAGGTAGGGTCACATACGGAACAACCGTTTCTTGTCCGTTTATTAAAAAATCTGTATATCTATTCCAATATTGTAGTGCCATTTTAATTAAAAGTTACTTTTCCGTTAAATGTGTCGTTATTATTCACGTTTTTAGTTGAATATAAATCTTTTATTCTTTTTGTTCTTTGGTCAACATCATCTGTTGGAGGTGTAATGTAATTACATGTTTTCACCGTTGTGTCAGGTAATTTATATTTAACCGCATTTTCATATGCTTTAGTGGTTGCGTTGTTTTTAAGTTCGTCAATTCTTTTAACTAAAAAAGGTATTAATTTTAAATATTTTTCCTTTAATGAGTTACAAGCTTCTTTTATTGCTTCCACTATCTTAGTGTCATTTTTAATATCAGGACCACTAATAAGATCATTAACAAATAATGTGAAATTATCTTCTTTTGTAAATAAAGGGGAGAATGCAATATAAAATCTATTTTCTTCACAATTACTAAAAGAAGGTTCTCCGTTTATACTGAATTTACAACCATCTCCGTCTTCAATAGTTGATGTCTTTTTTTGATATAAATCTAACTTAACTAAATCATTAACGTCCTTATTAAAATCCTTAATTGTTTTTGCAACAGAACCCAAATAAACATTCTTAATACTTCCTGGTGTCGTTACCGGAGCAAAGAAAGTATCACCACTTAATTGATAAACCGTAGGTTCATTCGTATCTTGTAATACACCATCAGTTTGATACACAACAATATCCATTTGTCTAAATATGTAATCCAAACCTTGTTGTATATTTATGAAATTTTGGGTTGCATTTTGAATGACACTTAAAATTGCATCTTGACGATTGGTTGCATTTGTTGTTAACTTATCTTTTAACTCTCTAGTTTGTTTATTAGTTAATTGTTTACTTTTTAAAAGTACTAATAGTGGTGTATCACCACTATCAATATCTTTTTTAACTTTAACAATTAAATCTTCAGTATATTGTAGGAAATTATTTGACTTACCATATATTTCAATATCAAGTGGATCAACATACTCTGAAAGTACTCCTTTTGAATACACTCTATTTTTTGAGGCCAATTGTAATACTCCGTAATTGTAGTCAGTTGTAAGTTTGTTTAACATATCTGTATATGCTGTGAAATACTCAACTAATTTATCTTGTAATGATGTTAATAATGGACCATAATCCATAGTTGTTGGGTCAACAATAACACCAATTGTGTTTTGACCTTTTTTAGGTTGTACACTATTAATAACCGCAGCCTCAGCTGTATTAACTATTGGTAATGCTCCATTTATCTTTTCAACAACATATTGATCCAACTTACTTGTGTCTTCAGTTGCTACCGCTCTTTCATCATATATTTCAGTATTTGCGTAGTAGTTGAATGAAAGTGCATTTTGTAATTGTTGAACAGGTTCTTTAAGTCCCATACCTCCAATTATATTAAACGCCATTGTTACATTACAAATCATAGGTTGTACACCAATACCTTCAGGGTTTAAATCTAATGGTGAGTTGTCGTAATTGAATCCCACACTTGTTGGTACAATCTTACAATGGTAAAAGTCACCAACTCTCAATACTAATATTGGTGGTGACCCAAATGATGTGTTTAATGCGTCGTTATATTTTGGTCTTCCATCAGGTCCAATAACAGGTATTGTTTGTCCAGGTCTTGTACATTGATTTAAGAATGTAAGTCTTGCATTTAACCCTTCAGGTGTCATTGAGTGGAAAGCCGGATTAAAGAATCTAATTTTATCTTTAATCGTATCATAAACCATTGGGTTAGTTTCCTTAATAACCTCAAAGTAATCACACTCACTAAAAAGGTTTCTTAAGATTTTCTTAGAGATACCTTCTTTAATTTTTTGTTCAACTGTTAACTTAGCTTCAGGTTTAATACTTTGTGTGGTAGCGGTTAACACATTAACCGGTGATGGTGGCGTTTCTGTTGTTGTTGTTTTTTTCGTTGTCGTGTCAGTAGTAACAGGATCAATAGGTATAACCGCACTAATATTCTTAATCGCGACTCTTCTACATCCCATTGCAGGAACGCTATACCATTGTGCCGGATTGTTAGATGAATTAGCATTTACAACTTGACCAGTTGCGTTTAACGCTTTAGTTGTTACACGACAATTAAGGTCAGCATTTAATACTGTCCCATTGTTAGTGTTATTAACACTAATGTCATTAACCGTAGATGTGGTTGTTAAAGGTGATTTTTGATTTTTTGGGATTACAATCTGTTCTCCATTTGAATCAAATGTCATCTTAAACGAATTGGTTGGGTTATTTACATATTGTCCAATTGTTTTGTTATTTGACAACACTTGTGCTAAGAACCATTTCTCAACACTATTATTTCTTCTTTTAGATAATGCAACATTATATGTTTCAGTCTGTGGTGCAGATGCGGAACCAACTAAATCAATTGTAATAGACCCTTTAGATTTAACCAAAACATCATCAATTTGTTTTAACAATTCTTTTTGTATAACATTAAAGTTACCCTCAACTACGTCAGTAAAGAAATTAGGTATACTACTTGCGGAATATATGGTTCCCGCATTGTCAACCTGTACAGGTGCTTTTTGTTGGTAAACACTTTTTTGTCCAATATATGTATTATAGTAAATATTATATGGTTGTGCTGCTGTTGTCCCTGGATTTACACCAGGTATGTCATTATCAAAGTAAAAACCTAAACCTTCAAATTTATCCCAATCAGGTGGTGTGGGGTCAGCCGCCTTTACCGTACCACCATTACCCGTAGCAAGAACTCCATCAGCACCTGATGC
>Ga0194059_1001466_pt1 | contig 10033 bp, 7 predicted proteins | sample SepL6211m_MetaG_FD_163426 | JGI IMG/M metagenome (GOLD analysis project Ga0194059, IMG submission 163426) | Anoxic zone freshwater microbial communities from boreal shield lake in IISD Experimental Lakes Area, Ontario, Canada - Sep2016-L626-11m | ecosystem: Environmental > Aquatic > Freshwater >... | reverse complement strand
AGCATTACAATTTCATTTCCTCAATTCACTTCTCTCACTACGCTTCAATTTCGAGCGAAGCGAGAAATCTGAATCATTTACATAATATACCCTGTCATTCCGAGCGAAGCGAGGAAACTGAATATCTTTTAAAACGTTTCCTTCCCAGCAACGTCTCCTGCAAGGGACGTTGCGTCAAGTTATACGCAACGTCCTCGGCCAACGCACAAATCAGCAGAGAGACGTTGCTGGAAAAAAATAACGTTTAAAGCGTTTAAGGGTTTAAGTCGTTTAAGGTTCCGTGGTCATCCGTCTCAATTCGTGTCATCCGTGTATCCATTACTTTCAAGTTTCCTCGCTTCGCTCGGAATGACAGGGAACTTTTAGTAAAGCAAACAGACTTCTCGCTTCGCTCGAAGTAGAAGTTGTGTGAAGCCCGATCCGCCTCAATCCGTGTATCCATTATAACGTTTAAAACGTTTAAGGTTCTGTGGACGCTAATATTTTTTAACAGCACTACAACCCCGATGAATATTGGGATTGTAGCGCTGTTTGAATTTCTATAGTCTCCTCACCAGCTACCGTTACTTTTTAATAAAAACAAATTCTCCACCCTCATCACCCACATTTTTTATTGCTGCATATTGTGGAAGGTTATCAGAGTTGTTGAGTATAGCATCGTAGAAACTATCGAACAGCTTCTTAGCACTCATGTATTTTTCGGTATTACCCTGTAAATTCTTTTTCAGGTAGAACAGGAACTTGCTATTATCGGGGACGGGTTCTAGGTTACCACTGGCCATTACTTTTCGGCTCGCTACTTGATATTGTTTTTGAATAGCCTTACCCGCATCGCCAGGTAATTGCCGGGTAAAAGCTCCACTGAAACAAGCATCGGCGATGACCAGGATATGTTTTGCACTGCTGCGTTTCAACGAAATATTTATATCGCTGGCCGATATATAACTTGAAGTAACCCCTCGCTTTGCCGATATGGGTATCCAATAGCCATCCACATCTCCAAACTTATCCTTCTCTGCTGTACCATGCCCTGCATAAAAGATCACCAGATTATCATTTTCAGTTAGGGTGTTGCAGCGATGCACGATGCGCTCCATGATTTCTTCGCGACTGCGATTATACAAAGTGTCGATATCCTCCTTATTGAATGTGTATTGGGATTCCAGGATACGCTTCAGTTCTCTTGCATCCTTTACCGGATTTTGAAGGCTGGGAATTGATCGATCGGAATAATTATTTTCTGCAATGAGTATGGCGTAATATTTAGGCGCAGCATCTAGTAAAATCGGTATTTCTACCTCGGTCCTTTTCACCATGGCAGTGCCATTGATCGTAAATGTCTTTGAAGCTGTATTTCCATTATTATCTGTTGCGCTAATAACAATGGTATTCACCCCGGGTTTTAAAGTAAGTTTACTGATGAACAATCCATCCTCTTCAATCTTGCCAATATCTTTTCCATTGATCTTTACATTGGCAATCCCCGATTCATCCTTTGCCCTGCCCGTGATCTGTGTGGCAGTAATATCTGCTTCAATCTCGAAGCTTCTGGAGGGGGCCGGACTGATCAGTTCTATTAACGGTGGAGTTTTATCCGTTTGTACATATACCTGTTTCTTCTTGCCTAAACTGGCAAGCGCATCTTTAACGTCGGATTGCATAGGATTGATCACGAGCGCTTGTTCATATACAGCAGTGGCTTCATCCAGCCTATTCAGCTTTACAAAACAGTAACCCTTTATGGATAGGACGGTGGTATAAAAAGACTTGAAAAACATAACCGTCTTTTCTGTTTCGGTGATATTGGAACTATACGATTTCAATACCGCATCAAGAAGGCTCAAAGCTTCCTCATATCGGTTATTGGGAATTGATTCGCCAATGGCCTTAAAAAAGCTTTTGTAATAGCTGTATTTTTCTTTAGCCAAAACCATTTGACCAATTTTTGAAGCCAAGTACATATCTATATATTTTTTTGCCCCTTCAAAATTTAAGGTGCGTACCATTGGCGATATAATTTCCTGTGAATTACCTTCCCCATAAGGCGCTGAAATACATTTTTCAAATTCTTTGATGGCGTTAGGATAGTCACCTTTATAAGAGAACACTTGGCCCCTTCCCGCAAAGGCCCCCATTCCTTTGGGGTCTAGTTGAATGCTGATATCGTACTCTACCATCGCTGAATCAAATTCTCCTTCCATGGCATAAGCCTGCCCCAAACAGGTATGGTAGTAAGCATTGTTCGGAGCTTTTAAAACGCCTGCTCTAAGATCCCTTATGGCTAGGTCGGCCTGGCCATGGGCGGAATACAAATTTGCGCGGCTCATGGTAAACGAACTCTTGAGCATATCACACTGGTCTCCGCAGCATTCTTCAGCTATCATTTGGGTGAGCATCTGTATACACAATTCGGTGTTTCCGGCTTGTGAATATTCTGTTAAGGAGGTTTGGAAAGGCTTGATCCTTTTTAAGTAATCTGCCGTGCACTTTGCGTTCTTCATTATACTCCTAACCGATTGTGCCTGTAACGAACAAGACAATAAAACCAACGTAAAGGACAGTAGCATCTGACGAATTTTCATTTCAATGATTTTATTGTTATTAAATAGGAATATTCATTATACAATTCTTACTTTATTTATGCTCCAGTTCTATAAAAAAACACAATACGGTATTACCCTCTGCAGGTGCTTCAAAAGCGATCTTATCATCTTCAAATTTCACTTTCTTAAGGTCAAGCAGCCTGTCGCCCAATTTATCTTTCACCGCTTCATAAATAGAACTCTTTGATTTACCGATATATTCCATCAGTCCTTCAAAATCAATTTCCGATTTACTGTACAGCACACAGATATTTTCTTTGCCTCGCGCCATACTCAGTCTTGCATGTTTGCTCTCGGAAGGAAGATAATAGGTGGCATTGGCCGAATTTACGGCGGCACTTACAGCAGGGGAATAAGGAAATAGCCTCGATAGGTCTCCCTTATCATCTTCTCCAAACACATAGATATAGGAAGGCGCATTGGTACTGAACTTTATTTTAAAGGCCGTACCGCCTGGATAGGTTTCAATGAATTTATACAAACTGTAATCTGCCTTATCATCATCCTCAACAATGATGCTGCGGGTATTTACTTTTTTTCTTTCTACCAGCATTTCTGTTTCATCAAGTTTGATGAATTCAAAATTGCCAGATAGTTTAGGCTTCTCCGTTTCAAAGTCCATCATCTCTACCGCATAATTACCATAACGTATCATCTGCTCGTAACTCAACCAGAAAAACCCCATATTGGCCCAACTGGTTCCCCAGCTATTCATGATCTCAAAGGAGCCGCCATTCTTTTCATCATCATAGCCTACCACACAAAGGGCGTGGTTTCCTTCAAAAACATCATTGGGTGCAGGTGTCCAAATACCGGATGCAGGGAGCGTGAATAATGAATGGTAACATTTCAAACTGATCACTACCGGCTTGTTCTCCGATAGGCTTTTCTTAATTTTTAATACATCGTCTTTGGTAACGGTACCATAATTATCATTGATTGAAACATAGTCCTTGATCTTATACGGATCCGCTTTGGATATTTCAGTTATTGCCGAGATCGTTTCTGTGCAATCGGTGGGACCTTCTTTTTTCAGCATCACGCCTGTTTTGCTCATCACCCGCATCGCTTCGGTGATATTGGATCCTTTGCTGCAATCAGCATCAGTTGGATGCTTTATTTTATAATATAGGTATCCGGGTGAAAATACATGTTGATTGATTTCGTCGGTATCGCTTAGCTTATTATGTATGGCATAGCTAATGGTACGGGCCCCATAAGCCGAGCTCCATGCCACACAAGTACCGAACAGACCCTGATTGCCGGGTGTGGGGGCATATTTTTTCAATGACCAGGCAGCAGGAAGTTCGGCGAGATCGCGGGTAGCCCTATCGGGCGCCCTTAATACTTTTTTAAACTCGGTCTGCGTTGTTTTGTCGCCAGTAGCATGTTGCGCGGTTAACAGCATTGAGCACAACATAGCTGTGATCAGGAAAAGCAAATTTTTAATCATGTTTTTTTTATTTTAAACTATTGAAGATCTCTTCTATTTTATTTTCATCGGGCTTTCCATAAGTATAGTACAATTGCATATACACTTCTTTTAGTATCGTAGATTCATCTGCATGGCCCATGGCGCTTTTCACTGCTTTGATCACCGAGGCACAGGTTTCTCGGGTAATAAAGGAGGGGTTGATGGTTGCGATCTTTTTAATTACGTTGTTATCCGTTGTATACTGATTGACTAACCCGAGTTTCAGTTCGCCCGCTTCAATGCTATAAAGCTTTTCTTTGAAAACAATATCTTCTCTAGAAATATTCAGATACTCGTCATTTGCGATCAGTCGATGATTGATGGGTTCCTTTGAAAGTAATTGCAGGAAGAAATAACAGGTAATATTATCAGGCTTCAGGTTCATGTATCTTGGTAAACGTATTTGCAGGCTATCAATGATCAGTGTTTTGTTATTGATAGAAGGGTCTGTTCTGAAATAGCTAGCCAGATCCATCACCCCCTCATTAATGGCCCTTGAACTAAGCCTCATACTCTGCCCATTCATTTTCAGGAAATCTTTGATCAGTAGGGTAAAACTATTTTCTTTGTTGGGTTGTGCATTGGTTGCTGAAACAACCAACCTTCCCTTGCTGGGGTGTAGGAGTATGAGCAAGCTTTCCTTTGTGGCAAAAGTCACCTTATCCAACAGGTCAAGTTTAGAACCCACGGTTACAGCTGTACCATCTTTTTTAGTAACGCTCCCTTTTACCACCGTCACAAAATAGGGGTCTTGTGCAAATGTGGTTGCCGACCAACATAAGAACATCAGCGATAGTATATAATTTCTCATTGAGGTTTCTTAAAATGTTTTTGATAAAAGTTGATGAAAAAATTCACAGCACATAAATAAGTTAGTAATAAGGCCATATTCAACTGAACCGAAAATACTAATGAAGAAAGGATCACCATTAAAAGGCAGATCCCTGAAAATGAGATATAATTATTGACAAAAATTTCCATCAACAGGGCTACCCAGGGGCCTTTCTTCAGATCGGGTGCTGCTACTTTCCCGAAGAATAAATGATAACTGATCACACTCATCACAAAGATCATGAACAAGGCCCATAGCCAGTTGGCGTGAGCACCATTGCGTAAAGTAAGATAGCTGTTCAGCAGTATCAGCGGCCCGGGCATATCTCCCACAATAGAACTGTGCACATCGGTATCAAAATTTCCGATCACGATGAAATTATTTTTCAGGAACTGGTTGTAGAAACCAGGTGTGGCTTGTGAAAGGATCAGCAACTCTCCCAGGTTAAAATAAGGATACTCTTTACTCTTATACAACTGATCGGGCATGATATAATACTCAGGAAATATCGATTTAAAATTCAGGAGGGAAGAGGGGTAGGCGCTGTTGTCCAGTGTTTCCAACAATACCAGCGGGGTAGTTTTAAGGCTATCCTTATACAGCAGTTTGAATTTAGCAAAACGACCGGTATAGGTCATGAAATCCGACAAAGCAGTCGGTACAGCAAGGAAAGGTTGCTGCACAGTATCGTGGGTAAGATGATAAGGGAAGAGCAGGTTATTACAACGTTTGGTTTCTGCAAGAAGTGCTGAATCATCATCACTGGGGTATTCCAGAAAAACATCGCAAAGTGCGAAATAATGGTGGTTGCCATTATCTGCTAGTAGTTTGAAGAATTGAGCTAGTTTGGTCCTGTCGGTGATGCTTATATCGCCGTATTCATTGGGGTCGCTCTGCAGTTTCAGGTCTTTCGATACATTGATGAACACAAACTTGTGATCATAGTGTGGTTTGCTGTTGAAGAGCGATTTCTCCAGCTTGTTCACCTTAGATAATATACCCTCATCGGCATCGGTGGTATATGCACCATTATTCAACAGCCAGAGGCAAATGAATAATAATATACCATGGCCAATGGATATCAAGTAATAAAAGCGTTTCCCAATTTTTAGCATTAAGCAGTAGGGTGACGAAACAGTCTCTTATTGGGTCTTTGTATGTGATTCATACAAATGACTAATACTTTGCGTGTGTTTCGTATTTTGAAATGATTGAAAATAAAGGTAGTGTATTGTTTTTAGGGTAAATATTAATGTTGTGATCTAAAAAGACACGCTAAAACTGAAATCAAAAATTCTGATCTCAACGACTATGTAGAAATATCACGACAGAAGAAAAATTTGGCGGTATCTGAATTATAGCTCGCATAAATATGCAACCCACTCATCTAATGTAGAAATTCGTCTAGGGGTATATGTGATACCTTCGCTGCAACGTCATTTACGCTTCAATTTCGAGCGAAGCGAGAAATCTGAATCATTTAGATTATTTACCCTGTCATTCCGAGCGAAGCGAGGAAACTGAATATCGTTTAAAACGTTTAAGGGTTTAAGTCGTTTAAGGTTCTGTGGTCATCTGCCTCAATCCGCATCATCCGTGTATCTATTACTTACAAGCTTCCTCAAAGGAGCGAAGGATTCATACAAAATACAGGTTTCCTCGCTTCGCTCGGAATGACAGCGAGCTTTCAGTAAAATAAACAGACTTCTCGCTCGAAGTAGAAGTTTTGTAAAATTCAATACGTTCCCATCCGCCTCAATTCGTGTCATCCGTGTATCTATTGCTTACAAGTTTCCTCGCTGTGCTCGGCTTCTCTCACTACACTTCAATTTCGAGCGAAGCGAGAAATCTGAATCATTTATATCATATACCCTGTCATTCCGAGTGAAGCGAGGAAACTGATATATATAGAAGAAATCTTCACTCACCGAAGACCACTGTGCGGTCTATTTTATAGCATATTGGTATTACAAATTTTAGCTTCCTCGCTTCGCTCGGAATGACAGCGAGCTTTCAGTAAAATAAACAGACTTCTCGCTTCGCTCGAAGTAGAAGTTTTGTGAAACCCAATCCGTTCCCATCCGTCTCAATTCGTGTCATCCGTGTATCTATTACTTTACAGTTTCTTCAAAGGAGCGAAGGATTCACATAAAACACAAGTTTCCTCGCTGTGCTCGGAATGACAGGCTTTATTTTAAATAATAATTAGATTTCTCGCTTCGCTCGAAATAGAAGTTGTGAGCCGTTATTTTCACAAGATTTAAGGTTGTAAAGGACTTTGATAATTTATTAATAGAAGAAATCTTTGCAATAATAAATTGTTGATCATAGTGCATACACCAGGAGCTGTTTATTATGTATATATTGTTACCAACCCTAACAAAACCACATTATATATTGGCGTTACCAATAATTTACGGGCTCGAATACTTGAACATTGGGAGAATAGAAATAAGCCTGAAACATTTGCTGGCAGATATTTTTGTTATCATCTAATCTACTATGAAACATTTCAATATATTCAAGTCGCCATAGCTAGAGAAACAGAAATTAAGAAATGGAACCGATCAAAAAAAGAAGCGCTGATACAAACCAAAAATCCCGAATGGATTTTCTTAAACGAAAAGATCTGTGGGCACTGGCCTCTGAAAAAACAATAAAACGCTATTAGCTACTCCAACTTCGAGCGAAGCGAGAAGTCTGATTCTTTTATACTCAATCACCCTGTCATTCCGAGCGAAGCGAGGAAACTGAATATCGTTTAAAACGTTTAAGGGTTTAAGTCGTTTAAGGTTCTGTGGTCATCTGCCTCAATCCGCGTATTCAGTGTATCTATTACCAATCGGGATAAAGATGACTGTAGGTTTTTTTTATGCGGCCTCCTATAGTGAGGAGACCGTCAATTTATAGCAACTAAGAACTATGATTTAAAAGCCTCCCCGCTCTCTCCAGATCTTCCGGCGTATCGATCTCGATCCCCATATATTCGGTCACGATCATTTTTAAGGGGACTCCGTTCTCGAGATAACGAAGGCATTCTATTTTTTCTGTGGCTTCCAGTGGACTCATGGGCCAGCGGGTAAATTGCAGTAAGGCGTTTTTGCGAAAAGCGTATACGCCTATATGTTCGTAATACACCGGAGTGGTATTTTTATCGCGGTGATAAGGTATGGCCGAGCGGCTGAAGAGTAACGCGTTATTGTTTTTATCTACCGCAACTTTTACATAGTTGGGATCCTGAATAAACTTTTCTTCTTTTAGCACTTGCATCAGAGAAGCTACCTGTACTGAAGCATCATCAAATACCTGGAGCAGTTTTTCCAATGGTTCTTTTTGAACAAAGGGTTCATCACCTTGTACATTCACCACAATATCCAGTTCAATATCTTCAATGGCTTCGGCAATACGATCGCTTCCGCTTTCATGTTCGCGCTTACTCATGATCGCGCGGCCACCATGATCTATAATTTCCTTAAAAATGATATCGCTGTCGGTAACCACCATCACTTCATCAAATAATCCGGTGGCTACGGTATTGTCGTAGGTATGCCGGATCACAGTTTTATTACCCAGCTGTTGCATCAGTTTGGCAGGAAAACGAGTGGCCGCATAGCGCGCCGGTATCATGGCAATTTTCTTCATGTGGTAAATGCGTGGTTACAAAGTTACCGATAACTCTTGTGAGCAGGATTAAAACCGGGGGATTACCTTTAAAAATAATACCACGATGATCACCAGTAAACTGATTCCCGAAATGATCCGACCGTGAAGCCTGTCTCCCTGGTTATACGTATAGGCCTGGTTTCCATCGGGCAGGGTTCTTTTGGAATGGGTCAGTATCCAACCAACTACCAGTCCGAATAACCCACCCAACAAGGCCGAAATATACCCGGTAATGATCAGTAAGATCTGTGATTGTTCGGGTTTAGATAGTTCATTGATCCTTTTTTCGCGGAATGTTTCCAGGGTATTATTGTCGATTGTATAACCCCGGTCGTGCAAGATCTTTTGTGCCAACTGAAAATCCAGTCGCCCCCATTCATCAGGTTTGCTAAGGATCTCCATCAACTCGGTATCACTGAACGCAAAAAGATAATGATCGGCGCCGATCTGATCAACCTGCATCCGGTAATAATCATCGAGTACCTGATTGGCTTTTAAAAAATCGGAGGACCTGATCTTGATGCGTGTTTCTTGTTGCATGGGATCATGGGCAAAACTGGCATCGAAGAATTTTGCATCATCATCGAGCTCAAAAAAAATACCCGCTTGTTTCAGTTTTTCTGCAATATCGCGGGCGATATCGGGGTCTTTAAATTTTTGAAAAGTAAGCAGCTCGTTGGTCATGGGGTATTTTAAAACGTTTAAGACGTTTAAGGGTTTAAGTCGTTTAAGGTTGGGGTAGAGTAAAGTTGGTCCCGAAAGCATTCGGGACTAACTGCCAACTGCCAACTGCCAACTTCTTTCTTATCTCCCATAATCATCTCCAAACTCATCCGCATATTTTTCATAGCGTTTGATCAGGGCGATATTCTTTTTTTCAATTTCAGTAAGATCTGTTTTTACATCTACCGTATGCGGAATGTACCAGTCCTTGTCTTCAAACTGTTCTCTTAGTTCTTTCTTTTTAAAGCAATAACCATGGCGGGCAAAAATTTCATTGCGCATCATCTGCAGATCGGCTTTCAGCATATTGGCTACTTCCTCATCTGTCAACAAAACCTTGGAGGCCTGTGGGTACATGCCCACATCAACCAAGTACACGAAGGCGCGTCGCTTGAGTGAAAAATCTTTTGACTGCACCTGCGCAGTAGGGTTATTGGGTTTCCATGATCCGTTGAGGGAATCGGGAGCCTGGCTGTTGAAAGAAAAACTGAATGCTCCGTCGTACTGATCATCGCCGGGTTCTTTGGCCTGGGCGGTATAGATGCCATTGCTGAATTGAACCGTTCCGCTGAAGGGTCGGTCGTTGCCACCTACTACAGATCGGCCTTCAATGGTATCAGCCACAGCACGGGTGATGAGCAGGGTGATCTTATTATTACCAAAGCCACCCACATAGGATCCGATCAGGGTTGAATATCCGGGTATGGTAAGTAAACTATCTACGGCAGTTTTTTCGTC
>Ga0194059_1001465_pt1 | contig 10046 bp, 15 predicted proteins | sample SepL6211m_MetaG_FD_163426 | JGI IMG/M metagenome (GOLD analysis project Ga0194059, IMG submission 163426) | Anoxic zone freshwater microbial communities from boreal shield lake in IISD Experimental Lakes Area, Ontario, Canada - Sep2016-L626-11m | ecosystem: Environmental > Aquatic > Freshwater >... | reverse complement strand
GTCATCAGCCATTGCCTCTATAAATGACGGCTCTGTCATTTCCACCAAAGGCACAAAGCATAGGGAGCATTCATGACAAAGGTGCCGTGAATTTAACTTACACGACTCAATCTTAAGACGTAAAAAGGCGGCGTAGATGGTTAACTGAGTTGGCGGTAATTCGATAAGAGTGACTCCAACATATAGGGTGCGTTCGGTGAGATTGACTACCACCGGCAGTTGTACTGATGAGCTGTCAATGGTTCGCTGCCCTTCAGCAACCATTTCACGGACACTATCACCTGTCGGAAACAGTTTGTCGCGCAAATAGATTAGCGGCAACTGGATCAAAGATATCTAGGCGTCACCAGTATTAAGTTTTTTTGTGCTGCCATCGTAAAGGCGGGCATTGATGGAAGTTGCGGTGCGTGGCTTGTAGAAAAAGTCAGCATTTTTTTCAAACTCCGGGCTTACCATGACGTGGTAGAGGCGATCCCACTGACGGGCCACCATCTGGAATGACAGCCCCATAAAATAACTCATAGTCTTCCGGCCACCAGCCAGTGAGCAATGAAGCCGGGTTCCAGGATTGGCGGCAAGTTCGCGCAGAAATCGGACGATCTGGTCTGCAGCCTCTTCATTTTCTTCTACCGTCCAGAGATCCTTGATCTCGCTTCCTTTACGATCAATAAGCACAAGAAAATCATCATCATGAAGTTCAAGCGTCGGTATCTCATATTCCATGCATAGGGCAGCCAGAATCCCGTCATCAGTGAGTTTAACAGTAATCAGTTTTTTGCTGGCAGCAGTTGTAATGATGTGGATGCGATCAGGAATAATCGGAGGTTGTTGGCAAACAAGTGCCTGAATGGTCTCTGTGATGACTTGAGGAGTTGAGCCTGCGACAAAAACGAGAATCTCGCGAAACGGTGTAATCGGCATCAGTTCTCCCGGATATTTTGCGAGATTCGGTTTTATACCGCGGAACCAGTTACATTTGCAAGCAGCTTTCATGGTGGTTTACCTTTCATTGTTGTGGGAGAGTTGCTCTACAATAACGGGCTTACATGATTAAGCTGTTTATATGTGCTCTGGAAATATTGCTGCAATGATTCAGCAATATTTCTTTACACCCATGATCTGAATAGTTGATCTATTGATAAACCATAACTTGACTTCTGAATTGGAGGAAAAACATGGACAGAAGATATTCACCGATGGTTAAAAGTGTTGGCATGGGTTTCTATCGCCGATATATCAGGGCGGTTCGCGAGGCCGTTCGAGAAGATTTGGTCGGTTCGCTGATTCGGCGTGTCACTGCAGAAAGAAGAGACATCGTTACCGTGGAGTTTCGAATTCGTGCCATGGCAAGTGCGGTTCGGCAGGGATACGACTACTAAATGAGAAGGAATTGTGATATGGGATTGACACCGACAGAATCAGAATACATAACGCTTCACCCGGAACGGATGAAGGATGGCAGAATTTACTGTCAGTGTGGGGCCAGCAATATTCGGACAATTTGTAATCAGGAGGATGCAGCTTTAATTCACAACATTTGCGCTGTTTGCAACACAATACTTTTTACTACGGTCAGGTAGGACACAAATTCAGATTGATGGAGGGAACAAATGAAAAAGATCAAGCTTGCTGTTTTCGACATGGAGGGGACGTTATTCAAACGATCATGCAGTTTAGATGTTCTCGAGGAGCAACGATTTGAGAAATACTGGAAGAATCTCTGTCTCTGCCACGGCGGCGAAGAATCGTTGGTGACAAAGAATTTCAGTAGCGCATGGACTTTATTGTGCGATTTATTAGGGCCGGACGCCAGCAAAGAAAATCAGGCGAACTGGGAGAAATGGCGTGACGGTGGGTACCCAGGGTATAGCGAATGGGTCATCGATACCATCAAGATTCACCAAAAATATAAATTACCTAAAGGACTCTTTGACGCTGTTGCAAAATCCACAGAAGAATTTAAGGGTGTTGCCAAGACTTTTCAAACATTGCGGTCACATAAGATAACCATAGCGCTTGTCTCCGGTGGCCTCAAGGCTATGGCAGACCGGGTGTCACTGAAATATGGATTGGAGCACTGCTTCACATCTGCGGAATACTTCTGGGACATAGACAACGAAAACGGGAAAATCAAGCATTGGAATTGTCAGCCAAGCGACTTTATACACAAGAAACATTTAGTAAAACTGCTGCTCCATGATCTGGGATTTGCAAAAGAACAAGCCGTTTTTATTGGAGATGGCGGCAACGACCGCGAAGTTGCACAGTACGTTGGATTATCCATAGGATTCAATCCGAAGCAGCACCATAAATTTTTCTGGGATGAGGTAGTAGAGCAGAAAGCTGGCAAAGAAGATCTATCAGAAGTTTTGAAATATTTTAACCTGAAATAAAGGAGTTTATACCATGTCAATCGAGGTTTTTGTCCGTCTGGAAGTTGATCTTGATCAGTTGCCGTCACTCTTGGAACAACTGAAAACTCAGTTGGCTGTGTATCCTCTTCGCATTGAGATCATTGGTGATGGGGAGGCATCTGGAGCGATTCGGACTGAAAAAGCTTCAACAAAGGTATCCGCCGCGAAGCTTCCAATTACCTTGAACCCCGTGGATGAAGAAGCTTTCAAGAATAAGTTGCTGAAAACCCGCAAGGCAGAAATCACTGTTTATCATGCCGATGGCTCCGTCAAAAAGAAGGTCTGGGAGGCAAACAGTTTCACGGCCAGTTCGGGTGTATTGAATAACCTCCGCTCCCGTGCTGAATTTAGAAATGGTGAGTGGCAGGCACGAGGTATTGAGCGGGTTGAAGTAAAGGTGATCGGGAAGTAGTGTCAATATGACCTGAGATAGGGGGAAAATGTGCCAGGGACATTATCATTTAGTTCACAAAAAGCTCTTTTTAAAGAATTTTTGAAATTCATTGAAAAGGGTGAGCAAACAGATATTGAAAAGGGTAAGCAAGAAGATTCATTTATCTTAGCCATCGATAGCTTGTGTAAAGAAATTACGCGCCAACAGTTTAGGGACGCTGACGAGACAAATGCTTTTGATCTGCTGAGTAAGATGGCAGTAGGATTACATTCAAAGGATGAGTTTGTCCGGACATTTTCAAAAAAACCTTTTGCCAGACACTATAGTCAGAACGAAAATGGTAACAATTTGAGGGATGCTTATTGGAGCTTTTTTGATTTTATTGATACTCAATATACTGAAAAAAGTTTTGCTCGCTATATGGTCGGAAGATATCGCTTAGGCTACGAATTTCTGGCGCTCTATTGGGCTTCAGTGCTTTTTGAGCAGATTATTGAAAGAAAAGTGAAGATTTTTGATAAAGCGGCATTTATTGCTAAGAAAGAAGCTGATGAGAATAAACGTGATCCAAGTCTTGACGACAGTATAAAGATGTTATCAAACACAACGCTTGAACAAGATAGTATTTACATATTTGACGATGTGTTCACACATTATTATGAAAAGAATCAAGAGAAAAAAAGTAAGATGGCACCTAGAAATACTGCCGAAAATTGCGCCGAGCGCCTATTACAGACAAAAGAGCGGCTATTAAATTTCAAAAAACTGAGGAACGATATTGCACATTATTTAATGAAAAGGGAAAGTATGCTAGGCACTCGTACTGATCTGATCTACTATGTGTGGAGTGAACTACTGCCAGAGTCCTTTCAATACTATATGGATAAGCATACGCAGAATTTTGAAGAATACCCTACAATTATTTCTGCAATTGGTGAAATAGAAGCAGATTATATGGTTAAGGCAATTGATGAAACGACCAAAATAGATCCTAAACCCAAAAATTACATAAATATTTTAAAAAACGATTTTCAAGATTTATTTGAAATACGCAGAAAGTTGTTACCACTTCGAGCTTATCTAAAAAATTGGCTTCAGAGGAAACATGCAAAATCGGGATTAACTACTGATATAGTTACACCTATTGATACCACAAGTGCATATATATGGGTACCACTGGTTAAATATGATTTTCAGATCGCCCAGCAAGCAGGCGTCTATAACTGTGCAGTTTCAATTTTGGTAACACCACTTGATTTTAGAGTGTACATGGATTTTGGCGGGTATGCTGTTGTTGAACGGGCGGCATACTATCGTTTTCTTGGATCACCAGAATATCACACTTCTATGGAACCATTCGAGAACAGCGGAGAAATAGAAATATTTGACATTGATTGGTTCTGTTTTATTGCTGAAAGAGCACATTTAGGTGCCATTCGCGACATTGTAAATACAGATCGAATAAAATTAGCTGAAAAGAAATTGGCCAAGCACGCTTCAAATCCGCCAATCACATGGAACCGCATGTTGCACGGCTATATTCTCAAGAGAGAAAACGTTCCTGATGAAGGAATTACTCTTAAATGGGTAAAAAAACGACTGGAATGGGTCATTCAGTTTTATCAAGAGTTCAATAAATTTTGCGACAATAACGAAAAGGACAAATAGACATGAAAACAAAATCAATTCAAAACAAAATCAACGCAACCCCAGAGCAGATCGACCATTACCTAGCCCTTCTCGCCGATGCCCACAAAGCCAGGAAAAATGCCTACTGCCGATATTCAAATTTCCAGGTTGGCGCTGCACTCTTGGCAAAAGACGGCAACATCATCAAAGGCTGCAACGTGGAAAACGCTTCCTACGGTTTGACCATGTGTGCTGAACGAACCGCTCTTTTCAAAGCAACATCCGAAGGCTATAAACCGGGCGATTTTGAGGCCATTGCCATTGCCGCCAGTGCCGATGATTTTTCGCCATGTGGTGCCTGTCGTCAGGTTATCAACGAATTTGGCGACGACATGGTTGTCATTTTCGAGTTTGGCGGAGAAACTGTCATCACCACTCTTGCTGGTATCCTGCCGTATAACTTCAAACTCTGATGAAAACGTCATACAAGAAAAATAGTGGGATGCCGTCAATGCGCATACCTGTAGCCCGCCCGGCAAAGCAATGCCGACGACCAGAGATTATGACCGGAAGCGGCAAAAGCCCAACGTCCTGAAAGAGATCGAAAAACAAGAACGCGAAATGGAGACTCTATGACCACCTTTATCTGTACCGCTGGTACATCAATTATTACTGGAAGAGGCGTTGATCTGAGAAACGCTATCGCATAAATGATACGAGCAATAGATCTCGATGTAAATTCTGTAGAGGCTTCGCGATGACGGGGACAGATGTCTGCTACTCTTGTGGATGAAAAACTAAAGTCACATAGACAACGAAAACGGAGGAAGATCATGATACTACAGAACGACACGGTGTTTCCCGACCATCTTGCTCAAAAAATCGAAAACGCTGGGAAAGATCATATCTCATATTTTTTGGACCGCTTGGTACCTGGTTTCACCCCTTTAGGGTTCAACCTTTTTGATTTTGATGCCTCTAATCGTTCTTTTGAGTTTCGAAAGCCGGATAATCCTCTAAGGTTTATAGTCTGTTATTGTGAAGGTGGAGCAGTTCTTTTTTGGACAGAGTTGGAGGAGTATGACTTATTATCAAAAAAATTGGGATACCTCTTGAGGAATATGCCTGCCGGGGTTAAAAGCGCCTCCTTCGAAAATAGGAACAGATTTTGGAAGGTAGTTAATGATGTAGTAGCGGGAGTCGATGTGGTTTTGTCTGGATGGAATTAGGTGCATGGCTCCGTCGAATCACTTTTGGTCGTGTTACTGCAAGAATGGCCGGAAAAAATAAATGCTCCGTATCCGGAAAGAGCTTGAAAAAACATGAAAGCAAAATAAGGTAATATGCTTGAAGTCTTCATCATACAAGGAGTTTCTGGTTCAGGGAAAAGCACCTACATAAAAAACCATTTCCCAAATGCCACGGTTGTCTCTGCAGACCGCTTCTTTATTAACTCCATCACAGGCGCCTATGAATTTAAAGGTGAATTGCTTGCAGAAGCACATGGTCATTCGAGGCACTACACCATCTGCTTCCTATCTTGGATCAATACGACAATTCCGAAGATTTTAGAACCTGTACTGGAAAATGTCATACAACTGCGGAGTCGCGAAACTATTCCTACCCCTGAAACAATAGAAGCGATAGGCGGCGGTTGGACTGGCACTGAAGCTTTGGCCATTGCACTTTTCTGTGTTTTGCGTGCTGGCGATGATTTTGAGAAAGGCATCCGATGGGCTGTTAATCATTCAGGCGATTCTGACAGTACCGGATCGATTGCCGGAAATATCATTGGCGGTGCTTTCGGCGTTGTTGTGATTCCTCAGATATGGCAACAGAAGCTAGAACTCGGTAGTACTATAAAGAATATTGCGATATCCCTCTACTCAGTAAAATGAAACAATCCGATACGATGAAACGGACTTTTGTCATTCCTGATATTCACGGCTGTTGCCGCACCTTTCGCCAGCTTTTGTTCAATAAACTGGAAATTGAAAAAACGGATAAACTCTACCTGCTGGGCGACTATATTGATCGGGGCCCCGACAGTAAAGGGGTGATTGACACCATATTGGAGCTCCAACGTGATGGCTATGACGTACAGGCGATAAAAGGCAATCACGAACAGATGCTAATTGAATTTATTGCCAGTAATTCAGATGAAGATTTGATGGATTGGCTGGAAAATGGCGGTGATGCAACTTTGCAAAGCTACGACCTTGAAAACGGTGGATGTATACCACGTGAGCACATTCATTTCATAAAAGCGCTCCCGGCATTTATTGCAACTGAAACTCATATCTTTGTTCATGCGGGATTAGATTTCGATCTCGATGAACCAATAGCAGATACAAGTCAGGAGTTTATGCTCTGGAGCAGGGAAAATCTGGATGTGGTTTCCGAAAAAATTGGCGGCAGAAAAGTAATAGCAGGCCACACACCCAGGTATCTCGATGAACTTGAGGAAAGCCTGGATTCAGATTTTATCCAGTTGGACAATGGCTGTTTCCTGGGAGATCGGTTTTACGGAAGAGGGAACCTTGTGGCACTGGAGCTGAATAGCAACCGCCTGTATGTTCAGGAAAATATTGATAGGGTGTTATTGACATGAGGGCCGTTATGGCAGAATCGGAGCAAACCAGATGAACCCACGAGACAACGACGGACCTTTCCCCAAAAACGTATTTCCTCCAAGCGTATTCCCTCGCCGAATTTTCCCCTGGATGGGCGGTGATAATGCGGATAATCCCAAATCTGGCACACCGGACGGGTTTAGCAAAAATGATGCTGACAATAACAAGTATGGCCGATGACCCGTTACGCAATAGGTGACATACACGGCGGATCAAAAACCTTCCTGGCATTATTGGACAGCCCGAGTCTGAAGCATACTGACCGACTCTACCTGCTGGGTGATTACATTGATCGCGGCAATGACAGCAAGAGGGGTGTTGGACATCATCCTAGGTAAATTCGGGGGACATAATACCGATTATTTCCATTCTCAATAGACCCCTGCGGGGTTGCGTGCCCACGCTAAAGCTTGGGAACTTCAAATTGATCGTCACTTCACTCGCCAAAACACAATAATTTCTACCCGCCCAAAGATCAAACCCGATAGAGAATCAAAAAATCGGTATTGACATATATAACCATATTGGTTAATTATTGGCTCTATGGAAAAACGAACTCCCCACCATCTTCTCGACGTCATTCAGGAAGTTATCGCCCGTAACGGTATTGCCGCATTTACCCGCACCGCCCGTTTGAACGGTTACGAAATGGGGTTGACCGATACCGATATGGTGGCAGTGCTCTGTTTGCTCCGTCGCGAGAACTTCTACAAGTCAATGACCAGCTTTGCCGATCATACTCTGTGGCAGGATGTCTACCATGCCGTGACACCAGTCGGCAGAGTCGCTTACATTAAGGTTTCCCGCCCTGATGAAGGTCGGCCCGTTATCCAGTTTAAGGAGAAATAAAACCATGAGCAAATCCATTCAGTGTACTAGCTGCGGCAATTTCGGCATGATCCATGACGAAAACCGTACCGAGATAATTACTCATAACGGGGAATCAGTTACTTTGACTGGCCTTTCAGGCTGGTTTTGCCCTTCCTGCGATGACGGCTGGTTCGACAACGAGAGCAGCGTTCGTGTCAGTGAAGCCGGTGACGGCCTGGTACTGAAAAGCCGCGAACTTCGTAGCCAGGAGGTACGCCGAATCCGCAAAAAATTGGGATTGACCCAGAAAGAAGCGGCTGCCATCTTCGGTGGAGGCCCCAATGCCTTTTCTCTATACGAACGGGGCAAAATTGAGCCGCATACATCCACCCTGAAATTGCTGCATTTACTGGATCGTAACCCGAGTCTGGTTAATGAAGTAAAATCGAATCAACACATCGCCGTGTGACTGGGTATCATGTTGGCAAATCCGGCGTAAAATTCAGTATAATCAGTCACATACCTCAAGTAAGGAGTAACCAGACATGACACATCACGCCCGCGATAAAGCCGCCGTCATCAGAAACAACCGCTTGGAAGCGGTTTTGGTGGCAGCAGATGTGTATATGCGCCTGGAGAGAACCGCCGATATAGCATCTGTAGCTCCAGCGCCCGCGTTCTCAAGCGGCAACACCGGAAATAGTTCATTAGTGCTCGAATTTCTTACAAACAACCGAAGTTCAGCTGCTTCACAACTGACACCGGAAAAAATTGACGGCCAAATTCGTGACGAGCGCGAGGCATGGGAATGAAGTCCAAACATGATTACCCATCCTGTTGCACGTAATCAAAAAAAAGTTCCCCGGTTTACATTTCCCCTTCAACTGTGCTACATGTCTGCCACTACTTTGAACATGCGAGGTTGAAAAATGGGTAAAACTACTGCAGAAAAAATATTTGATGCTCATCTGGTCAACGAACCGTTTCCCGGCACCAAAGTGCTGCGCCTGGATGCGGTGCTCTGTCATGAGATCACCACACCGATTGCTATTGATGACCTGATCCGGCGCGGGAAGGATCGCGTTTTTGATCCGACGAAGATCAAAGCGGTCATCGACCATGTCACACCGAGTAAAGACACCAAAACCGCCACCCAGGCCAGAATTTTGCGGGAATGGGCGCGACGCAACAATATCAAGGACTTCTTTGATATCGGCGCCAACGGGGTCTGTCACGCCCTCTTCCCGGAGCTCGGCTTCATCCGTCCCGGCTACACGGTCATTATGGGGGACTCCCACACCTGTACTCATGGCGCGTTCGGTGCCTTTGCCGCCGGTATCGGCACCACTGACCTGGAGGTTGGCATCCTGAAAGGTGTCTGCGCCTTCCGCCAGCCGAAAACAATCAAATTCAATGTTACCGGCGCACTCTCCAAAGGGGTATATGCTAAAGATGTCATTCTGCACATCATCGGAAAAATCGGCGTCAACGGTGCGACTGACCGGGTTATGGAGTTTCACGGAGCGGTTGTTGATGCCATGACCATGGAATCACGCATGACGCTCTGCAACATGGCCATAGAAGCGGGCGGCACGTCCGGAATCTGCCAGCCGGACATGACCACCGTTGACTACCTCTGGCCGTTCATTCAGGGAGAATTTGCCAGTAAGGAAGCGGCATTGGCTGATTATTCCCAATGGCGGGCTGATGCTGATGCCGAGTATGACCAGACCGTTGACATTGATGTTACCACCCTGGAGCCGACAATTACCTTCGGCTACAAGCCGGATCAGATTAAAACCGTCTCCGAATTGGCCGGCTCCCGGCTGGATCAGATCTACATTGGTTCCTGCACTAACGGTCGTCTTGATGATCTGCGCATCGCCGCCGGAATACTGAAAGGGAAAAAAATAGCGCCGAATGTACGTGCCATCCTCTCGCCAGCCACCCCCAAAATCCAGCAGCAAGCGATGAAGGAAGGACTGCTAGACATCTTCATGGAGGCAGGATTCTGCGTCACCAATCCGACCTGCGGGGCCTGCCTGGGGATGAGCAACGGTGTTCTTGCCGAAGGTGAGGTCTGTGCAGCAACAACCAACCGCAACTTCTCAGGACGCATGGGCAAAGGGGGCATGGTGCATCTCATGTCACCCGCGACCGCAGCCG
>Ga0194059_1001463_pt1 | contig 10048 bp, 11 predicted proteins | sample SepL6211m_MetaG_FD_163426 | JGI IMG/M metagenome (GOLD analysis project Ga0194059, IMG submission 163426) | Anoxic zone freshwater microbial communities from boreal shield lake in IISD Experimental Lakes Area, Ontario, Canada - Sep2016-L626-11m | ecosystem: Environmental > Aquatic > Freshwater >... | reverse complement strand
AGGTACACCTATCAAGTAGAATGTGGAATAAATGTAGGTACAACTTGGACAGACAATAGAACTTTTGGAAATGGTAACACAGCTACAGTTCCTACTGTTACTACCATTTGTCCTGGTGGAGGTTCTACTCCTTGGGCAAATCAAGGTGATGTTACAGGTGGTGCAACTAAAACTGGCAGTTATACTGTTTTTGATAACTTAGGTTCTAGGTACACCTATCAAGTAGAATGTGGAATAAATGTAGGTACAACTTGGACAGACAATAGAACTTTTGGAAATGGTAACACAGCTACAGTTCCTACTGTTACTACCATTTGTCCTGGTGGAGGTTCTACTCCTTGGGCAAATCAAGGTGATGTTACAGGTGGTGCAACTAAAACTGGCAGTTATACTGTTTTTGATAGTTTAGACTCCACCCGAGCCCAAGCCTTCATCGAATACAAAATAACCACTCCAACCAATGCCACAGCAGGCAACTACGGAACTGTTTCTACCCTAGCTTCCACCAACGCTTCAAATACCTTTTCTCAAACTAGTGGTGTAGCCGGTAGTGGTATCAATCTAGTCTATCCTGATTTAACCCCAGGTGAGATTGGTGGTTTAGTAGTTACTTGTAATGGAGGCAGTAGCGTTACTTTAGGTGTGCCTACTACTTGTACTTTCCCTCTTACCAATAAATCTTTACCCTTAGGCTTTAAATTAGGTATTGGAGATAGTACTCCATTTGGTAATTGTGTTTTAAATGCTGCAGTAGTAACCTGTACTGGTGTACCTACTGGTGGTGTAGCTGGGCCAAATAAACCTATTCGAGCTCAGATTGGCAATGAGGCTATTAAAACAACTATAGGTACAGTCACCGTAGTAGCAGCTTCTACGGATACCCTCTATATTGATCCATCTAAAGTAACCTTTTCTCCAATTGAATCTGCAGCTGTTAAATTTGGAAGTGCTGATCTAACTCTTACAGTAGGAGGTACTGGCAAAGATGATCCTAGATTTACTGCAAACTCTACTACTGCTACTTGTAAGTTTAGATTAAAAGAATATGGTGTATTAGATTCTGATACTACTTCTAAAGGTTTTGACCTTAGTAGTGCAAAGCTAGGTGCTACTGTAGCAGGTATACCAGGTGGAAGTTTTAATACTGGTACTAAGATATTTGAAGTTCCTTACTCTACAACTACTGGCTGTAGTGTAAAACTACCCCTAGGTACAGCTCAGAATCAACCTAAGTGGTTATTTGAAATCAGAGTGGTCAGAAGTGATGGACAAGTGTTTGGTTCCGCAAATGCTTACTTCCAGACTTATGGGGCTATTGGTGGGGTTGCGGTTAGTTAGGATTATAATGAATAATGAATAATGTTGTAGCGGCGAAGTTTACGAGCCATTGCAGAGTTCCACGCTTTGGAGTAGCTGCCCAACAACAAAAAACCTCCCAAAAATGGGAGGGAGAGTAAAAAACCTAAACCTTATTTCTTTGGCCTTTTAGCTCCGTACTTACTTCGGCTCTGTTTTCGATCTTTCACACCTGAAGTATCTAATTTACCTCTAACAATATGGTATTTTACACCAGGTAAATCTTTCACACGGCCTCCACGAATCATAACAACGCTGTGCTCCTGAAGGTTGTGGCCAATACCAGGAATGTAGGCAATTACCTCCATTTTATTGGATAATTTAACCTTAGCTACTTTACGAACAGCTGAGTTTGGTTTCTTTGGAGTAGTTGTGTATACCTTAGTACATACACCTCTTTTAAAAGGATTATCAGCGCCCAAAGTTTTAGTCTTAAGATTGTTCCAGTTTTGAACTAGAGCTGGAGATTTAGTTTTTCGAACGATTCGTGTTCGGCCTCTTTTTACTAATTGATTAATTGTTGGCATAGTTAAATATAATATTAATTGGCAGTGATCATCTGTTGAGTAAATCCATGATCTGTATCAGCAAAAATTTTTAATCTGTTGTTTGCAATCAAATCCTGATGTCGGTTTTTTGGAAGCATGTTTTTTACAGCGAAGTAAACTGGTCTGGTTGGATCTTTGGCAAGCTGTTCAGGAAAAGTCCTAGTTTTCATACTTCCTGGTCTGGCATTGTTGTATCTAAAATAAGTTTTGAACTTTGATTTTTGACCAGTTAAAACAACTTGAGCTGAGTTTATAACAACTACAACCGCACCAGTATCAACATCCTTAGAGTAATCAGCCCTATTCTTTCCTGTCAAAAGTGAAGCAATTTTACTAGCCATTCTTCCAAGTGGCTCTTTACTTGCATCAAAAATATACCACTCTCTGTTAAAAGCTATAGTAGAACCACGAGTTGTCTTTGTGCTATTTAATACTTTGTCTGTTAAAATTTTATTAGCCATATTACTCAACAATAGTTACAATTGATTTATCGTGATTTGAGAATTTATCTTGATATTTAAGAATTCTTGTGTACCCTCCCTGTCTATCTTTTAGTTTAGGAACAACTTTTTCATACATATGCTTTGCTGTTTTTTCATCCATGTAAGGTCGGAGTCTTCGCATAGCTAAAGTCATATCTTCACCAGCTCTTTTTACAAGAGTCACAAGCCTTTCAAAAAAAGTAGTGAACCACTTAGCTCTGACAGTGTAAGTTGTAATTTGTCCGTGCTTAATTAAAGCAATAGCTAAATCCTTTTTTAATCGAACTCTTTCCTCCTCGGTACGGTGTAATTTCTTGGTATTTTTTTGGTGTCGCATATCCTAATTAATTATTTTACTGCTTTAGTTGTTTTTTTAACTACTGGTTTTTTTGTTTCACTTTTGTCCTTAACCTCTTTCTTCTCAGAAGTTACTTTCTTTTCGACTTCAGACTTAACTTCTTTTTCTTCAACCTTAGCTTCAACTTTTTTTTCTGTTTTAGCATTCTCATCTACAACCTCAAGGACTGTTTGCTGAGCTCTAAAACCAGATTGAACATGATAGTTGGATTTAGCTCTGTATTTAACTACACGAACTTTATCCCCCTGAGCATGGCCAACAACACGAACCCTTAAGGAAGTTTTTCCCTTATCAGCTCCAAAGGCAAAGACAGCTGGAAATTCCAAAACGTCACCCTCCTGAGCATCTATTAATTTATCTACGGCAAATTGCTGACCCAGCTCCACCATATATTGTTTTGATCCTGATTCTACGACAAAAGACATATTATTTTATTTCTATAACTTTAACTGATAATTTACCATTTGGTGATTTAAAAATAGCTGTTTGACCAGCTTTTTTACCCAAAATAGCCACTGACAAAGGTGATTCGTTACTGATTCTTCCAGTCAAGACGTCTGACTCACTACTTCCAACAATCTTAATTTCCTGGGTTATCTTGCTAGCTTCGTATTCTATTTTAATCTGACTTCCAACTTTAACAACACTTCCGCCAGCACTGGTTTGCTTCTGTTCATCGATTAACTGATGATCTTTGAGAATCTCTTCAATTTCTTGCTGCCTAGTTGTTAATTCATCTTTCACCTTCAACGAAGTTTGATAACCAGCGTTCTCTTTCAAGTCACCATCCTCCCTTGCCGTTGTTAGAGCAGCTAGTGTTTCGGGTAAGTCGATCTCAAGTAGTTTTTTTAATTCATCTTGAAGGTCGTTCAAACCTTGCTTGGTTATAAAATGAGGCATGATAAAGTAGATTTTAATAAAATAGATAATTCGGGCAATTTGTCAAGCTAGAATTTAGTTTTTAAAACTAAACCAATCTGACCTTTGTCGTTTACTTCGAATACTTTGCAATCCAAAACATCACCAATTTTTACAACCTCATCAACTGTTTTTAACCTTCTGGCTGCCAAGTTTGAGATGTGAATCAAGCCTTCTTTTGGTGTTTCCTGACCATCAATCATAATTTTAACAAAGGCTCCGTAAGCTTCAATTCTAAAGATTCTACCTTGCACTTCATCCCCTGCTTCAAAATCTTTAACGATAGCTAAAATTGCATTCTTCGCGGCTTCACTGTTGGCCTGGTTTTTTGAATAGATATAGGTTTTACCACTGTCGTCTGCAATATCAATTTCAACTTCGTACTGAGCTATAAGGGCCTTAATATTTTTACCGCTTGGTCCGATTACTTCACCGATTTTTTCAAACGGAATATCGATAATTGTAACTCCAGGTGCTGTAGCTGCAATATTTTCTCGAGGCTTTGTAATCACTTCCTGCATTTTCCCTAAAATATGAAGTCTACCTGATTTAGCTTCAATTAAAGCTTGCTTTAAGATTTTTGCTGTGAGACCTGCAACTTTGTTATCTAATTGGATCGCAGTGATTCCGTCAGCCGTACCGGTAACTTTAAAGTCCATGTCTCCGTTGTGATCCTCTGCTCCTTGAATATCTGTTAATACCTTAAAATCTCCAGTTTCAGTATTCAAAACCAAGCCCATAGCAACACCCGCCACCATATCTTTAATTGGTACTCCAGCAGCCAAAAGACTCATTGTTGAAGAACAGGTTGAGGCCATGCTAGTTGAACCATTTGAGCCCAAACACTCTGAAACCAAACGAATTGTATAAGGAAACTCCTCCTCTGTTGGTAGTACTGGCAGCAGTGCCTTTTCTGCAAGAGCCCCATGACCAATTTCACGCCTTCCAGGAGAGCCGTATCGGCCAGTTTCGCCTACAGAATAAGATGGAAAGTTGTAGTGGTGAATATATCTTTTGCTGCCTTCCTCAAAATCTTCCATGTTATCCAAAGTTTGCGCATCGCGGAGTGTTCCCAAAGTAAGAATATTTAAAACCTGAGTTTCTCCACGTTGGAACAAACTAGAACCGTGAACCCTTGGCAAAACGTCCACTTGGCAAGTAATCTTTCTAACTTCATCAATTCTTCTACCATCGAGCCTTTTTTCCTCTTCCAAAATCTTCGCTTTAACCATTTCTTTAATCACTTCTTCCAGAGCAGCTTCGACTTCCTTTTGAACTGAATCAAGGCCACTTAAATCATCCTCAACCAAACTTAAAATAGTCTGAGCAATCTCCAGATTCATGCCTTTTTCACCTACAATATCGCTTACTTCGGGGTGAATTACATCCTTGGCATGCAAGATCAAGTAGCTACGAATCTCATCAATAGTGACAAATTTTTCCTTTTTTTGTAACGTGCCTAAAGCCTTAAAATTGCTGAAATGGCGATCCTTAAATTCTTTCATAGCCTGATTTCTCTCATCCTTTGTGCCCTGAAGATACAAGCCAACTTCAAGCTCACCCAAAAACGACTCCCAATAATTTTTATACTTTGGATCTGGCGTAACAGCAGTAACTGGAATATTTTTAACTAGACCCTTAGCCTGGGCAATTTTTAAAAATTCTGTCTGAAACGCTGTCAAAAATTTTAATTCTTCACTAGCCACATCCAGACAGTGTCCCATCTCATGTTCGTCGATTATCTGAGCTCCAGCTTCCACCATCATAATATTAACCCCATCACCTGAAACTACCAAATCAACTAAAGATTCAGTCTGTGCCAGATAACTAGGATTAATCAAAACCTGTCTCTCGGTGGGGTATTTACTTTGTACCTCTTTGGCTGATAACTTTGTAGTTAATTTGTATAAATCACTAAACTCACTTGACCATTCAGGATTTCGATTAGCCACCTTTCGAGCAATTTCTCTCAAATAATTTTTATTGGTTTCATTTTTAGCATCCAAGCTCTGGGATACTTTGACCAAAAAATCTTTAAGCTCCCCAAATTCACTACTAGAAACCAGCTCCCCTTCTACGTCTTTAACCCATTTGTCACCAATATGCTTTTGACTCAGACCAACTCTAATTGAAGACACGGGGCCAAGAAAGGCGTCGGTGGCTAGTTTTAACGCTGTCGAAGCAGCTAGCACCCCAATCAAGTCTGGTGGATTAATTTCATCCAAACTAAGCACTGTGATAATTACCTGAATTTCGCTCCGAATATGGGAATCAAACAAAGAGCGTAAAGAACGATCAATCATTCTACCTGTTAAAATAGAATTTTCGCTAGGCCGACCTTCTCTTTTTACAAAACGGCTGCCGTTAATCTTGCCACTGGCATACATTTTTTCTTCATAAATCACTTGCAGAGGAAAATAATCCATAGTGGTAGGCTTACCTACAACGACGTTAACCATAACAGTTGTCTCTCCAATCGAAGCCAACACTGAGGCAGTTGCTTGTTGAGCTAAAAGACCACTTTCGAGATGTAATTTTTGACCGTGAAAATCGGTATCCAAAACGGCAGGAACTTGTAAGAACATATAATAAAACCAGCAACACCGTAGTCAATGATTTTGTCAAAGGCTCTGAATAAAGAGTAGTAACAAAGTTTAAGATTCCCCTCTTGAGGGGTGGATTTGCGAAGCAAAGACGGGGTGTTTTGTATTAATCCAAAAGCTATAATTTACCTATATAAACGAACTGGCAACTTATTCGCCGGAGGCTATTATTCATTATTAATTTTTCATTATTTACTCGCTTACGCCCGCACCGCACAACACTGCGTCAGCCTATTCGGACAAAGCCCATCCAATAGTCGCAAGCGACCGCAGATAAAGTCAGAATTCTTTTTTCTTTTAGTTCATTCGCTTAATGAGTTTGATTATATCAAATTTACTATTTTGCTTTCTAATATGTTCTAAAAACCGAGATTTTAATTAGCCAAATTTAGTTTTATAAAGTACAATACTTTTTAACAAAATAATTTAGTTTAAATTTAACATATACAGTTTTACCAAAATAAACAACTGGGATTTCCAATGCTTTATTTAGATCAATGTCCTGAAGGTTATGAAGCAAGCAGTAGAGCACAAGTATTCAATTTTATTTTTACGTTTGGGGGACTGGATAGAGCAGAGACAATGTTGTTTCTAAAAGCATTAAAGGATAATGACGGACTAACGGATACATTTGGTATGCAACTGAATGAAATCCAGCTATCAAATAAGGACAGAAAAGAATTTATCCAGAAATTTGCAAAGCTATATGTTAGCAAAGATGAAGCAGACGAGGCCACACAAACCAGTCTGAATGAATCAAAAAAAGAAAGTGACACAAGAAATTTTATTGAAAGTCAATTTAAATAGCAAATAAATTCATACGCCTTTGAACTCCTCTCTAGTATCCTCGAATAAGCTGTACTGTGTTTGTAAGGCAGGCTTCTTTGACAACTCCCCGACCCTGGCCTAACCATTCGCTCGTGCCTAAAACCGTAATTTTTGATTTTGATGGAACTATAGCTGATACTGAGAATTTGATTTTAGAAGCCTACACCCAAGTTTCTAAGTGGTTAAAAACCCCTCAAATAACCCCAGAGCTTTCTCAAAGACTCAAAAAAATGACAGCAGGACAGATTCTAAAAGAGTTTAAACCTAAATGGAAAATACCAATTTTGATCGTCGCAGTAAGGTCAATTCTACACAAAAAAACAGATCAAATGAAAGCCTTTTCGGGAATGACAGAAGTTTTAAAAACCTTGAAAAAAGATTACAAACTTGGAATTTTAAGCAGCAACTCAGCCAGCCTTATAAAAAAATTTTTAAAGTATAACGATTTAGAATATTTTGATTTTGTAATCGGAGAAAAAAAGCTTTTAGGAAAAGGTCAAAGACTTCAAAAACTAATTCAAAAGTACAACCTTGATAAGGACCAAACGATATACGTTGGAGATGAGTTAAAAGATATTGCTGCAGCAAAAGTGGCTGATATAAAAGCAATTTCGGTAGCTTGGGGTTTAAATGATCCAGAAACTCTCAGAGCTAATAATGCCCAGTTTTTTGTGCAAACTCCAACTGAACTTCTACACAAAATTCAAACTACTTTGGCCTAAACTATTTTATCTTTTTTTCCTTGGTGTGTAGTTTATGCTTACCCTTCATCACAACTTGTCTGTAATAAACAATACTACCAAGCATCGCAATAACTGCAACACCTAAAAGCCAGTCTAGGCCTCCCGTTCGAACTGTATTTTGTCCTGGGGTAAAACTTTGAGTTAAACAAACTGGAGCACCTTTGATTGGATCAGGATTGTAGACTACACAACTAATCGAACTTTGGGCAGAAATTGTATTTAAACTCGATATTACGCTACTTGCTGTTGAGGAAGAAAGGTTGGAACTTAGTGAACTTTGATTACTGCTAGAACTAAGTCCTACTGAAGAAGAAACCCCATTGGAGCTCAAACTAGAGGTAATGGCTGAAGAAAACTTGCTGGAAGACAAACTAGATACGGTTATCGAGGAAGTGTTACTAGAAGAAACAGCTGTGCTTGAATTTACAGAACTGATTACAGTTGATGAAACAGCAGAAGAAAAAGAACTTGCCACACTAGACAAACTTGATACTTGGGAGCTAGCAATTGAGCTTAATGACGAAAACTGGGTGCTTGAAGTTGTTGATACTGAGCTTGAAGTTACAATGCTAGATGAGGAAACGACTGAACTCAAGCTGCTGACACTACTTGAAACTAGACTTGCAGAATCGCTACTTGAACTTGCCCTAGGAATAACAAAACCTCCAGGATTGCTACTGACAGTTGGAGCTGAAATTGTGTCCGCATTAGCCTTATCTTTGCCTTTGTTTGTATCACTAATTGTAATCGCTACAAAGGTCATAACAGCTAAAAGCACACCAAAACCAATAAATACCAGCTGAATATGGTCTTTTAAAAATGGAATTAAATCTTCTTTGATATTTTTTATATATCGCTGTTGCTTCTTACGCATAGATTAAGATTAGCACAGTTTCCTTTTTTTGCAAAATTTACCTCAAATTCAAACCATAGTTTTTTGCAAAACCCGTCTCCCTGGATTTTCTTTCAATTTTGCTATCACGAAATACCTCGCGAGCTTTTTTATTTATTCGTTTTTCTGGATCTAAATAGATTTCTGTTGCCTTATATGGGCTATTCATTCTTTCTACAATTGGACTAGGAAGGACGGAAATGTAACCTTCCTCAGTAGGTATATTTCTAAAGTACTCTTGTGCAGCTTCATTGACATTGTATTGCCAAGAATAAGTAAGAGAAGTTTTTAAATTATCCTTAAATATTTGAGCTTTATTGACGTCTAAAACTTTTAGCGTTTCATCAATTGATCTTGGGTGTACATAAAAATCACTCAACATATTCTCTGCTCCATTTTCCAAGGCTTCATGAAATGATATTTCAGTTATTTTAAAATCTTTAAAATTAGTTATTTTTCTAAATAATTCATAGTAATCAACAACTTTGAAAGGTTCAAAGTTTACAAAGGTAAATCCCAGCTGATGGAGGTTTTAATATCATTTTATGACTCAGCCAAGAATGAAATCTTGTTTTTTGGCAGTAGCGACGACTTTACTAATCTTCTGGACCAAACTGTCGTTGAATTTTTAATTTCACACCGATTAAAGAATAAAATATCACACCGAATTTTAGCTTTTGCCAATGTTAAAAAGATTTTGAATTTACCTAGTCGTACCGACGATCTAAGGCGAATTAGATTTTTACCAAAAAGTTATTCCAACCCTAATTTTTATCATGTAATTGATGATACAATAATCATTTGGAACAGCTCCCAAAAAAAAGCTTATGTCATTCAAGATAAAGATATAGCAAGCCTTTATAAAATGCAATTTGAAATCTTATGGGAAAGCTCTGCAGATCAGTAGCAAAATAAGCCAAATAATATTTGCCTAAAGCGATTTTATAACCTAAAATGAATTGTCATATGGCTGGAAATCAGTACCCAAAAAATAACAAATATCAAAATTTAAACCAGGACTACCCTCAAAACCCTCTCCCACAGGGTGATTCTGGGCCAGCAAATCCTGCGTTTAATCAGCCACAATACTCCCCGCAACAATACCAAGATCCCGCACACCCAGCCTACGATCCTAATTATCAGCAGCCTCAATACACCCAGCAGCAGTATCAAGATCCAAACCATCCTGCCTACGATCCTAATTATCAAAATCAAGGCTACAATCAGCCACAATACTCCCCGCAACAATACCAAGATCCCGCACACCCAGCCTACGATCCTAATTATCAGCAGCCTCAATACACCCAGCAGCAGTATCAA
>Ga0194059_1001462_pt1 | contig 10052 bp, 11 predicted proteins | sample SepL6211m_MetaG_FD_163426 | JGI IMG/M metagenome (GOLD analysis project Ga0194059, IMG submission 163426) | Anoxic zone freshwater microbial communities from boreal shield lake in IISD Experimental Lakes Area, Ontario, Canada - Sep2016-L626-11m | ecosystem: Environmental > Aquatic > Freshwater >... | reverse complement strand
CTGCTGGACGTCCTGCTCCTCGGCGTCAAAGGAGAGGTTGCCCACGTAAATTGTCATGAACCTGGAAAAGAAACTATGAACCCGATCCGCCGAAAGCCCTGAAGAAAGTTGTCAGCTCCCTGAAGAGAAATCTTTGAACCTGTATCAGCTTACACCCCTCCTCCCCTTCGCCGTTGTTCGCCAGCCTGGTTAGGACTGAAGGGCCCTACCCATGCCCCCATGTCCAAACCCCAGCTCCAGGCCTTTCTGCTCAAGGTCAACGCCGACCCGGCTCTCAAGACCAAGGTCGAAGCGGCGGCTGATGCGGCCGCTGTCACCCTGATCGCTGAAGCGGAAGGTCACCACTTCTCCCCAGCCTCCTGGACCCGTCACCTGCGGGACTGAACCGGAACAGCGTGGTTGAGGTCCGATAGGCCAGGACCGTGCTGAGCCGCTGGCTCCAGCCATCCCCCGCCTATTTAGGCGAGGGATCTGCCCCAGGAGTGGCCGGCCAGCTCAGGCCCGGATAACTGGGGGCCTCGGTGCCACAAAGGCGATCCCAGAATGTGAAATACAAGCCGAAATGTAGGGATTGGCGTTGGTGGTGCAGACCGTGGTGGGCTGGACCGATCAACCATCGGCCTAGCCAGTGATGCGGAAATTTGGCAGGCAAGCGTTCGAGTCCGAGGTGATTGACCACAGCCCAGATACTCATGGTGGTGAGAACGGCCAGCAGGGTGATGTAATGCAGCGGAACTAACAATACGATTGCTATCAGGAAAAGTCCCTGGGTGACCGCCTCGATCGGATCAAAGGCAAAGGAGGTCCAAGGGGTGGGTTGTTTCGAGCGATGGTGGCCAAGATGGCACCAGCGATAAAAGAAAGGCAGGTGAAAAAGGCGATGGGTTACGTAGAAGCTGGCATCCTGAAGCAAGAGCACCAGGACATAGCTGAAGCCCAGGTACCAGAGGCCATAGCGCGCCGGATCCCCATAAAGAAGGGTGCCTCCAGCCCCATGCCACTGCAGGATCAGCGCCGTTGTCAGGGCGAAGATCACCGCCGAACCAACCGATAGGGCCAAGTCATGGCCGAATCCTTGCTGCCGTCGCTCCCCCGTGGGAGCGGCCACCAGGTTGAGCAACCAGCCGCTGATCCCAGCCACCAGCAGGTAGCGGACCAGAATGATCACAAAAGCGAGGCAAGCATCGACCCAGAACGGACGACCACCGACGCGGGGAATGTCCAGGCTGACCAACGCAGGAAGCAACAAACAGGAACCAAGCGCAGATGTTCTGATAAGGATAGAACCCTTGCCCCAGTTTGTCGCTTTAGTCAGCCATCAATTTTGCCGTCCTCAGGAATGGAATAACAGCACCAGGCCGGATTGGATCTGATGAAATTCCCTTTCTTCGCGACTCAAATCCAATCCCACTTCCAATCCCTCCTTCAGGGCCATCTCATAGGGAGGGGAGGCGGGAGGCTCCTTGTCACTCCACAGGGCGGCGATCCCCACCGAGGTGGCGTGCCAGCGGAACCTTGCCGTGGACCCAATGGAGGGTTCCTTCAACGCATCTTCGAGAAGTTCTCGGATCGCCATGCCGCTTCGGCTGTCGCCCTCTCGATCGTGCCCCTAGCTTCGGCAGGGTCCGTCCCCAATGCAATCAGCTGAGAATTTTCGTGATGGAGAGCCCGGCCCCAGCGACCGCCCTCACGCCCCTGCCAGGCCCCGTGGCCCTTGTCCACGAATGGTTCAGCCCCCGTTCCCACGGGGGATCCGAGTTGGTGGTGGAACAAATGGACGCCCTTTTGGCGGCGGCGGGCCAACGGCCTGATCTTTTCGCCCTGGTGGCAGGGGAGAGCCGCCACCTGGAGCCTTGGCTGGCGGGACGGGCCATCCGTACCAGTTTTGTCCAGCGTTTGCCCTGGGGGGCCAGCCATGTCCAGCAATACCTGCCCCTGCTGCCGCTGGCGATCGAGCAATTCGATCTCAGCAGCTATCCCTTGGTGCTCACCAGCAGCCATCTGGTGGCCAAAGGGGTGCTGACGGGTCCCGACCAGTTGCATGTCAGCTACGTGCACACCCCGGTTCGTTACGCCTGGGATCAGATGGGGGCCTACCTACGCCATTCCACCTTGGCCCGAGGCCCCCTGGGCCCCCTGGTGCGATGGCAGCTCCATTGGCTGCGCCAATGGGACGTGGTCAGCGCAAGTCGCCCCGATGTGCTGGTGGCCAATTCCCGCTTCACCGCCAGTCGCATACGCCGTTACTGGGGCCGTGGGGCCCAGGTGCTGCATCCACCGGTTGCGGTGCAACGCTTCCGCTGGGATCAGGATCGGGACGATGTGTACCTGAGCCTTTGCCGGCTCGTGCCCAACAAGCGGGTGGATGTGGTGGTCGACGCCTTCAATCGCACCGGCCTGCCCCTGGTGGTCATCGGCGATGGCCCTGAGCGGCGGCGACTGCAGGCCATGGCGGGCCCCCAGATCCGCTTCCTGGGACGCGCTAGCCAGGCCGAGGCCAATCACTGGCTGGAGCGCTGCCGCGCCTACGTCTACGCCGGTCTGGAGGATTTCGGCATCGCGCCCGTCGAGGCGATGGCCGCCGGGGCGCCGGTGATCGCCTTTGGCGCTGGGGGACTGTGCGACAGCGTGCGCTGCCTGGATCGGGGCGACCGCCGGCCTACCGGACTGCTGTTCCCCGAGCAGACCGCCACCAGCTTGGCGGCGGCCCTGGAGCATTTCCACCATGGCCAGCTCTGGCGCCAACTGCCGGCCAGCGGCCAGCGTGAATGGGCTGAGGCTTTTGGGCCGGAGCCCTTCCGCGCCCGCTTGCACGCGCTGCTGTCGCACCGCTGGCAGCAACATCGCCACCGCCTCGACTCTGGCCGCTCAGCCCCCGCTCTCGCCCCCGATCTCCCTGTGCCTCTGGCCTGAGTGACCCTGGCGACTGGAGTCTCTTGGCGAGCGATCCTTAGATTCAAACACTCTTGTCTGGCTCCATGGTTGTCTTCCCCAGATCTTCGGAGTTTCGATCCGGTCGATCCGTGGAGGTTCAATCTTCTGAAGACCTTCTTTCACCCTTGGTTGTCGCTGCCTTGCCGTTGGCTGGGGGGGAGCCATCTGGTCTTGGCGCGTCTGCCATGAGCAAGCCGGGCGTGGCTCTCAAGGTTCAAGAGCTGATCGAGCGCCAGCCCCGCCATTCTCGGGTGCTGAAACGCACGGGCGACATCGTGTTTTCCCTGGCCATGCTCAGCCTTGGATCACCCCTGTTGGTGGTTCTGGCGTTATTGGTGAAAATCACCTCCAAAGGACCGGTTTTTTACGTTCAGCAGCGGGTCGGCCGTGGCTACGGACAGTTTGGCTGCATCAAATTCCGCACGATGCGCCGCGATGCCGACCGCATTCTCTCGGCCGTGCTGGCGGCCTCGCCTGACCTGCAGGAGGAGTTTCGCAATGATTTCAAGCTGCGCAACGACCCCCGCATCACTCGCCTGGGCCGTTTTTTGCGTCGATCCAGCCTCGATGAATTGCCCCAGTTTGTGAATGTGCTTCGCGGTGAGATGAGTGTCGTGGGCCCCCGCCCGATCGTGCAACAGGAATTGCCCCGCTACGGCCAGCGCATGGAAGAGGTGCTAGCGGTGCGGCCGGGGTTGACCGGGCTCTGGCAGGTCTCAGGACGTAACAATCTCAGTTATCGCAAACGGGTCCAGCTCGATCTCTACTACGCCCGCCATCGCAGCTTGAAGATGGACCTGCGCATTTTGTTGCGCACGGTTCGGGTGGTGCTCGACCCCCGCGACCGCGGCGCCTACTGAAGGCTCCAGCCCTACCTAGGGCCCTGACCACCGGATTGTTTGCAGCCCCAGGGCGCCGAGCCCCAGTTAGGCGAGCCCCAGGGCAGCAATTACGAGCCATAGCAGTTCCAGCCTCAGGCTCAGGCTCAGGATGCGCTCGACGGCGGCTGCATCCGGCGGAGGCGCGAAGGCCGCCAGCACCGGTTTGGCCTTGGGACCGTCCGCATAGCGGTTGACACCGCCGAGGCGGACGTGGGCCGCCATGGCATAGGCCGCCTGGGAAACCCCCGCGTTCGGCGAAGGATCCGCCGCCCCTTCCCTTAGGGAGGCGGCGAACCAACCCAGCAGCCGATCGGGGCGACCGGCGGCCAGGGGCAACGTGAGGGCCACCAGCCGGGCAGGCCCCCAGGTGAGTCCATCATCGAGGCGGGCTCCCGCTGTGCCCAGCCAGCGCAGCCGACCCAGTTTGTAGCCCAGCATCGAATCCAGGGTGCTGGCCGCTTTGAAGGCCCAGGCCAGGGCCAGGGGGCCCGGCCAGGGGGTGGGTGCCGCCTGGGGCCAGCCCACCAGGGCCGCGCCCACGATCATCCAGAACAGGGGCGCAAAAAGACCATCGACGGCATTCTCACTGGCGGTTTCGGCCGCGGCCCGCAGAATCTCGCCCCCATCGAGGTCATGGACCTGGCGCCCCACGATCCAGGCCAGTCGCGATCGTGCTTCGTCCAGATCGGGCAGGGCCCGCAGGACCCGTCGCACGGCCTGCTCCAGGCTGCGGCCGGCCAGGGCACTGGCCAAACCGATCAGCAGGAGGGGCAGACCCACCGGGGGCCAGCGCCCGGCCAACCGCTCCAGGCTCCAGCCCGCCAGGGCACTGCCCAGCACCAGCACCAGGGTGATCCCCAGTCCCATGAGCCGGAGCCGGGCCGGCTGGTCGCCAGCCCAGGCCTCGGCAGGCCGGCGCAGCCATCCAATGACCCAGCCCATCACCTGGACCGGATGGAGCCAGGGTTGGGGATCGCCCACCAGGCGATCCAGCAGGCAGGCGCCAGCCACAAGGGCAAGGCCCTGGGGGGGCCAGGGCAGCCAGTCCGCCATCAGGGCCGCAGCCGGGGCCGGTTCAGGAGGCCCGCAGCCAGCTGAACATGGATCGCAGACCCGTGCCCACCTGCTCGATGGGGTGCTGGGCATCCCGTTGGCGGATCCGGCCCATTTCGGGCTTGCCCGCCTCGCATTCCGCCACGAAGTTACGGGCGAAGGTGCCGTCCTGGATGTCGGTGAGGATGCGCTTCATCTCCGCTTTGGTGTCGGCGGTGATCAAGCGGGGCCCGCTGACGTAATCGCCATATTCGGCGGTGTTGGAGATGGAATCGCGCATGGCGGTGAGGCCGCCTTTGACCATCAGGTCAACGATCAACTTGACTTCATGGAGGCATTCGAAATAGGCCAGTTCGGGCTGGTAGCCCGCTTCCACCAGGGTTTCGAAGCCGGCTTTCACCAGCTCGCTGAGACCCCCGCAAAGCACCGCCTGCTCGCCGAAGAGGTCGGTTTCGGTTTCTTCCTTGAAGTTGGTTTCGAGAATGCCGGCGCGGGTGCCGCCAATGGCCTTGGCGTAGGCCATGGCCAGGGCGCGGGCCTGGCCGGAGGCGTCTTGCTCAATGGCGAAGAGGGCGGGGACGCCCTGGCCGTTCTGATATTCCCAACGCACGGTGTGGCCCGGTCCCTTGGGGGCGACCATCACCACGTCCACATCCGCCGGGGGCTTGATCAGGCCAAAGCGGATATTGAAGCCGTGGGCGAAGCTCAGCACCTTGCCGGCCTTGAGGTGGGGAGCGATCTCGGCGTCGTAGACCGCCTTCTGGAATTCATCGGGCAGCAGCACCATGATCCAGTCGGCGCGCTCGGCGGCCTCAGCCACGCTCAGCACCTCCAGGCCATCGGCGCGGGCCTTATCGGCCGAGCGACTGCCTTCATAGAGGCCCACGACCACATGGACACCGCTGTCCTTGAGGTTGAGGGCATGGGCATGGCCCTGGGAGCCGTAGCCGATGATGGCCACCGTCTTGCCGTTCAGCAGGCTGAGATCGGCGTCGGAGTCGTAGAAGAGCTGGGCCATTCCGGTCGGCGGGCGGGGCAAAGGGGGAGCCTACCCAAGAGAGCTGCCCCGGATCCCCCGGCGAACCGGTGGAGGGGGAGCATTGCGCCCGAGCTGACTAGGCTGAAGTCTTGCCTTGGGCCCGACCATGCCTTCCCTCTCCCCCCAGCATCAGGCCATCGCTGAGCTGTTTGATGGCCACATGGGGGCGGAGATGAAAGGGGACCTGGACGCCACCATGGCCACGATGGTCCCCGAGCCGCACCTGATCAACTTTGGCTCGGGAACTGGAGGGGTCGGCCATGACGGGGTGCGCGCCTTCTATGCCAACGATCTGATTGGCCAGTTTTTTCCCCCCGATGCCGAGATCATCCCGATCTCCCGCACCATCGACGACGAGCGGTTGGTGGATGAAATTGTGGTGCGCTTCACCCACGATCGGGTGATCACCCATTTGTTGCCCGGGGTGGCCCCCACCGGCCGGAGGGTGGAGGTGGCCCTCGTGGTGGTCGTGGGGGCCAAGGACGGCAAGGTGGCCTACGAGCACATCTATTGCGATCAGGCGGCGCTGTTGGCTCAGTTAGGGCTCATCGATCCAACGGGACTGCCCATCGGCGTGAATGCGGCGGCCCAGTTGTTGGTGGTGATGGGCAAGGGTTGAGGCCCTCGGGGACTCCCCAGCCTCAGGTCGTTGCTTCGCTGGGGTGGGCGATGACCCGGTCGATCAGGCCGTATTCCACCGCTTCGGCGGCGCTGAGGAAGTAATCGCGGTCGGTGTCCTTGGCGATCTTGTCCAGGGGTTGGCCGGTCATGTCCGCCATGGACTGGTTGAGCATGTCCTTGATGCGGAGGATTTCGCGGGCCTCGATTTCAATGTCGCTGGCCTGGCGCTGGCTGGTGCCCCCCAGGGGCTGGTGGATCATGATGCGGCTATGGGGCAGGGCCAGCCGCTTGCCCTTGGTGCCGGCCGCCAGCAGGAAGGCTCCCATGGAGGCCGCCAGACCGACGCAGATGGTGACGACCTCGGACTTCACGTATTGCATCGTGTCGAAAATCGCCAGGCCGGCCGTCACCGATCCCCCCGGGGAATTGATGTAAAGATAAATCGGCTTGCTGTTGTCGTCCGAATCCAGATACAGCATCTGGGCGACAAGGGCATTCGCCACGGCGTCATTGACTTCGGAGCCAAGGAAGAGAATGCGCTCAACCCCCAGGCGCGTGTAGATGTCGACCCAGCGCTCGTACTGGCTGCCGGGAAGGCGGTAGGGAACGCTGGGGGTGCCGATGGGCATGGCGGAACGCTTGAGAAAGGGAGGATGAAAAAATCAGCGGTGCGGGTGTTGCACCCGGCTACAGGCGAGGGGCCGGGGCTTCAGCCAATGCCGGCGGCGGTGACCACGGGGGCCGGGACCAGCTTTTGACTGGTCAATACCCGGTCGATCAGTCCGTATTCCACAGCCTCCTGGGCAGTGAGATAGGTCATGCGATCGGAATCCTTGGATAATTGTTCAACGGATTTGCCGGTGTTCTCGGCCAGCATCTCCAACAAGGAATGTTTGTTGTGCAGCACTTCCTTGGCCCGGATCTGGATGTCGCTGGCCTGACCGCGTGCCCCGCTGCGGGGCTGGTGCAGCACGATGGACGCGTGGGGCAGGGCGGCCCGGTGGCCCTTGGTGCCGGCGCTGAGAATCATGGCCGCGGTCCCCATGGCCTGGCCAATGCAGATGGTATGGACCGGGGGCTTCACGTAGCGGAGGGTATCGGCGATGGCGAAGGCTTCGGTCTCGAAGCCGATGGCATCCCCGGAATACCAGCTGGTGCCAGTGGAATTGATATAAAAGAAAATCGGTTTTTCGGGATTGTCGAATTCCAGATACAGCAGCTGGGCAATGATGAGTTCGGTGACATCGATGCCCATTTGCCGCTTGGCATCGTCATCACTGAACAGGGGCAATCCCAGATAGACGATGCGCTCTTTGAGCAACAACGAGGGCAGATCCGGCGGAGGGGTGCGCATCACTGCGGAATCGCCGTAATAAGGGGCCGACGCCGTCATCCGCACTCACCAAGGGGGGCATTAAGCAGGAGCCTAGCTGGGGACTGGCGGCAACGGCCGCGCTATCACGCGGGTTTCCCGCCCCGAGGCCGCCCATCCTTCAGTCGGCCCCTTGGGAAGGCAGCGTCCCAGGGGGAGGGGCATCGCCCGCCGAGGTGTTGAGCTTGAGCAGGGGGCTGTTGGTCTCACCAGGGGCTCCGCGACCCGGCTCTTTTTCGGAACGGCGCTCCCGGCTCTTCTCAGGGGCCTTGGCGTCGGTCGATGACTCGCTCGCCCGGGGCTTGTCGTTGCGGGCGAACACCAACCGGCCGGTGGGCGTCTGCAGGGCGCCGGTGACCGTCACCTGCAGCCTTTCGCCGATGCGGTGGCGGGCCTCTTCCACCACCACCATGGTGCCGTCCTCCAGGTAGCCCACCCCCTGGTCGGCCTCCTTGCCTTCCCGCACGATCTTGATCTGCAGGCTGTCGCCGGGCTGGACCTCTGGCCGCAGGCCAATGACCAGTTCACTCAGATTGAGCACCTTGAGGTCCTGAACCCGGGCCACCTGGGCCAGGTTGTAGTCGGCGGTCAGCAAGGTGCCGCCGGTATCCGCTGTCAACCTCAACAACTTGTCGTCAGCGCCATTGCCCTCATAGCGGGTGGAATTGAGCACGATGCGACGGCCATAGCTCTCCTTGAGCTCGGTGAGCAGCTTCAGGCCGCGACGGCCCTTGCCGCGCTTTTCGGCATTGGCGGAGTCCGCCAGGGCCTGCAATTCGTCCACCACACACTGGGGCACGATCACCTGGCCCTCCAGCAGGCCGCTGGAGAGCAGGCCCCGGATGCGGCCATCGATCACCACACTGGTATCCAGAATTTTGGCGCTGGCGGGTTGGAGCACCCCCTCGGCCACCAGCAGGGCCTCGGTGCTGGTGGGATTGAACAAGCGCAGCAGGGTGCGGCCATGGACCTCGGCCAGGTTGTAGCCCAGCACCCCAAAGAAAACGTTGCTGAGCACGGCCGCCAGGGGCTTGACCAGCACGACTTCCCAGGGAAGGGGCAACAACAGAATCGGGGCCAGCAGCAGGTTGGCTACCAGCAGCCCCAGGATCAGGCCCACCGCCCGGCTGATCAGCAAGTCGGTGGGCATGGAGCGCACCTGCTGCATCAGGCGACGGCGCAGCTGTTGAAAAAAGAAGCCGGCAATCAACCCAAAGAACCCCCCGAAGCCCGCCAACACCAGCCGCAATCCCTCCGGATTGGTCACCTGCACCAGCAGGGACTCGGGCAGCAGATCCACCCCCAACCAGCCGGTGGCGGCTCCGGAGAGCAAGAACAGCACCAGGATGAGGGGATCCACCAAAGCCGGTTTCGCGTGGGCTCCCACCTGTTCAGCCCTGCAGCATGACCGATTTCAGCCCCATCGCCAGGACGGGGTTACCGCCTGTGAAGCCGTCGTCGGCGTCCCTGGCGTCCGCGCAGCGGCCCCGCGCCGCCTATCTGCACATTCCCTTTTGCCATCGCCGCTGTTTTTACTGTGACTTCCCGGTGGTCCCCCTGGGGGACCGGGCCGATGGCGCCCAAGGGCCTGGCGCGGCCTCGGTGGCCGCCTACCTGGCTCTCCTGCATCAGGAGATCGCCCTGGCCCCCCAGGGCCCGCCCCTCTCCACGGTTTATCTGGGGGGGGGGACCCCTTCGATGCTGGCGCCCCCCCAGGTGGGGGCCCTGCTGGAGGCGCTGCAGCACCGCTTCGGCATCGCCCCAGGGGCGGAGATCACGCTGGAGGCCGATCCGGCCAGTTTCGATCGGGGCCGTTTGCAGGGATGGCTGGCCGCCGGCATCAACCGCATCAGCCTGGGGGGGCAAAGCCTGGACGATGGGGTGCTGGCGGCCCTGGGGCGGCGCCATCGGTGCACCGATGTGGTTCAGGCCGCCGCATGGCTTGAGGCCGCCAAGGGGGGGAGTGCCTTGCGCAGCTGGAGCCTGGACCTGATCCAGGGTTTGCCAGCCTTTGCCGGCGCCAGGGCCCCCGCCGAGGCCCTCGCCCACTGGCAGCAGCAACTGCGGCAGGCCCTCGCCCTGGGCCCCCCCCATTTCTCGGTGTATGACCTGATTGTGGAGCCGGGCACGGTGTTTGCGCGCCAGCAGGAAC
>Ga0194059_1001457_pt1 | contig 10077 bp, 2 predicted proteins | sample SepL6211m_MetaG_FD_163426 | JGI IMG/M metagenome (GOLD analysis project Ga0194059, IMG submission 163426) | Anoxic zone freshwater microbial communities from boreal shield lake in IISD Experimental Lakes Area, Ontario, Canada - Sep2016-L626-11m | ecosystem: Environmental > Aquatic > Freshwater >... | reverse complement strand
GGACGGTGCAGAACATTCCCAAGCAGCAGCTGCGCGTTCGAGTACAACGTGCGGGAGGGGTGGATACTGTAGTGGATGCTTTCTTTGCCAATCTGCCTCTTCGTCTGCATGGGGGTCTAGAGGAACTGTGTAACGTGCTTGTCCTTCCCGATCTAGGTCGTTTTGAACTAATCTTGGGGCTCCCTTGGTTAGCCGCCCACACTTGGCGAGTGCATTTCCAGTCTTCGACCATGTCAGCGCAGCGGCCAGACGGTCGTTGGGCTGCTTGGTCAGTGGCACTCGACCAGTGTGCAGACATTACTTCACCAGACGTTGCTGCGCCAGTGTCACCGCAGTTGGAAGACCCCAGTGATCAAGTGCCTGGTCTTGGCGACTCGGAGTCACCCTCGGTCATGTCTTTGGAGGCGGTGGAAGCCGCCATCCTAACCGCCAAGCAGGCTGCTCGGTTAATTCGCAAGTCGTCCACGAAGGGCTTTTGGGCGTTCCCTCATCGTGCCGACCCCAGCGACGTGTCCTTCTCAACCTCGGTGCATGCGGCAGACGCCAAGTGGGCTGGCAAGTTACCACCAGTGGCAGACCGTGGAGTAGTGATCGGAAGCAAACTACTCGCACGCTCCGTCGTTGCACAGGTTTTGGAACGCCATGAGGCAGTTTTCCCTATGGAGCTCCCGTCGGAGATGCCGCCAGAGCGCGGCCAGCCGCACAAGATTGAAGTTATCCCTGGTAGCAACCCTCCGGCAAAGCCGCCATATAAGCTTTCGCCTCCGGAGCTCGCCGAGTTGGAGAAGCAACTTCACGGTTTGTTGGAGCACGGGTTTATCCAACCCAGTACCAGCCCGTACGCGGCACCTGTCTTTTTCGTCAAGAAGCCCGACGGTTCACTGCGCATGGTTGTAGATTGGCGCGGCCTCAACAACATCACTGTCAAGAACAAGATTGCCCTTCCGAATCTAGAGGAACTGTTCGACCAGTTGGGACGCGCTGTGGTCTTTTCTAAGTTGGACTTGCACTCCGGCTTTAATCAAGTGCCCGTTCGCGAGGAGGACATTCCTAAGACCGCTATAATTACACGTTTCGGCCATTTCGAGTTTACTGTCATGGGTTTGGGGATGTCGAATGCACCTGCAACTTTCCAAACATTAATGAACACTGTCATGCAGCCCTTTTTGGGGAAGTTTGTGGTAGTGTTTATTGATGACATCTTGGTGTTCAGTGAGTCGGCAGCGGACCACCTGACCCATCTGGATGCAGTGTTGGCAGCGCTGGCGGCCAACAAGTTATATGCTAAGCCGTCCAAGTGCTCCTTCGCCCAAAGCTCAATTTCATTCCTTGGTCACGTTTTCGAAGGCGGTCACATCTTCGTCGACCCTGCCAAGACTCAGTCTGTACAAGACTGGCCGGTTCCGAGATCGGTGTCAGAGGTGCGACAGTTTGTGGGCTTAGCAAACTTCTTTCGGCGCTTCGTCCCCAAGTTCGCTTCTATGGTGGCTGCATTGAATGAAGTGCTCAAGACGAAGCGGCCCTTAGTCTGGGGGTCGGCACAGCAGAGGAGCTTTTCTCTTACGAAGGCGGCGTTGTTGTCCCCTCCGGCTTTGCGTCTACCTACCTGGTCTCGCCCTTTCACTGTAACCAGTGATGCTAGTGATGTTGGCCTGTCAGCCGTCCTGTCACAAGATGGCCAACCTGTTGCTTACTGGTCCGCGAAGTGCACACCGGCAGAGTCTCGCTACACTGTGGATGAACGCGAAACGTTGGCGGCTGTACGGTCCTTACAGCACTGGCGTCATTATTTGTTTAATCATTTCGATTTGTGCACTGATAGCCGCGTTTTGCGTTTCATTCTCTCCAAGGACAAACTAACTCGCAGGCAAGCTGGCTTTGTAGAAATTCTCACTGACTTTGATTTTACTCTACGTCAAATTCCCGGCGACCTCAATGTGGCTGATGCGTTGTCGCGTCGTGCTGATTTCTACCTTGGGCATATCGCTGCGTGTAATTTGGCAGTGGTCGCGCCACCCGCCGCCACTGCGCTTCAGTGGTCGCCAGAGTGGTTGGCTGATGTCAAGCTCGGATATTTGGCCGACCCGTTGTCTCTACAGTTATGGGCCCGTGTGGAGGCAGCGCTGGCACATGGTCCGGCCGCAGTGGAAGCGTCCCCCTATTGCATTGTGGACGGGTTGTTGTGGCTTCGTGGCGACGTTGGACACCCCAATCGTATCTTTGTACCTGCCGTGTCCAATTTGCGTGTGCGAGTTTTGCAACTTTTGCATGATGTGCCACTTGCGGGCCACCCTGGTCGCGATCGTATGTTGGATTTGGCATCCAGGTTTGTTTTTTGGCCCAAGCTGCCGGCTGACGTCAAGCTGTTTGTCAAGTCTTGTGATGCGTGTCAACGCGCGAAGGCCCCTAACCGTAGGTTGGGTACTGTGATTCAACCGTTGGACGCACCCTTGGCTCGCTGGTCGGACATTTCCATGGATTTCATCACTGGTCTACCCCCGTCGGGCAAGTCGGCCTTTGATGCCATCCTCACAGTAGTCTGCAGAGCCACGAAGCGAGTCCATTTCATCCCGACGCATGTCACTGCAGATGCCACTGAGACTGCTCGGCTGTTTATGGACCATGTGGTTCGCTTGCACGGTCTTCCTATTTCTATTGTCTCCGACAGAGATGTCCGGTTTGTTTCCTCCTTTTGGAAGGCCCTGATGTCAGCTTTGGACGTGAAGCTGAAACTTAGCACTGCTAACCATCCTCAGTCGGATGGCCAGAGTGAACGAGCGCACCGTAGCCTACTGGAGAGTCTGCGTATCTACGTTCACCACAACCAGCAAGATTGGTCGTCGAAGTTGTCTATGGTGGAGTTTGCACACAACAATTTAACTAACACCACCACCGGCTTCTCCCCGTTTTTACTGGATTTGGGTTTCCACCCGTGTGCGGGTACACTATTCTCTGTTAACCTTGCGTCTCCAGTTGCAGCTGCCGGGTCGCCGCCCGTAGTTGCGGGTGCTCAAGCGGAGTGGTCGGGTTTTCTTGAGCGCCAACGGAAGTCTTTGCGTTGTGCCATGGATTCTATTTCCGAGGCGGCGGCAGTTGGGATTACTAAGGAGTTGGCAGCGAACCATCGGTTTTCCCGTAAGTTTGCAGTGGGTGACTTCGTTTTGATCTCCCGTGAGGCGCTGTTGTCTCCAACTCAACGACTCCGCCCGTCGCGTAAGTTGGGTTACCCTTGGCAAGGCCCTTTCAAAGTGGTTGCAGTTCCTTCCCCTGAGGTGTCACGCTTGTCGTTCCCGCCGGGTATTCGTACACACCCGGTTGTGAACAATTCTTTCTTAAAACTCTATGTGCCCAACTCGACTCCGGGCCGCTCCGCCCCTGTTCCCCCCCCAGTGTTGGGCGTGGATGATGTCCCAGAATGGGAGGTGGAAGAAGTTTTGGACCATCGACGTTTTCGCAATCGTTTGCAAGTGCTCGTCAAATGGTCTGGTCTAACCTTGGGTAACAACTCTTGGGAGCCAATTGATAGTCTTGTGGATCGCCTACCTGATGGCTCCCTCCTACTCAACGATCAGTTGGTGGCCTATGCTCATGCGCACGCGGAGTTTCGGCAACTTACCCCCACCTTTGCGTGGTGAGGGTAAGTAGAGTATAGTGTTGTAGGGTTGACACCCTAGGGTTGTTGCTTTTGGTTTATTTGTCAGTCTCGTTAAGTTCACTACTTAGTGTGGTGGTGTTTCATGTCAGTGTTTCTCTTCTGCGCATTTGGCGAGAGAGAGTAGGATTGTTCGTGAGTAAATCACTTCTCCGTTTTGCGCTTTGTCTGCAAGTGCTGGCCCGCGATCACCTCTATATCACTGGTAGCAGCTTGGTACTATGGCAGAAGCACTTGCAGCACAACGCGAGCTGGGAAAGATCGTGGTGGGTATGGTACCAACCTTTGCTGGGGACGGTACCGGTGCCCGATTGAATGAGTTTTTATCAAAAGCAGCCTCTGCTGTGGCTGTATGTGGGGGCGAAGATGACAACCCCAACTTGGTTCTGGTCTTGTCTACCAGGTTGACTTCTGTGGCTTCGCAGTGGTTTGAAGGCCTACCGGAACATTTTGCCAGCGTTCCAGACTTTGTGGCAGCCATGCGTGCACGCTTCCAGGCACCCAATGTCGCCTTTTTGAATATCATTAAGTTGGTAGAATTGCCTGGCCCTTCCTCGTCGCACTGGACCACTGCGTCGATTGTATCGTTCATTGGGAGTTTCCAGGGTGTGCTCGCCGAGCTTCCCAACGAAGCCTTCTCGCAGCCTGCCCTGGTGGCCCTGTTGACCACCAAGCTGCCTGTTTTCTTTCGCGTGGAGCTAACGGCACGCACCCCTGCCACATTTGAAGAGGCTATCCCCATTGTTCTCGCACTTGCCGCTCACCCGCCTAGTGCGTTGCCCGCTGTGCAGGCTGCCCGCTCGTTCACTTCCCATGCTGCTGTGCCTCGCAAGAGTGCCGGCTCGGCGGTGTTTATCAACGCGGCCACAACTCTGGATTCGGAATCCAGGGTGGCAGAACTTGAGGCGTCTGGGGCTTTGGCAGCGATGGCTGGGGAGGGTGTCTCCGCCGAGGAGCGGCGCACTCGCTACCTTGAAGGCGTCTGCCTGCGCTGCGGCACGAGTGGACATACCTCTCGGTACTGCCCCAAGAATAAAAAAACTCATTACTCGCCTTCGCCTTTGCCTCGCTCTCTAGTAGCTACACTCCACGTCGTAGAGCCAGTGTCTCTACTAGTAGTTGCTAGTGCAGTGCTACAGCAACCCAGAGTAGTGTCGTCGCGGGCGACACCAGTGTCACCTTTGTTGCCATCTGCAGTCTCGTCTTCACCCATGGTTGCCAGTAAACCAATCACTGCACCAGCGACCAAGCCTTTAAACCCCAACCGGCGTTGGCGGAGCCGCCTTCGGTTGCGGTTCACTGCAGCGGGTGTGGAAGCGATCTCGGCAGACGTTTTGCGTACGCAAGCGGTGGCGGCAGACTTCGCCCGCCGCTCTCTGGCACAGCGGAGGGGATCGCGACGTGTACTCGCAGCACCAGTGATGCAAGCTGGAGAGTTACGCGCAGCGTCTCGGCGAGCCAAACGACGAGCGCGTGCCTTGGCACGTCGTGCAGTGCAAGCACCCTCCAGTCTAGCCCCCGGCCCAGTGGCCACACCAGCACGCAGAGCAGTGTCAGCGACTTCAGTGCTAGATTCGGAACCACCCGCACTACCGCCAGCGCCGCCCGTGGCTGCAGTCAAACGAGTCTCGTGGTCCCCACAGTTGAGCGCGTCAGTGGCTTCCCCTGTCCGGCGTGAGGGCAGAGCAGCTGCGCGCTATCGTCAACATCGTCACGCCCTTGTCAGAAGACATTTGCCGGTACTCTCCAGTACGCAACCTCCTGTCGACTTCACAGCCAATGTACCCTCGTCGAGCGTGGATAGCGTACGACCGTGGCCTTCAGAGTCTACCACACTGCCTCCAGTAAGTTTGCCGCCAGAACCAGTGCCTCATGGAACTTCGCCGTCTGTGTCACCTGTGGCGGTAGTCTCATCCGTCTCTGGTAAACCGGAGTCAGTGTCAGTAGGCTCTGGAGTGGCCTCTACCCCTGTCGTGGAGAATTCGCTGGTTGGTCACCCTCTGTTAGTCTCCGTTGGTTGGCTGGGCTTTGACCAATCACCTGTCAAGATATTGTTTGATTCGGGGGCCTCCCACTCTTTTTGCAGCCTGTCCCGTTTCAAATCTGTGGCGCGGGGGACGGTGCAGAACATTCCCAAGCAGCAGCTGCGCGTTCGAGTACAACGTGCGGGAGGGGTGGATACTGTAGTGGATGCTTTCTTTGCCAATCTGCCTCTTCGTCTACATGGGGGTCTAGAGGAACTGTGTAACGTGCTTGTTCTTCCCGACCTAGGTCGTTTTGAACTCATCTTGGGGCTCCCTTGGTTAGCCGCCCACACTTGGCGAGTGCATTTTCAGTCTTCGACCATGTCAGCGCAGCGGCCAGACGGTCGTTGGGCTGCTTGGTCAGTGGCACTCGACCAGTGTGCAGACATTACTTCACCAGACGTTGCTGCACCAGTGTCACCGCAGTTGGAAGACCCCAGTGATCAAGTGCCTGGTCTTGGCGAGTCACCCTCGGTCATGTCTTTGGAGGCGGTGGAAGCCGCCATCCTGACCGCTAAGCAGGCTGCTCGGTTAATTCGCAAGTCGTCCACGAAGGGCTTTTGGGCGTTCCCTCATCGTGCCGACCCCAGCGACGTGTCCTTCTCAGCCTCGGTACATGCTGCAGACGCCAAGTGGGCTGGCAAGTTACCACCAGTGGCGGACCGTGGAGTAGTGATTGGAAGCAAACTACTCGCACGCCCCGTCGTCGCACAGGTTTTGGAACGCCATGAGGCTGTTTTCCCTATGGAGCTCCCGTCGGAGATGCCACCAGAGCGCGGCCAGCCGCACAAGATTGAAGTCATCCCTGGTAGCAACCCTCCGGCGAAGCCGCCATATAAGCTTTCGCCTCCGGAGCTCGCCGAGTTGGAGAAGCAACTTCAAGGTTTGTTGGAGCACGGGTTTATCCAACCCAGTACCAGCCCGTACGCGGCACCTGTCTTTTTCGTCAAGAAGCCCGACGGTTCACTGCGCATGGTTGTAGATTGGCGCGGCCTTAATAATATTACGGTCAAGAACAAGATTGCCCTTCCGAATCTCGAGGAGCTGTTCGACCAATTGGGACGCGCTGTGATCTTTTCAAAGTTGGACTTACACTCCGGCTTTAATCAAGTGCCCGTTCGCGAAGAGGACATTCCTAAGACCGCGATCATAACGCGTTTCGGTCATTTTGAGTTTACCGTCATGGGTCTGGGGATGTCAAACGCACCTGCGACTTTCCAAACTCTCATGAACACTGTCATGCAGCCCTTCTTGGGGAAGTTTGTGGTTGTGTTCATTGATGACATCTTGGTGTTCAGTGAGTCGGCGGCGGATCACCTGACCCATTTGGATGCAGTGTTGACAGCGCTGGCGGCTAACAAGTTATATGCTAAGCCGTCCAAGTGCTCCTTTGCTCAAAGCTCAATTGCATTTCTTGGTCACGTTTTCGAAGGCGGTCGCATCTTCGTCGACCCTGCCAAGACTCAGTCTGTACAGGACTGGCCGGTGCCGAGGTCGGTGTCGGAGGTGCGACAGTTTGTGGGCTTGGCAAACTTCTTTCGGCGCTTCGTCCCCAAGTTCGCTTCTATGGTGGCGGCGTTGAATGATGTGCTCAAGGCGAAGCGGCCCTTAGTCTGGGGGGCGGCACAGCAGAGGAGCTTTTCCCTTACGAAGGCGGCGCTGTTATCCCCTCCTGCGCTGCGTTTACCTATTTGGTCTCGCCCCTTCACCGTAACCAGTGACGCTAGTGATGTTGGCCTGTCTGCCGTTCTGTCACAAGATGGCCAACCCGTTGCTTACTGGTCTGCGAAGTGCACACCGGCCGAGCAGCGTTACACGGTAGACGAGCGTGAAACGTTGGCGGCTGTACGGTCCCTGCAGCATTGGCGTCACTACTTGTTCAATCATTTCGATTTGTGCACTGATAGCCGCGTTTTACGTTTCATTCTCTCCAAGGACAAACTGACTCGCAGGCAAGCTGGCTTTGTAGAAGTTCTCACTGACTTTGATTTTACTCTGCGTCAAATTCCGGGTGACCTCAATGTAGCTGATGCATTGTCGCGCCGTGCCGATTTCTACCTTGGCCATATTGCTGCGTGTAATGTGGCAGTGGTCGCAGCACCCGTTGCCACTGCGCTTAAGTGGTCGCCAGAGTGGTTGGCTGATGTCAAGCTCGGGTATTTGGCGGACCCGTTGTCTCTGCAGCTATGGGCCCGTGTAGAGGCAGCACTAGCACATGGTCCGATTGCGGTGGAAGCGTCCCCCTATTGCATTGCGGACGGGTTGTTGTGGCTCCGTGGCGACGTTGGGCACCCTAACCGTATCTTTGTACCTGCCGTGTCCTGAATTTACGCGTGCGCGTTTTGCAACTGTTGCATGACGTGCCACTGGCGGGTCACCCTGGTCGCGATCGTATGTTAGATTTGGCATCCAGATTCGTGTTTTGGCCCAAACTGCCGGCCGACGTCAAACAGTTTGTCAAGTCTTGTGATGCTTGTCAACGCGCGAAAGCTCCTAACCGGAAGTTGGGTGCGGTGATTCAACCGTTGGACGCACCTTTGGCTCGTTGGTCGGACATTTCTATGGACTTCATCACTGGTCTACCCCCGTCGGGCAAGTCGGCCTTCGATGCCATCCTTACAGTAGTCTGCAGAGCCACCAAGCGAGTCCATTTCATCCCGACGCATGCCACTGCAGATGCCGCAGAGTCTGCTCAGTTGTTCATGGACCACGTGGTTCGCTTGCACGGTCTCCCTACTTCTATTGTTTCCGACAGGGATGTTCGGTTTGTTTCCTCCTTTTGGAAGGCCCTGATGTCGGCTTTAGGCGTGCAGCTGAAACTCAGCACTGCTAACCACCCTCAGTCGGATGGTCAGAGTGAACGAGCTCACCGTAGTTTACTGGAGAGCCTACGTATCTACGTTCACCACAACCAGCAGGATTGGTCGTCAAAGTTGTCTATGGTGGAGTTTGCGCACAACAATCTAACAAACACTACCACTGGCTTCTCCCCTTTTCTACTGGATTTGGGTTTCCACCCGTGTGCGGGTACACTATCTTCTGTTAACCTTGCGTCCCCAGTTGCGGTTGCCGGTCAGTCGCCGCTCGTAGCTGCGGATGCTCAAGCGGAGTGGTTGGGCTTTATTGAGCGCCAACGGAAGTCTTTGCGTTGTGCCATGGATTCTATTTCTGAGGCGGCGGCAGTCGGCATTTCTAAGGAGTTGGCAGCGAACCATCGTTTTTCCCGTAAGTTTGCAGTGGGCGATTTCGTTTTGATCTCCCGTGAGGCGCTGTTGTCTCCGACTCAACGTCTCCGCCCGTCGCGTAAGTTGGGTTACCCTTGGCAAGGGCCTTTTAAAGTGGTTGCAGTTCCTTCCCCTGAGGTGTCGCGCTTGTCGTTCCCAAAAGGTATTCGCGCACACCCGGTTGTGAACAATTCCTTTTTGAAACTCTATGTGCCCAATTTGACTCCGGGCCGTTCCACTCCTGCTCCTCCCCCAGTGTCGGGTGTGGATGATACCCCAGAATGGGAGGTAGAGGAAGTTTTAGATCATCGACGTTTTCGCAATCGCATGCAAGTGCTCGTCAAGTGGTCTGGTCTGACCTTGGGTGACAACTCTTGGGAGCCAATTGATAGTCTTGTGGACCACCTACCTGATGGCTCCCTCCTACTCAACGATCAGTTGGTCGCCTATGCTCGTGCGCATGCGGAGTTTCGGCAACTAACCCCCACCTTTGCGTGGTAATGATAAGTAGAGTATAGTGTTGTAGGGTTGACACCCTAGGGCTGTTGCATTTGGTTTATTTGTCAGTCTCGTCGAGTTTACTACTTAGTGTGGTAGTATTTCGTGTCAGTATTTCTCTTCTGCACATTTAGAGAGAGAGTGTGTAGAGTTGTTCGTGAGTAAATCACTTCTCCGTTTTGTTCATTGTCTGCAAGTGCTGGCCCGCGATCCTCTAGTTCATTGGTAGCAGCTTGGTACTATGGCAGAGGCACTTGCAGCTCAGCGAGAACTGGGCAAAATAGTGGTGGGCATGGTACCAACCTTTGCTGGAGACGGCACTGGTGCCCGCCTCAATGAATTTCTATCGAAAGCAGCCTCTGCTGTGGCTGTATGTGGGGGCGAGGATGACAACCCCAACCTGGTCCTTGTTTTATCAACCAGGTTGACTTCGGTAGCCTCGCAATGGTTCGAAGGCCTCCCGGAGCACTTTGCAACTGTTCCAGATTTTGTGGCGGCCATGCGTGCACGCTTCCAGGCACCAAATGTGGGCTTTTTGAACATAATCAAGTTGGTAGAATTGCCTGGCCCTTCTTCGTCGCACTGGACCACTGCGTCGATTGTATCGTTCATTGGGGGTTTCCAGGGTGTGCTCGCCGAGCTTCCCAATGAAGCCTTCTCGCAGCCTGCCCTGGTGGCC
>Ga0194059_1001456_pt1 | contig 10078 bp, 9 predicted proteins | sample SepL6211m_MetaG_FD_163426 | JGI IMG/M metagenome (GOLD analysis project Ga0194059, IMG submission 163426) | Anoxic zone freshwater microbial communities from boreal shield lake in IISD Experimental Lakes Area, Ontario, Canada - Sep2016-L626-11m | ecosystem: Environmental > Aquatic > Freshwater >... | reverse complement strand
GTCTGGATGTCTGTGATTGAAATTAACTTCAACCATTAGGTCGGTTCCGCCTGTTACGAGATGTGCATCCGGATTGCTGGCAAGCAACTGTGTTGCTTCAGAGAGCGTAGAGGGGATAAATACTGGCATGATTACCTCAAGGCGAGTTTCTTATGGAGTTTGGTGGCCGCTTCAGACGCTTTGCTTCTAATTTCGTTCATATCGAATTGAGTGGGAGTTCCGTTGTTGACAACTAATTGTCCCTTCACGCGAACATCAACACATCGAATACCGGGTGTAAATGCCACATGCCACGGGCTATCTGCCTTGTCGTATGACCATGTCACTGTGTCATCAACGATTTCTGGAAAGAACTTTTCTGCCGCTTGCAGCCATTTCCACACTGTGTCTGGCGTCTGTGTTACATCAGATTCGCGCAGACGGACATAGGCCAATCGTGCTTCTTCCAGCATGTCGGCACCGATGCCATCGGTACCGAGAGCAATGTCATTGGAAAACCGAACAGGATTCGCGTACCCAACAGAATTGTTCATGTTTGAACGAGGGTTATGAACGATGGTTCCAGATAGTTGGCGGTCAAGATGAACTGCGTGTATCAGTAGCCAGTTGTTTTCTGCTCGGTTTTCAAGTCGAGCTCCCGCTTCTTTGTCATCAAAACCTTCTGCAACGTGAATATGAACTCCCGTTTTCATTGATGCAGCCAACGCCGTAGCACGGTCAAGGGTTTCGTCCGTACAGGTAAATGCTGCGTGCACGCCAACCATTCCGCGACCGCCGGCTTGAAGAAACCGTTCGTTCTCTCGAAGCCCGCGAACGGCTCCATCGGTCATAGGGGACAAAGGGCTCACTTTGGAACGCAGAGTTGCGCCATCCCATCGATCAGTGACGCCGTACGAAAGATTGGTCTTGACACCAATCATCGAACAAGCATCTGCAATCACATCAAGACTGCCGTCAATGGCCATCGGTGATTCGTGGTGGTCGATGATCGCAGTGGTCCCGTTACACAGCGCCTCTGCAGCGCCCAGGGCTGCTGACCAATAGAGCGTGTCGAGATCAAGGGCAACATCGAGTCGCCACCAAACGTTTTCCAAGATCGAAAGAAATGAATGTGGAGTTTCATCAGGAGCAGGCATTCCGCGCGCGAGCGACGAATACAAATGATGATGAGCACAGACCATTGCTCGGGTCTCAAAGGACATCGTTAATCCAGTTCCACTCCGCGTTGGGCTGTGATACGTGTGTACACCTCTGGTCTGCGATATCGATCAAAGTCGAACAGCGTCTTGGTGTATTTCTGACACCAATCCATGTCGCAATGTGCAACGAGTAGTTCATCATCTGTAGTCAGCGCTTGAGCAACAATTTGGCCAGACGGGGCCACAATCATGCTTTGACCTAAAGAATCAACTCCCTCTTCAACTCCAGCTTTTGCTACTCCGACAACCCATGTTCCGTTTTGGTACGCGCCTGATTGCATGACTAGTGAATTGTGAAAACCCTGCAAAATATCTTGACTTGGATCGGGGATGTAATGGATCGGTGTGTTGTAACCACACAAGATCAGTTCAACGCCTTGAAGACCCATGACTCTGTATGACTCGGGCCAACGGCGGTCGTTGCAGATCATCATTCCGACGCGTGCATCAAACGCCTTCCACACGCCAAAGCCCTCGTTAGAAGGTGTGAAGTAATAGCGCTCTGCATGTTGGAACGCGCGATTGGGTTCATTTTCTTCATGACCGGGGATGTGTACCTTGCGGTACTTTGCTACAACACTTCCGTCTTTCTCCACCAGAATCTGCGTATTGAAGCGTTCGCCCTTCTTCGTTAGTTCTGCATAACCGAGGCAGAAACCAATTCCCAATCTTTTTGCTTCTTCGAAAAGGGGCGCCGTGACTGGTGAAGGCATTTCAGTTTCGTAGTAGTGATCTGTTTCAGAGATGTTCTCTACGAACCATCGTGGAAAGAATGTTGTAAGTGCAAGCTCTGGAAAGACCACCAGATCACAACCGGCGCCATATGCTTGGCGAAGTAATGCGATGAGGCGGGTGACGACTTGTGCACGAGTGTGTTCGCGTTGGATGGGGCCTAGTTGTGCCGCTCCGATGGTGACGATTCGAGTCATGATTCAAATTCCTCAATTTGTGCAAGTTCAATAAGTACCTGAAGCAAGATGTTGGTGCCCATTACCAAATCTTCAGGATCAGTGAATTCTGCTGGGTTATGGCTGATGCCTTCAACGCTTGGTACGAAGATCATTGCGGACGGACAAACGCGAGCAAGCATCTGCGCATCATGTCCTGCGCCACTTGGCATACGTGTTACCGAAGGAGAGTGAAGTGCCGAGATTCTTTCAACGACATCAACTACTTGAGGATGAAAGACCACTGGTTCGAAGCGAGCTAAGGAGCGACGTGAGATTTCTACTCCCTCTTTGTGTGACAGAGAGGTAATAAATTCTGAAATTTCAATTTCGGCAGTGCGAAGAATTTCTTCATCCGTGTTGCGCACATCAAGAGTCATTACGGCTTTGGCTGGAATCACATTGATTAAATTCGGAAACAAGTCGACTTTTCCTACCGTGCACACTTGGTGGCCGCTGTATTGGTCAGCAAGATCTCGTAGGAAGACAGAGATCTTTGCCGCAACATAGCTCGGATCTTTACGCATACTCATCGGCGTCGTTCCCGCATGGTTTGACTGTCCCGTAATAGTTATCTCTTGCCAACTAATGCCTTGAACGCCGGTAACGGCTCCAATTTTTACATTGGTCTTTTCCAAGACAGGGCCTTGTTCAATATGTAACTCAACAAAAGCATGAGGCGCAAAACCGGGACATGGAGTTGCGCCGTTGTAACCAATGCGCTCTAGTTCATCGCCGACTCGCGCTCCATCTATTCCGACAATGTCCAGTGCTTCTTCGATTGCCATCCCGCCGGCGTAGACGAGGGATCCCAACATGTCGGGAGCAAAGCGGGAACCTTCTTCGTTGGTGAAAAAACCAACACTGATTGGTCGTGTAGGTACATACGAAGACTCTTGTAGGGTCTCGATGATTTCGAGTCCGGCTAAGACGCCAAGATTGCCGTCGTATTTGCCACCGGTACGAACAGTGTCGATATGTGATCCAGTCATGACGGGCAATCCACTGCCAACATCCCATGTACCAATGACGTTGCCAATCACATCTGTTGTCACCGTCAGTCCCAATTGATTCATCCAGCCGACAACGAGATCTCGACCAGCAGCATCTTCGTCTGTGAGAGCAAGCCGAGCACAACCCCCGTCATCAATGGCACCGAGAAGTGCGAGATCCATAATTCGTTGCAGCAAACGACCACCGTTGATCTGAGGCAGCCCGGTCTTGGTCGATGTGGTCACTCCCAAAGTGTACGAAATGTAAAGGTCAAAAGGCTGAATGATTGGGCTTGAAGCGCATTCGTCTCTTCAAAGACCCGTCCTGAGGGGCCCGTGAGCCTAGGGTTGCTCCGATGAGTGGGGGAGAGCTGGCATGGATTGCCGGATGCATAGCGTTTGCATCGTTTGCCCAGACTCTGTCTGGCTTTGGGTTTTCGCTTCTGGCAGTGCCACTCATGACATTGGTGGTGAGCCCCCGCGACGCTGTGGTCGTGGCCACAATTATTGGGTTTATTTCAACCAGTTCTCAAGCGGTGATTGACCGCAAACATGTCGATGTGCCCATAGCCAAACGCTTGATCATTGCCTCGTACGCAGGAATGCCCTTTGGTCTCATGGCCTTTATCTTCGTGTCCGAGACGGGTCTGCGGCTTGTGTTGGGATTAGTTGTTGTCTCTGCGGCCGTACTTTTGATGCGCGGTTTTCGTTTGCGAGATGACTCACATCGCTTTGATTGGCTTTTGGGCATTGTGAGTGGTTTTTTATCTACATCAACTTCTACGAACGGACCACCTTTGGTCTTTTTGATGCAAGCTCGCCGACTTGATCCTGCGACGTTTCGAGCGACTATTAACACTGTGTTTGCTGTGGTCAATCTTGGCGCACTTGCATTGTTTGCTTCGGCCGGGAAAGTAAACAGCAACAACTTGTCGGGCGTCGCAGTCGCATTGCCGTCGTTGGCAATTGCAATCGCTGTTGGTTACACGGTGCGACGACGCATTACGCAAGCACGCTTTAATACGTTGGTGATCTCGTTAATGTTTCTGTCAGCCATCAGTGTTGTGGTAGCAGCGTTTAAACACTAATCGTGACCAAACATCATGAGCCATTGCTCTCGTGTTCGTGGTCGAAATACATAATTATTTTCTTTTACGTCTGATAAGCGCGCAGCAGATGGTGCCGAATATTGATGGCCGGGCAAGACAACAGTGTCATTGGGAAGTGCCGCTAACAAGGTGAGGCTGTCGTACATGTCAGAAATGTTTGAACCTGGTAGATCGGTACGACCACATCCATCGAGAAATAATGTGTCACCTGAAATGAGACAACCGTTGGTAAGAAAACACTGACTTCCGGGGGTATGTCCGGGTGTGTGGACACAGGTGACCTCAACGTTGCCCACAGAGACAACGTCTCCTGCTTCATGGATCATCAGATCAGTTTCCGATATTCCCGTGGTTTTGAGCACCCATGGCGCTTCATGGCGATTGACATGAATGGGCACGCTGACACGTTCTAGTAGCGACGCGACGCCTTCGATGGTGTGGCCCATCATTGACCCGCCTACATGGTCAGGGTGATAATGACTTGCCAGGACCCCGGTCACAGTCATGCCGTCAGCCTCTGCAATCGCGAGTAGGTCATCAACGGCGTACGCAGGGTCGACAAGGAGGCACTCCTTGGTATGGGCGTCTCCGACGAGGTATGCGAAATTGACCATCTGGTGGGCGATGGGGTTCTGGGTACCAAAGTCCCGACCGCTGAGAAGTTGGCGAAAATAGAACGGATTGTCATCTTGTGTACTCACACACAGCAGAATAGAACAATGACAAGTGACGAACGACTTCGGGCCGGCGATTTAGTTGCCATTGGGCGATACCGCACCGTGGTCTCCCAGGAATTCGCCGACTCTCTTGAGGCAGGGGACCAGGTACTCGCACTGTCTCACAGTGGTGAATTGCGCCGCTTGCCTTTGGCGGTTGTGAACCTGGTTGACGAAGCCGTTTCGTCTGCTGCCGATGCCTTCACGTTGTTGTCCTCGGTGTCCGATGACGCCATTAATAGGTTCTTTGAATTGGCAGCTGACGCCCTGAGCGATGAATCAACTTTCGCCACGTTGCGACTTGCAAACGAGCGTGATGAAGAATCTGCGCGGGCTCGAGGTCGATCTGTAACCCGTCTCGTGTTGTCGGAGAACATGCGACGAGACATGATCGCAGCGTTGCTGATGTGGAGAGATGCGACGATGTCGCGTGACTCTCTAGTGTCACGGACTGACCATCTCGGATGGTCAGTTGAACAACGTGCGGCACCTTTGGGGGTCTTGGGATTCGTCTTTGAAGGACGTCCGAATGTGTTTGCAGATGCCACAGGCGTTCTGAAGGGCGGCAATACTGTTGTCTTTCGCATCGGCAGCGATGCATTGGGAACAGCAAACGCAATGATGGATCTTGTTATTCGTCCAGCACTACGGCATGCGGGACTTCCTGTGGATGCGGTTGTCCTGCTGAATTCTCCTGAACACTCCGCCGGTTGGGGACTCTTTTCCGATTCTCGTCTCGGCCTTGCTGTTGCAAGAGGTTCAGGTTCAGCGGTGGCCGAATTGGGATCAATTGCTCAACAATCGGGCATTCCCGTCAGTCTTCACGGTACTGGCGGAGCATGGATGATTGTGGGTCATGATGCTGATCTTGCGCGACTTGAGGCGTGTGTTGCGCACAGTCTCGACCGAAAAGTATGCAACACGTTGAATGTTGTCTGCGTGCAACGATCTCTTGGATCCGTTCAGGTACCAATAATTGCCAAGGCTGCTGAGCAAGCTGCTGCAGCTCGCGGCGTGCGCCCTCGAATTCATGCAGTCCAAGGGTCGGAGCAATTTCTCTCCGTTGGTAACAACATCGTGGTGCGTCGTTCTGAGGGAGACAGTGACGAACCTCAAGTTTCAATCAACAACATTGAATCTCTACATACGGAATACGAATGGGAAGAGAATCCTGAATTCGCGATTGTGTTGGTAGATGATCTCGGTGAGGCAATAGAACTATTCAACAAATACAGTCCACAGTTTATTGTCAGCGTTATTTCAGAAAATGAATCAGAAAAAGAGACTGTATGGAGGTCAACCAATGCTCCGTTCGTTGGAGACGGATTCACACGATGGGTTGATGGTCAATTTTCTTTACTGAGACCTGAATTGGGTCTGTCGAACTGGGAGAGTGGCCGATTGTTTGGCCGTTCGGGAGTGCTGTCGGGGGATTCTGCGTTCAGTGTGCGACTTCGAGTACATCAGTCCGACAAAGATCTGCATCGTTAAGGAATCAATTTTTCCAATAACCAATCGATGAATCTGTTTCTTCGACCAGTTCTTTTTTCCGTCTCGTCTGCTCGACTTGTCAATCGCAACAGTGAATTGATTCCGACGTAGCGAAGCGGTTCTGGTTCCCATCGAGGTGACACATGGTTCACAATTGGTAACGGTCGATGAACAGGCGTAAGGCTGAGGATTGATTGCGCTACCTCCTTTGCGGCGACATAACTGAAAGCAACTCCATCACCGACATATCCACCCAAGGAAGCGATGTGGGTGGTGTGATCAATAAGCGCTGAAGTGAACCAATCGCGGTGGACTCCGAGTGCGCCGCCCCATCGATGAGTGACAGGTATGTCTGCAATTGAAGGAAACATTTCACGCATCGACTTCTCGATGAGTGCATGAATCGTGTCGTTGTTATCAAAGCTCGGTCCGATGCGACTCGTAAACTTGTACGGCGCGCCTCGACCGCCGAATGCTATGCGCCCATCTGCGGTTCGCTGTGCGTAGATCACCAAATTTCGTCCGTCGGAAATTGTCTCCCTGTTGTCCCACCCGATATCACCCCATTGCTTTTCAGAGAGTGGGCTCGTGGCGACCATGTATGAATACAGGGGAGCGACGTCTCTTCGGAATTGAGGCATTCGCGCCGTGAAACCCTCGGTAGCGCGGATTATCCACCGTGACGACGCTGTTGCTGCGCCATTGGGTGTTTGTGCGGTCACTACGTTTGGTTCAATACGAGTGACGCGAGTCGAACCAAAGAACTGAACGCCTTGAGTTTGTAGTTGACGCACGAGGCCGTCAACCAACTGAGCCGGATGCAATGCTGCGCAATGTGGACTGTATGACGCTCCCAGCGAATTGGGTATATGGATTCGACTGTCGGCTTGATCTGCCGTGATGATGTCTAGAAAAGATTCGTCGAAGCCAAATTCACGACACATTGCGATTGAATCTTTGATGCGTTCTAGTTGTGGCTGGATGCGGGCGAAGGAGAGCGTCCCGCCCTTGTGCCAACCGCATTCAATTTTTGAGTTCACAATGTACGAACCAATCTCATCAACAGATTCAATGAGGGCTCGTTGCAGATCTACCGCACCTTGCCTGCTTGACTGAGCAGCAACCGCTTCCAGCGACATCGGGCTAAATGCACTACACCAGCCGCCGTTTCGACCACTTGCACCGAATCCGGGTTGCTGTGCATCAAGAATTGCTATTGAAAGTGATGCATCACTCTTCAGTAAGTGGTGCGCGGTCCACAGGCCGCTGTAGCCGGCACCAACGATGACAACATCGAAAGTCTGTCTTTGGTTTATGGGAGGAAAGTTCCAACGAAGAGCATCTTCAGACCAGAGCGAGGGAGGCCATTGCGAAAAGGTCTGGTCCATCGCCTTAGTTTAGGAGGACGATGAATCAATGCTGATGTTGTCAATTAATCGAACGTCGCCGAACCACACGGCCACACAAATAGTTGTTCCCGAGGTAGCCATCAACGAGGGGCGCAATGTGTCTACGTCAACTACTTCCACGTACTCCACCTTGGCAGAGGTTGAAGACTGAAGTTGGGAGACAAAGAAAGCTTTGACGTGCTCTGACGATGTGAGTTCCGCTGCACATTGTGTCACTAGCTCGAGTAGCAACCGATAAATCTGTTGCGCTTCTTCTGCGTGATCTGGGCTCAATCGCGTGTTGCGGCTAGACAGAGCAAGACCATTGGCGTCACGAACTGTGGGGACACTAACGATTTGACAGGCAATGTTGAGATCTCGAACAACATGTCGAATAACTGCTACCTGTTGAAGATCCTTGATTCCAAAATATGCCACATCAGGTGTTACCGCATTCAGCAGTTTTACGACAACGGTCGCAACGCCGTCAAAGTGCCCTGGGCGATGAAGGCCCTCCATGTGGGCAGCAATGTCGCCGGCCGAAATAGTTGACGAAAAATTGGTTGGATACATCTCGTCGTGATTTGGAACAAACAGGGCATCAACGTTTGTTTCCTCGGCTATCACCATGTCTTTTTCAAGTTGGCGTGGGTAGGCCTCTAAATCATTTCTGTTGTTGAATTGCAAAGCGTTGACGAAGATGGAAACAACTGTTTTGTCATGCTCAAGAACACTGCGACCAAAGAGTTTGGCGTGGCCCCTGTGTAAAGCCCCCATTGTGGGAACGAATCCAATTGAATTGCCAAGCTCACATTGTGTCGCAGACCATTGCTGCATCTCGGCGATAGTGCGAATGATGCGCATAGTTTTTAGAAACTGTGAGAAGAGTCTGGAAAGCGACGTTGTTGGACATCGGCCACGTACTCAGAGACCGCATTCAGAGAGAGTTGTCGAAGATTGCTGTACGCCTTAGCGAATGTGAAAGTTCGTTCGGACAGACCGAGAAGGTCATGAAGAACGAGAACTTGTCCGTCACAATTAACACCTGCACCAATACCTATTGTTGGAACACCTGTAGTAGCAGTTATTTCAGTTGCTAGCGAAGCGGGCACTGCTTCGATAACGAACGCACAGACGCCTGCTTCTTCAATCGCACGAGCGTCAGACAGAATCCTGTCGCGGCCACCAGATTGCTCTCCATCCGATCGTCCTTGCACCTTGTTGCCGCCCATGCGGTGATAGCTCTGTGGCGTTAATCCGATATGCCCCATCACGGGAATGTCTGCGCGAACAATTGCTTTTATCTGATCCTGGACGTGTACGCCACCTTCGAGTTTCACAATCTCGGCGCCGGCCTTAATAAGGCGAACTGCATTTTTTACGGCGTCTGTAGCTGAAGCCTGGTACGACCCGAACGGCATGTCGCCAACGATTAACGCTTTGGGCTTGACAGAGGCAACCATCTGAACGTGGTATTCCATGTGATCCATTGACACACCGAGTGTCGTCTTTTGTCCCTGCATGACGGTTGCAACGGAATCTCCCACGAGAATTAGATCAACACCAGCTTCATCAACGATGGACGCAAAGGTTGAGTCATAGGCGGTGACCATGGTCAGCACTTCGGAAGAATTCTTGCGTTCGAGCAGATGCGGCACGATGAACTTGACGCGGGGGTTAGACATTGTCGGAATCTCCTTGAGAAATCAAGGCTATGGGTGAACCGAGGTGTCTACGATTTGGTCGTTTGTCACTCAGGAATAAAGGACGCGAATCTCAGGTTCTGGGTCATGGGTCAACTGTGTCACGGCATCAATCACAAGGGTTGGGCGCTCGTCGACATTGAACTGACTCCAGGTTGGGTGTCCATGAGTTGCAAAGGCAACGATTTCGGAGGCAAACCTGTCGGCAATGCCAGCGCGTTCGGCGCCGTCACCGGTCATCATAAGTACGCCCTCTGCATTCAGATTGTCGAACGCGAAGGGGATGTCGAGCGCATGACAACAACCAACCGCACCTCCAAAGGCGGGAGTTGGCCATGTGAACCAATACATCCATGTCGGCGAGTTGTTGCCAACACGAGTTTCACATAAGCGCTGAGCTGGTTGTCGAAATCCTGTGTCAGTGCTGACAGCTGACATGAGCTCTCGGGGTGACTCGCCGGGACGAAGAGATTCATAGGCAATTCGAGCTTGCTGAGATTTATTGCCGAATGTTTCGTCTGTAAATGTCTCCC
>Ga0194059_1001455_pt1 | contig 10083 bp, 10 predicted proteins | sample SepL6211m_MetaG_FD_163426 | JGI IMG/M metagenome (GOLD analysis project Ga0194059, IMG submission 163426) | Anoxic zone freshwater microbial communities from boreal shield lake in IISD Experimental Lakes Area, Ontario, Canada - Sep2016-L626-11m | ecosystem: Environmental > Aquatic > Freshwater >... | reverse complement strand
GAAGTAAGCGCCAATTGCATGAATTTCCCCCACATGGTCACTGTGTCCTCCCAGAGTAGGATACAGAGACACAAATTGCTTGAGAAAGTCAGTGCTATGGTCTCCGCAAGACTGGCAGGCTTTCTCTGAGCTTTGGTGTACGGTGCCGAGTGGCCTCTTTCAATTATAATAGTGATTGCTTCTTTTTCTTCCGCGGACAAGTCTTCACCATCGTATGCGTCCTCCATTTTCGGTGGGGGTGACACTGTGTAATATTTTTTGATGCCGGTGTCCAACTCGTGACCCATTGGCCCTTTTAATTATATTTGGGAATTAAAATGCGTGTAGTATTCATTGGGCTTTGGACGATGGCAGTGTCAGTGCTTGCAAGTTCGTTGCAAGCAAGGCTCATGGACGTGGTTCCACCCAATCCATTAATCATCGCAGAACGTTTGATTAGTTCTGAATTTGTAGACACGTTTCTCAGCCACTTTGAACGTGATATTCAGATAGGAGAATGGGAGGAAAGTCGGCGTCAGATCTCGTACAAATCTGACATTCATACGCCATTTGGAAGTTTTCCTTGCACAACCGTGTGCAAGCAGTGCGTGACGGCATCCAATGGAGTAGCATCAGATCTCTTGGAAGATCTGGTAATCAGTGGCATTCCGTTTGTGGGACCGCTGCAGATGAAGAGATTGTGGAGCTTGAGAAGATTAGAAGATGAAAAGATTCATTTGCTTGTTGATTTTGAACTTCAGTCAAGGATTCCATGGTTTGCAGAGAACATCGTCCGGGCTGAAATTGCAAAGCAGACATCTGAAACTTTTGACGCTGCATCAAAGAAATAATAATTTAGACTTGTAAATTGTGCATCATGAACCGATTGACAAGAGCCATCCAAGACTCTCAAAACATGAAGACTTTGTTTGTTGTCGAGAGAGGATCAAAAAAAGAACAATTTGAACTTCAAGATTTCATTGGAATTACAGTATGATTATCTCAAAGGTGCATTGAATAAACGTTGGAACGTTGAGAAAGATCACCCGCTTTGGGCTGACGAAAGCCGTTTCAATGAAATCGGTATTAGTAGTAGACCTTCTCTATCCATGCGTTTCTTTGCGATCAAGGGTGGTAATATTGTTGAAATTAGTGATGGATTCAAGATTGCATCTAGTTCATCACCATTCACTTGGAATTCTTCACAAATGACATGTGAAATTATGGAATGGGAATGGTTTACACCTGAGCCTGTGAAATATAATCCCAAGAAATGGGTAGACCTGCCAGAAGAGGATCAATTTGGTGAATTTAGGAGGCAGAGAGAAGTTGAAGACACCACAGTATTGAAGTACTATAACCCACCCCCGGAGGGCCGATCAAAATCAAAGGGAATATTTGAAATTATGTGCATCATTGATTCCAAGTACTGCACCAGAAAATAATTTATGTTAAATTTTTGATTACTTATTTTGTATATACAATGTGTTCATGCTTGGGACCCGTGACAGTTCGGTGACTCCTTGCATTTCCCAAGTGATCATCGCAACGCTCTCCCATTTCTTAAGTCTTCGACATAAAGCTGCGCAAATATATAGGATTCACGGAAGGACCCCAGGAGTAATTGTTGATGTTGAAACCGTTTTGATTGATATTGTGATCCAATTTTCTGATAGCAGTCGAGTTACACCGAGTGATTTTATGGAGTTGGCCCGCCTATACGCCGTATTAGAAGCATCGTGCGGTGAATCAAGGATGTATATTGCCAGCTTGAACAATTATCAGAATATTGTTCAGAAACTCCAAGTGCCACGAGATTCTATGATGTCCATGTTGGAAGAGTGTTCAAAAACGTGCATGTGATGACCGCGTTTGACTGAACCAATTTCAAATGTAAATGATTGTAACAATAACATTATGAGGGGTCGAAGGATGGATCGAGCAAAGTCAGTGGCGCGCGCCAGACATCGACGGGAAGAAATACATAGTGCTCCCCCAGCACCCGCACAAGAACCCGTAGAGCACGAATACGTCCCAGATGTGCCAACGGTTCCAACGGTTCCAACGGTTCCAACGGTTTCCAGCATTTCAGACATGCCAGTTGAAACGATAGTTGAAGAACCTTGCGCAGTCATTCCATCGGACGTGCATGTGGTACCATGGGTTCCTCGGAAGCCAGTCGACCACGCACTTGTAGCTCAGCTGCTGTCTGACTCTGATGCATCAGGTCACTACACAAATTACGGTCCTGTGGTGCAGCGCCTGGAAGAGACTCTTCGTACCATATTACATATTGAGGATTCAAAAGCAGTTGTGTGTACGTCGTCCGGGACATCAGCCCTCTGCGCCATTTGGGCCGCCTTGTGCCTAAAGGATGGAAAGTCGCTGAAGTTTGCAACTCAGTCATTTGGATTTCCCAGTTCTGCCCAGGTGCACAGAGGCGTCAAGATCATTGACATTGATGAAAGCGGTGGTCTTGACTTGAGTGCAGTTCCGGAATCAGTTGACGGTCTCATTGTTACCAATGTATTTGGCAACGTCGTTGAAATCTCCAAGTACACTTCTTTCTGCAGTGAACGTTCCAAATATCTTGTGTTTGACAACGCGGCAACCCCTCTGACGTTCTATCACGGTAAGAATTCCTGCAACTTTGGGGATGCATCCGTAATCAGTCTTCATCACACCAAACTCTTTGGATTTGGTGAAGGAGGCGCAGCCATCGTGGACAAATCTCTAGAACCGTACGTGCGACGCATCATCAACTTTGGGATCGATAACCAGTCGGAAACGCCGCGCTGGAGCCCTCTTGGATTCAATGGAAAGATGAGCGACGTGTCTGCCGCCTACATTCTTCAATTCCTCACGAACAATTTCCCAATGATTGCAAGCCACCAAGTTCAACTCTATGAACACCTGAAGGAATCATTGGTATCCAAGGGAATCAATGCGCGCACATATCCAAACTTCTCGGATGGGACACCGGTTGTTGCCTGCTTTACTCTGATGTTTGCAACCAATACCTCAAGTCTCGTGGAGTATTTACGTTCCAATGGAATCTATTGTCGGCGGTACTACGACCCGCTGGACGAAAGATGCCTTGTGTCCAAGAGAGTCCAAGAAACGGTTCTGTGTTTGCCTTGTCACATGGGCATTGAGCGCGCAGACATCGACTGCATTACGGATCTAATTCAGACGTGGTGCAGCGCGGTCTAGGCAGTCTGATCGGGACACTTCTTGCGGAAGACTTGCCACGTGGAGTCATCATTCTCAGCCCGGAGAGCTTCGATCCACTCAGCGTCTCTTCGCAGAGTCTTTGAGAAGGATCCTGCCTTTGCATTGTAAGCATACCTCTTTAGCTTTTCAGAAGTGTAGTGACGTATTGATCTGATCATGAAGTGGCTTATGCGTAATTTATCCAACGGGCGTCGAGCATTGAATGGGCCTCGGACTTCATTGCCATTGGTGTCCACAGCACGGAATTGATTATTGTAGTAGTAACCGTGTGGATCACACATACGATCCGTCCAGTGTGCGGGCTTGACGATGGATTTGATGTGCTCATTGACCTTGCACGTGATTGCGCCGCGCTTGGTGCAGTACTCGGTAACCCATTTCATCTTCTTTGCGTCAAAGGCGTTCATTTCTTGCTGCGGAGTATCAAACGGCATTCCAAAGCACACCCAATTGGCAACCACGGCTCCCACGTGCTCATGCGTGCTATCAATGTCTTCGATGACACGGAGGACGGTTGATTCCGCATCCGGGCAAAATAGAAACTCGTCCACGTCGATGATGGCAAGCCATTTTGTTTCAGACAACGTGCGGCGCCTGATGTCAGAGAGCATGAACATACGCGCCTTTGTGGGATCCGGTTCCGTGAGGTCTATCATTGTCACAAGAGTCTCTGGGAACTTTTCCAAACAGATGGATCGCGACTGGTCCGTCGACTTGTGATCATATAAATAAAAGTGTTGTACCCCTTGCGCCTGGTGAAAGAGGATCCATTCCTCGATGATATCTCCCTCGTTTTGGAACATGGTTGTGACACAAAAGTCGTACTTCATTTTCACTTGTACTAAATATATTTATGTTTGTATACAGCAGTTTGTGATTGCATGAGATTTATTAATGTTGGTGTCTTCAAGACGGGACTCAGTTCGTTTCGCGAATTCTTCCAACAGGGTCAAATCCAGGCAATAGATTGGGGGGGGGCATTGACGAAGCAGGACACGCATTTGAGACACATGAAGACGTGTTGGAGACGATGGAGAGCTTCAAATGCCTTGCTGATATTCCCGCATGCTACGAACCGTTCCACAAATCTCTCATAAGACGTTTCCCAACTGCAAAGTTTTTCATGAGCGTCAGGGATCCCCAGCGGTGGCTGACCAGCATGAAGAAACACTACTTTTCCAAGCTGATGAAAGGCTCAAATAATATTACAAGTCAGACGCTTGCCTGGTGCGGTATCCAAGTTCCCATTGACGAACTACAGTATTCTGAATCAGACGATACGTTCATGGACGCATATACCAGTCGAAACGCACGCATCATTGATAACTTCAAGAAAGCGGGGATCCCGCTGCTTGTTTACGACTTGGATGACGATGCAAAGGTGGATTTGATCCGCAAGCACGCTGGCATTCTTCTCCCGGACGAATTCCCACGGTCAAACGAATCAGGAGATGAACATTTGATGAACGAATATCTTGTATCACAAGGACTCGGTTCTCTCGAAGAATTAAAAGAAGATTTGAATCGCCGCAGATTGTCATCAAGTTACGTTGAAACCGTATGAAATTAAATAGTAGTCCATGGTAGTACTACACCTCAAATAACATGTCGGTCACCAGTTCTCTAATCAGTCCGGCGTCGGTCCAAGTGTCATGGACTGCCGTCTCGAGTGCCACCAGTTACCGCGTGGCCATTGCTCTGTCCAGCGGCGGAACAGCAACCTCTAAAACTGTCACCGGTTCTACGTCAACGTACTTGTATAACTTGACGGCATCCACTGCATATACGGTGAATGTATATTACACGATTTCTCCTGCGGCGGAAGTGGTGTCTCCCAATGCAACGGGGACATTTACAACTGCTGCTGCCGGGACTGTTGCTTATGGAAATCTATATACGGCACTTGAATTCACGGACACGGATGGGAATGCATCGCACGACACAACTGTCCTGAGCGCTAGCGTTGCAACCAGTTTCCGGGATTACCTTGTAGAGATCATGGAAACAGGTGACTATATTTACGGCGTGTTCAGCATGCGGGGTCGTCGTGTGACACTGAGCGGAGTTGCCGTAAAACCGTCCGAAGCCCTGACGCTGACTACATCCATGCCGGGGATCTATTTGCCTTTCACACTCACTGGTGGATCGTCGCAATACGTGGACTTGACGTACAATTCGGTCACCACTAGGGTCACATTTACTACTGCGGGAGGGAACATCACCATCTCGGGCATAACATACTCCGTGGGAGATGTATTCACTCTTTTTGATACCTTCAAAGGGACATTTACGCAGAGCCTCATTCTACTGGAAACGCTCGTCCGTCAGACGTTTGGGCATTCGCAAACCAAGGCCAGTTCGGTGGCAACAGGTGGTACGACCGTCTTCAAGGAGGTTGTATCTAATTCACACAACCACGTTGCCCCTGAAAGCTTGGGAAACACCGTTGTAACCAACTCGAGCTTCTTTGTCACGGGAGACACTGACACAACCGAAGTCAGTCGTATTACGCAGACGCTTGATAAGACGGGTGATAACGGTGAAATCTCCATGAATGTTCTCAAGACATATTCCAATGGAGTCCAGACGGTGGAAAAAAGTCTTACAGCCACCGCAGACCAAATCACATTGAGGGCATGCAATGAGACGGAAGAGACCGGGACAATTCTAACTGTGGACGGCCTCTCTTTTGACAATGATTCTGCCGGTGTTTTCTTTGGTTCCAACAAGGACTTCCGCGTCAAGTATTCGACTGCTATGGACGGGACTCCGCTACTACTTTTCCAAGCATTGGGAACGGACAACGTCACCTACACAACAAAGTTCCAAATTGAACGCACCTAGGGAACCACTTGTGAAGTGACAAATTATACCATAATTGATTCTTTTTACATACAGTGGTGGTGCCTCTATAGTGCCTCTACGTGTCATAGGGCTGTCACCGGCCCTATATCCCAACCGGCACTATAAGCACTTCCCCTCCCTGTTGAGCAGACACTCCTACTGCTCTGGTATAAATCAGGATCTTTCTCCACCCTCCTGATTCAACGCGTTGGTCCCTTCGTTCTTCTGGATTTTCTCAATACGGTTTTTGCAAATGAATTGGCCAAGCCTCTCCATCTAAAGATTTCTTGACGCAGGTTACCATGTTGATGGTAGACGAATCGTCTCGTCCAATTCTGAATGCAATTCCGTTGTGAGAAAGAGAACAGTTCTGATGAGGATTGGCTCCGACTTCGGTTTGACACCGTCGAATACGATACTCACCCGCAACATCTTTCATCTCTCCTCCACATCCTCCCGGGCAGAACATGGAAGTACCATACTCTCCCAGCATGAAGATTGTTCTTTGCGCAGCAACCGCCCGTACAATTTTTTTGCAAGGGACCGGTGCGTGTCCTTTTTGAGGTTTGAATGTTCCATCTCCAAATGCTAGAATTCCATTTTCCGAGGATTTGCAGAGACGGTTAGCCATCAGGTCGATGGCCCTCTTTCGTAAGGTAGACGTGAGCCACCGAGTCTTGCGTCGACTTCTTGTCATGTTCTCAACGCAGAGTGCATGGTACTGAGCACCAAGAACGTTAAGATACGGTGACATGTTGACCGTGTTTCTCCGAGTTCTGGATAGTGCAGATACAACCGACTTGTATTTGTGATGTTTCCGCTGGCGTCTCTTAGAGTCTCTTTTCTGTGACATGAGAAACCCAGATTCCGTGCTGTACGTCTTGTTGTTCACAGACCACGTGGAACTGTTGTTGAGAATTTGAAGAGGATTGACCGCATCCTTGTAATCTGTTGTACGTACGGTAATGACGTCTGCACAGCCAGGATCAACAACAGTGATCGTGAATTCCGGGGGAATATCAGAAAGAAGTTCGCAGTCAACACGATTCTCTTGAATGGTGTGGACACCACGAGGGCCTTGCAGTGGATGAACAGGCCCGCAGCCTGAAAACGTGTAACCTGATCCGAAGAGATCATCTGAATTGGAGAATGCTGGACATGTCTCTTTGTTTGCGATGAGATTGATGTGGATTTCAACTCCGTTGCTATAGAACGTGTTCACCGTGAATTTGCTGAGTCTCTTTTGAATTCGATTTGGAAGAGACTCCGTTGCAAGATGTTGTTGAAGAAACCATTCTGGATTATCATCCACACCAAATGCTGTTTCCAATTGAGTTTTTGCGTACTGCATGAATGCTGGTTGAAGCTGCCACAATGGTAGCAAGCAGAAAGGTGCTGGAAAGTCTGGACGTTTTGAACGCCTCCCCAATTCCTCCATGCGACTGTTGTAGTCTTCCACTCGTGTTTCGTTACGACTGGAGATGTAGCTCATGACTGGGAAGAAGAGCGGGAGTCTCTTCTTTAGTACGTTGTAGAATGCGTCTGTTCTCGATGGGAAAGTTGGAGCTTTTGGAGCGGTCTTGCGTTGTTCTGTCTGAAATCTCTGAAGCTCCTTGACGTACTTCTCCTGGCGCTTTGTCTGAAGTTCACTCAGACTTGCTTGAATCTGAGCATAAGGCTCTGCCATGAGATTGATAAGTGGTTGAACGATGGCAGCATCACACGGTAGAAGCCCATCCAATGAGAATTGCTGAACGGCCGATACAAGTGCACGTACGCGTTGACCCTGAATGTCCTTTCCCAATGATGAAAACCCATGAATTGTTGCTCCAAGTTCCCATTTGATGTAAGCCTTAATACGAGGGAAGAAGTTCTCCACAAAGCTCCTCCTTGTTGCAGTTGCCATGTCACGTGTTATGGGCTCACGCAAGTGAACAGGGATGCTGTCTGGAAGAGCGTGTTGGAGAGAATGGTCCAAAAATGACTCTGCATCAGCCCTGAGAACGTGAGGTTTGTTGTTTTTGACCGCTTGCAGCGCAGCCCAACTCCTGTTGTAGAACGTCTGCAGACCTGATGGAGAATCCTCAATGACTGTGAGATTCAGTTTCCTACACGCAAGGAAGTTGGAGAAAAGTCCAACAAGATGTCGCCATCTACCGCCCAAAATGGATAGCCGTTCAACTTCTGATGCAACGGTGTCCGTCAATGGATACTTGTCCAGATTGAGTTGGAGAGTGGTGCTTCGAATTTGAGAGGGTGTAAGACCACTTTTTGCAATTGCCGCAGATGGTCTTCGAATTCGTTTTGGCTCTTCTGCATCTTGATCAACATTTGTGGAATTTTTTCTCTTTTTGACCATGACATGAAAACCGTATCCTCAATGAGGGTGAATGTGAAGAGTGATGAGGCTAAACATTGAGCTTTGCAAACAGTTTGAAAAAAATGTTAGACACTTTCAAATGATATATTTGTGTATCATTAGAAACAGAGGCACTATATCCCAACCGGCACTATATAAACCGGTATTATAAAGGCCCCACTACTGTATACGTTATAACAAAACAATCTCATGGCAACATCTTACCCCTACACGGTGTCCATCTCGGACACTGCTGCATTTGTGACCTACATCCAATGAACATTTGCCACAATCACGTCTGCCACCAACGACGGAACGACAGTCACTCTGACATTTTCTGCCGCTCTGACAAGTCCCGAACAAACAACGCTGAACGGCCTCGTGACCAGCTACGTGGTTCCTAGTAGCTCTGCCATCGACGTATCAGGAGCTTCATCTTACAATTCTACGAGTACTGCATTGGCCTCCAGTGGGGTCTTTACCGGTGCTTGGGAGAATATTAGTCAGTACGGATCCCTCACATTCTCCGTTACCACGGATCAGGTTGGTAGTCTTGCCGTCCAATATGGATTCACGAGTCAGGCTGCAAACCTCACCAAGACATATGCGATTGCGGCAAGTACGCCGGTTGTGAAAATCAATTCCACTGCGGCAAGATGGATGCGCGTCGTCTACACGAACGGGGCAACCCTCCAAACCTCATTTTCACTGCAAACGCGATGGTCATCCGTGATGCAGCAAATGCCCATCGTCATGGGCGCAGACACGCTGGATGACACCAATGACTTTGTCCTCACAAAGGCTGTGGTCGCTGGAAAAACAGATCGTGGACAATATTCGTTTGCACGCATTGATGAGGATAATCGTCTTCGAGTTCGTCCCATCACAAGCGTTTTTGGACACGTAGCATCGTCGGCATCAACTCTTGTAGTGCAAGCCAGCTTCATGTACAATCTGAATACAACGGTAATCTCAACGGCAGTGACTGGATCGGGTGCCGTCACACAGGCATCAGGTCAGGCCATTGTGAGTTCGGGGGCAGCTGCTACGTCGTCGGGAACCCTGACAACGGACAGGTACTGCCGCGCGCTTCCAGGACAAACGGTTCGTGTGATTGTTGGTTGCGTATTCAGCACAGGAGTGGCCAACAATACACAGGTATGCGGTGCCGGTACCGCTGCAAATGGAGTCTTCTTTGGATACAATGGTGTCTCATTTGGTGTCTTGTATCGCTCAAATTCAGTTGACACGTGGATTGCCAAGACTTCATGGAATGTGGACAAGTTGGATGGTACTGGTCCGTCAGGTATGACCCTGGATCCCACCAACGGAAATTTGTACATGATTGAGTACGACACGTCGGGGTACGGAACGGTCTCATTCATTGTAAACTGCACGGGGGGTACGACGACCCCCGTGACGGTGCATCGCGTGGATTTTGGCAACACGTTGACGGCTCCAGGAATTCTCAATGCATGCTTGCCTTGCGCGGCCATTTCAACAAACACCACAAATACGTCAGCAAAGACAATCAGTGTGACTCACTATTATAAACTTAGCAGTCAAGCCGCTGAAGCTTCGTGAAATGGGCAAAGCTTGAGATGTTCTCACAGCTAAGCCAACCGTTTACGTGCATAGTGTTTGAACACTTGGTTTCGCACGATTCC